>MTLC01000235.1_pt2 | contig 106010 bp, 91 predicted proteins | sample 1982451 | NCBI WGS metagenome assembly MTLC01 (sample SAMN05710165, study PRJNA340218) | biofilm metagenome | isolation source: sample SPH anode biofilm adapted to +100 mV | place: USA | collected 2012-02-03
GGGAAAATCCAACGGAAGAAACAGGATTTTCCTTTCCTCAAACTTTGCAAATGAGGATTTGCTTAAAAACGTTGTTTTTAAAAGCGAAACGCTTTGAGAAGTTTGGCGAAGTAAAAGAACTCAATCATCACTGCCCTGCGATAAAATTTTACGCAACAGAGAGTTTACAAAAAACTCGTCTAAATCATACCTTTCCTTGTAGGTAGGAGTGAGGTAAATATCATCAATAGCGTCGTTGTCAATTTTTATAATAGTGTTTCTTCTGTCATCAAGCACCTCTATATTTCCGAAAATATCTTTGCGGATAGTACGTATAGCTTTATTATTGCCATCATAAAGTATAAAATGACCGAAAATATCTTTTTCTATCTTCCGCACCAATTTTCCGCGTTCATCTTTCACGGTCAAACTATGTTTATCCGAGGAATGGAAAGCTTTATCCGTCAAAAAATCATCTATAAATTTTTGCGTAATCAACTGATGCAGCTGCCTGTTATAAACGCCACTAATAATTGTATTGTCAAAAATATCTTTTTCTACTTTTAATCTCGTTATACCTCTTTCACCTTCAATAATCAAGTTGTCAAAAAAATCTCTTTTTTCGGCATAAATTTGTCTTCCCTGCCCATCTTCTACAATAATGTTATCAAAGATATCCTTTTTAACCTTGCGCACCGTATTGCCTCTACCGTCTTCAACAATAACATCGCCAAAAATATCTTTTTTTATTTTTTGTTGAGTAAAGCCCCTTTCATCTTCAATGACCGTATCACCGAAAATATCTTTTTTTATTTTTTGTACGGTAGAACCTCGCTCATTTTCAATAACGGTATCCCCAAAAATATCTTTTTTAATTTTACGAAGCGTTCTGCCGGATCCATCTTCAATCACAACATTACCAAAAATATCCTTTTTGATTTTACGTAATGTATTCCCTCGTCCGTCTTCCACCACTAAATTATCAAAAATATCTTTTTTAACCAAACAAAGCGTATTACCACGCTCATCCGTCATTACCGTATTTCCGAAAATGTTTTTTTCTATCCTGATTCGTCCGTTGTAATTTCCGATAACTTCTTCAATTATATAATTTTTATAGTTATCAATGCTCAAACTATTATTTTGCTGTGCGGCAACCGTAAACGAGATAAGAAAAAATATCGTTACACAGGCGAGTTTTATGTGTTGGAAGAATTTTGTGTATAAAGTATTCATGGTATGGTATGTTCTTTTAATTTAGAAATTTAATACTATAAAAACAAAAACAATTAACGTGCCTTTTTTATGAAAAACACAAAAAATCCTCTAAATCAAAAAGATTAAGAGGATTCTATCTATGGTAGAATATATAATTACATTCCAAAGCTCAAACCGTCAATGTGCTGATAAATAACGCTTAACAATCCGATAAAGATAATACCCGCGGCGCAAAACATCAAACTTGCCTTATTATAACCATCGGTGGTAAATTTGGCTATCGGCGCGTCATTTTTCTCGATAAACATGGCGCGCACTACTATCAAATAGTAGTACAATGAAATAATGGTGTTAATCAACGCTATCAACACCAGGATGTAATATCCTTGTTGCGCTGCGGCGGCAAAAATAAAGAATTTGCTGAAAAATCCGGCGAAAGGCGGAATACCCGCGAGCGAGAACAATGCCAGCATCATCACAAAACTTAATTTGGGGTTGGTGCTGTAAAGTCCGTTATAATCGGCTATTTCCACTTTGTTGGTGCGAGCTTCAATGGCTGAAATTACACCAAAAGCAGCTAAGTTAGAAAATAAATACACGAGTATATAATAAACCAATGAAGTCATACCCATCGGCGTACCCGCGATTACGGCAAGCATAATGTAACCCGCTTGTGAAATGGACGAAAAAGCCAAGAAACGTTTCAGGTTCTTTTGACGTAAAGCGAATAAGTTACCCAGCGTGATACTGGCAATAATCATCACATACAGAATAGTTTGCCATTGGGCAATCATCGCGCCGAAAACTTTATAGAAAAGCGTCATCAGCACAAAAGCCGCTGCGCCTTTGGATATTACGGAAAGATAAGATGTTACATTGGTAGGGGCGCCTTCGTACACGTCGGCAGTCCACAAGTGGAACGGAACGAGTGAAACTTTGAAAAACAAGCCTACCGAGAAAAACACGAATGCCATAATCTGTAAAGCGTTAGCCTGCATCAATGCGGGTAGTTCGGCAAAATACATAGTCCCTGACGTACCGTAAATCCACGAAACACCGAAGAGAAGTAACCCGGAAGAGAATGCGGCGGTAAGAATGTATTTGGCGCCCGCTTCGGCTGATTTTTGTTTGTATTTATCCAACGCTGCAAGAGTAGCCAACGGAATGGATGCCATTTCAAGCCCGATGTAAAATAACAAGAAGTGTCCGGCAGAAATCATAAAATACATTCCGAGCAGCGTGGTAAGCGTTAGGAAATAGTATTCACCGCGTTTATTGCGTTGCTCTTCGGTATCAAACCAATATTTCGCTTGTAAAAAAACAACGAGCGTTCCCACATTGAGAATGGATTTTACCATCGTCATCATCGGGGAATATTGGTACATTCCGCCAAAGGCTTCGCCGGCAGTAGCGGGGAAAAGATGTAACAACGTATGAATACCAAACGCGGCAATGGCTATCGGTTGAAAATACTTCATTCCCTTTTTGCCTGCTATCAGGTCATACATCAGCAGAAATAACATTACCGCCAACAGGGAAACTTCATCCCGCATATATAAAAAATTACTAAAATAACTCATAAATTTTATTTACGATTTTAGATTTACAATTTATGATTGCAATCAATATGTATTTTATAAAAACTACTAAACAATTTATCAAACAATTCAAGTCCCCCTTATGGGGGATTTAGGGGGCTGGGATTTAGGGGGCAAATCTACCTCGCCAATTGCGCCATTACATCGGCTAAACTGTGGTTAATCATATCAGACAGTCCCAATGGGAACGAACCGATATACACAATACCGCCAATTAAAATAACCACTGCCAATCTTTCGTACCAAACGGCATCGGTCAGTTCGGCGTGATGCGGGTCTTGCACCGGTCCGTAAAGGAATTTGCCCACCATCCGAAGAATATACACCGCCGTTACCACAATGGAAGTGGTGGCGGCAATGGTAAGAATACGTCTGAACAAGTCCGCGTTTTCAAAAGAACCGATAAAGATGGTCATTTCTGCCACAAAGCCGCTCAAACCGGGAAGTCCGAGCGATGCCAAACCCGCGATTACAAAAGCCACGCCGAGGAAAGGCATAATTTTCATCAATCCGCCCATTTCGGTAATCAAACGGGTGTGTGTGCGTCCGTAAATCATACCGATTAACGCAAAGAATAACGCTGTCATCAAACCGTGAGAAAGCATCTGTAACACCGCGCCCGTCATTGCCGTCTGAGTCATCATCAGAATAGCGAAAAGTACCAAATTACAGTGGCTTACCGATGAATAAGCGTTTATATATTTCAAATCTTTTTGATGAATAGCTGATAAAGCGCCATAAACCACACCTATTCCTGTAAGGACCAGAAAGTAAGGACCCACCACTTTTGCCGCTTCGGGCATCAAGTAAATGGAAACACGGAACGCGCCGTATCCACCCAATTTCATCAAAACGCCCGCGTGAAGCATAGATACCGCCGTAGGCGCCGAAGCGTGACCGTCCGGCGACCATGTGTGGAATGGGAAAAGGGCGCCCAGTACGCCAAAACCGAAAAATGTCAGCGTAAAGAACAAATACTGTTGTTCAACAGGAATATGAAGATTTTTAAGTTCCAAAATATTCATCGTAGTAGCGCCGGAACTAAAATAAAGTCCTAAAATACCTACCAACAAAAATGCCGAAGCGCCCATCAACATCAAAGTCAGCTTCATTGCCGAGTACTCTTTACGTCCGCTGCCCCAAATGCCGATAAGTAAGAACATCGGTATGAGCGCCACTTCGTAAAACATAAACATAGTGAATAAATCCACCGAAATAAAGAATCCGAAAACCCCGGTAGAAAGCAGGCAAAACCACAAGAAAAACTCTTTGGTAAGAGGCTCAATTTTCCACGAAGTAAATGTACCCGTAAGTACAATAACGGCGGAAAGACAAAGCATTGCCACTGAAACGCCGTCCACACCTACCGAATAGTGGATGTTTAACGGCGCATACCATACTTCCGAAGCGGTAAAGAGCATCGGGGATATGGCATCCACGCTGCGCGCATTCAAATACGCCACCACCAAGTAAGCCGCCATTGCCACCAGCAATAAGCTTCCTGTTACCATTACGCCAAGCACCTGCTTGCGATTGCGTGCCGGAAATAGCGCCAAAGTCATCAGCACCGGAATAAGTACGAAAAGTGATAAGAAATTCATATTTTTTAATATAAGCCCCCTAACCCCCAAAGGGGGAATAAAAGAGGTATAATGAGATTTATATTTTATTTCAAAAGTTAAAACAGCGCATTATCGTTGTTCTACCCAAAAATTCCCCCTTCAGGGGGTTAGGGGGCTGCTATCGCCAACACCGTAATCAGCAATGTGCCGAGCAAGAACACATAGGCGTACCACTGCACTTCGCCTGATTGGAAAGATTTGGTTTTTTCCGAAGTCCACGCCGTAATCCAAGCCATTCCGTCCATAGCGCCATCTACCACGTGGCGGTCAAACCAAGCAATAGGACGTGAAACGTTATTGAAAATAATTTTCTTTGTGATAAATAAATACACTTCGTCAATATAGAATCGGCGGAACATCGCTTTATATAGTCCGGGCATACGCTGAGCCATTTTAGCGGGCGTTTCGCTCGGTTTTTTATACAGCACAGTGGCAAGGACGATAGCAATCAACGCTACGGCGATACTCGTACCCGCTATTTTCCAATCTAAATGAATATGGTAATCAGTTTTAGCCGCAGTAACAAACGAACCGAACGAGCCGAACATAGACCAAATACCCACCAAAACGGTAATGGCAGCCAATATAATCAATGGTACCGACATCAGTTTCGGGCTTTCGTGGGGCGCATGGTGTCCGTGCGCGTGCGCGTCATGGCTTTGTTCTTTTCCCCAGAAAATATTGTAGTATAATCGGAACATATAAAACGCGGTAATTCCGGCAGTCAAAGTCATCCAAATGCCCATTCCCGTACCAAAGTGATAGGTAGCCGTTAAAATTTCATCTTTACTGAAAAATCCGCTGAATGGGGGTATTCCGGCAATTGCCAAACACGCGATAAGGAACGTAATGTGGGTAATAGGCATATATTTTCGCAGTCCGCCCATATCTTTCATCTCGTTGCTGTGTACGGCGTGAATTACAGAACCGGCGCCCAGGAATAGCAATGCTTTGAACATAGCGTGTGTAAAGAGGTGGAACATGGAAGCCATATATCCTAAACCGCCGTGATCTTCGTGCGTCAGTTGCATACCGGTACTTACACCAAGCGCTACCATCATAAAACCTATTTGTGAAATGGTAGAGAATGCCAATACACGCTTAATATCGGTCTGTACAATGGCGATGATAGCCGAGAACATTGCCGTAAACGCGCCTACATAAGCTATACCGCGTAATACTTCGGGTGTAAAATCAATGTAAATAGGAAATAAACGGGCTACCAAATACACCCCTGCTACCACCATAGTAGCCGCGTGGATTAATGCGGATACAGGCGTAGGACCTTCCATTGCATCGGGTAACCAAATGTGTAAGGGGAACATCGCCGATTTTCCGGCGCCGCCTATAAAAATCAGCGCCATAGCCCACGTAAGTGATGAAACACCTATAAATCCGGTGCTAAGGGCATTTCCGAATACGCTGACATTCCCTGAGGTAAGTATATTGAAATCAAATGTTTTAGTATAATAAGAAAGTACTAAAATTCCGATAAGGAAAAATAAGTCGGCAAAACGAGTAACGATAAACGCTTTTTTACCCGCTGCCACTGCCGAAGGCTTAGTATAGTAGAAACTGATAAGCAGGAACGATGAAACGCCCACCAATTCCCAGAAAATATACATTTGGAAAATATTGGTAGCCACCACTAACCCCAACATGGCAAAGCTAAATAACGAAAGGAACGCGTAATAGCGCTGAAAACCACGCTCGCCTTTCATATAACCTAAACTATAAATATGCACCATCAGTGATACAGTGGTAATTACCACCAACATCATTACCGAAATGGGGTCAAGTAAAATACCCAAATCAATGTGCAGATGAGCGCCCATATTTACCCAAAGCATTTTAAATGGTATTACTGTTTGGTACACCCCATCAATACGCTGAGTGGTAAAATACTGAAAAGCGGTAGCATACGCAAGAATAGTAACCAAGGATAGTGAAATGGTTCCTATCAAGCCCGATGTACACGGTTTTAACTTACTGTCTAACAGTCCGAGCGTTACGAAAGTAAGCAGCGGCAGCAAAAGTATAAGAATTGTATATTCCATATAGTTAAGTTCGTAAAATTCAAAAGTTCGTAAAGTTTAAGAGTTCAGAAGTTCAGTTTTCAGCAGTCAGCAATCAGTTTTTAGCATTAACCGTTAAAAGTATTTAACCCCACAACAAATAATTAAAGTCCCCCTTTGGGGGATTTAGGGGGCGCTACCCTTTCATCCCTTCCAGATTATCCACATTCACGTCGCCGAAACGTTTGTATATATTAATAATAATGGCAATGGCAACAGCCGTTTCACAAGCCGCTACGGCTATCACAAACAGCGCGAAAAACATTCCTTCAAACTGTCCCGGAAATAGATAACGGTTAAACACTACAAAGTTAATATCTACCGAGTTAAGTATCAGTTCAATGGATATAAGTATGGAAATCAGGTTTTTTCGGGTAATAAATCCGAAAATCCCGGCAAAAAGCATTATCAAACTCACGGCAAGATACGCCATCATCGGTATCTGCGTGCCTGTGGTATTTACTAAAAGTTCACCCATAATATTTTTATAGTTTGCTATTTATTTCTTTTTATGAAAGCTACTTATTTTCAATTATCTCTTTCACTTTTAATTTAAGTTCGTTGACGTCCGGCAAAAACAACTGATATTTTGAAACAATTAACTTTGCTTTATCATTCAACATTGCATATTCCACCATTATATCGTCTTTTTCTTCCGATAAAATTATCCCAACAGGCTGATTATCAGAAAAATCATTTATTTCTTTCTCGTAATATCCGAGATAAAGTTTCATCTGGTCAATATGTTCGTACTCAACTTCACCAATCTTCAAATCAATCAACACATAGCATTTGAGTTTTGTGTGATAAAACACCAAATCAACATAATAATGCCTATTGTTCAATGAAATTCTTTGCTGGCGCCCTACAAATGCAAAACCTTTTCCTAATTCCAACAAAAATGTTTGAAGGTTATTTATGATGGCTTTTTCAATGTCGTTTTCAGTATAGTCGGATTTCTCTGGAATGCCTAAAAATTCAAAAACATAAGGGTCTCGTATAAAATCATTTTCGGATTGTATGATTTGTCCTTGCTTTGACAATTCCATTATCTTATCCTTCTTTTGACTAAGCGCCAAACGGTGGAATAATCCGCTTTGTTTTTGCCGTTTTAGCTCTCTTACAGTCCAATTTTCAGTAATGGACTGGTTTTGATAGAAATTTCGAGCCAAATCATCATCCACTTTTAACAATTCAAAATAATGAGACCAAGTTAATTTGTGAGACACTGTCTCATATTTTGGATATTTCACATAAAATTGGCGCATATACGATAAATTGCTTCTGCTGAAACCTTTACCAAATCTAAGTATCAAATCTTTTGAAATTTGCAGTAAGAGTTCCGTTCCGTAGCTCGCCTTAATTTTACCTTTTTGTTCATATTCCACAATGTATTTACCTATTTCCCAATAGGCATTCAGCATTTCGGTATTCACAGCAGAAACAATTCGGTTTTTTGCTCTGTCATAAATTGAACCAATGCTTTTAATTAGTTCTTCGTATCCTTTGTTTTGTGTTAAATTATTCATTTTTTTGAATTTGTGAGACACTGTCTCACTTTTTCATAAATGTACAAAAAAACCGATAAAACCACTTTAAACACTATAAGAACGGTTATTTTTCTTTTTCCAATTCTTTTTCTTCGTTTGTTTCACGACGAGCAATAACTATTGCCCCGATAATACACGCCAATAACAGCACACTTACCACCTCAAAAGGTAACACATACTGATGTTTTTCAAAGCCCATCAACGCGGTTCCTATATCTTGCATTTTGATTTCAGCGCCGCTAACATAATTGTACAAGCGCGTTACGTTATTTACAATGATATAACCGCAAACCGCCACACCCGACAGCGTAAGGAAAGCGGTAAGAAGCGTTTTCGTTTTGTTTTGGGTTTCAATTTTCTTATCCGGACGATGTGTAAGGAAAATTGCCATAATAAACAGCACCATCACACCACCCGCGTACACAGCTATTTGTACCGCGAAAAGGAAGTGGTAATTGAGCAATAAATACATCCCCGATGTACCCAAGAGCACAAAAAGCAGATAAGTAGCCGCGCGAATAATCCGCTTGCTCGTTACAGCCAGAATGGAAAATACCACCATTACAAAAGCTAAAATGTAAAATATAATTTGTTCTGCCATAATTTTAGATTGACAATTTTAGATTTTAGATTTACGATTGGATTAAAATCAACCTTTATTTCAATAATTTTAATCCTAATAAAATTAAGTTGAGATTGAATTTTAGATTTTGTCTTCCAAATTTCCGGCTTCCGACTTCTGACTTCTGACTTCTGACTTCTTATCTCTCAATTTCGACCCCTCTTTATTTAATTTTTGCACCAATTTCTTTTTATCGAAAACGGCATTTTCAAACTCGTTAGTAAACACAATGGCGTTTGACGGACAAGAAATTACGCAAAGATTACAAAACGTACACATCCCATTGTCCCACACGTGTTTGTCCAGTATTTTTCTCTTTTTACCATCTTCGGTTTCGGTCATTAAAGATGTTACGCTAATGGTTCCGTTCGGACAGTTGGTTTGACAAATACCACAAGCCGTACAAGCGTGCTCGTTATTTTCATCGTGCGGCATTACCAAAGTGGCGCGCCAACGGTCAGAAATCACCAACGTATCGCGGTTTTCAGGATACTGCATGGTTACTTTCTTAGTCCACAACTCTTTCCACGTTACAGCCATTCCGCCCAACAGTGATTTCACACCTGTAAATATGCCGGATATATATTTTGAAAAAGAATTCATATTTGGTTGATTGGTTGATTACTTGATTAGTTAATTGATTAAAACAAAAGCACAATCAATTAATTATCAAACTCTTAATTTTAATTATATATTTAAAATGTTGTTACGTTTTTCTTGTTATCATTCGTCCTCTCTATAATTCCCCCTTCAGGGGGTTAGGGGGCAGGGTTAGGGGGCAAAAATTGGGAAAATATCACTCAAAGTTAAACCGCACAATACCAAAATTACCATTAGTATAAGATTAACTAAGTTTATCGGCAAAAGGTATTTCCATTCTAAATTCAATAATTGGTCAATACGCAAACGGGGGAACGACCAGCGAACCCATAAACTGATAAATATCAATACGCCCGTTTTGGCAAAGAACCAAACATAAGAGGGTATGTACCACATCACTTGATTAAACGCGTCCCAACCTTTTACCTGAATAGGCATCCATCCGCCTAAAAATACGGCGGTAGCAATACCCGCAATGATAAACATATTAAGATATTCAGCCAAATAGAAGAAACCGAACTGCAAACCGGAATATTCCGTGTGATAACCGGCGGTAAGTTCCGATTCAGCTTCGGGCAAATCGAAAGGACCACGATTGGTTTCGGCGTGCCCGGAAATAAGATAGATTACAAAGGCGATTATAGAGGCAATGTGTCCGTTAAACAAATTCCACACATAACGCTGGTTTTCAATCATTTCAGAAAACTGCATCGTGCCGGAAAGCACCACAATGGTCATCAGCGCGAAACCCGCGGAAAGCTCATAACTTATAAACTGCGCCCCGCTTCGCATAGCCCCAATCATTGAGTATTTATTATTACTTGACCAACCTGCCAATAAAATACCGATAATTCCTAACGATGAAACGGCTATCACATAAAACACCCCGATGTTAAAATCCACCGCGTGCAGACTCTTTCCGAAAGCGATGGCGCCAAAAGAGAGCACCGAAGCCACAATCATAAAGAAAGGCGCGGCATAAAACAAGAATTTGTCCACTTTATTTACGTGGATAATTTCCTTGATTAATATTTTCACCATATCGGCAATACTCTGTACAATACCGTATTTCCCCACACGGTTTGGACCGATACGAGCCTGAAAAAACGCCGTAATCTTACGTTCAACGTAGATAAGCGCTAACGCGATAACCGCGTAAGCCGTAAGAATAAGCGCTAAAACCAATACGCCTTCAATGAAAGTAGCCCAAAAAGCAGGCATATTACTTCTCAAAAACGTGTCAAGCGTTTGAAAAAGATTGGTTACTTCTAATGGTTGTGAATAATTCATAAGAGAATATAAAGCCCCCTAACCCCCAAAGGGGGAATTTTCTAAAAATAGAAACGGGGATGTGTTTATGTTTATCTTTTTATTTTTTGTTCCAAAATATCTTTATCAGCTAATCGACATTACCTACACCAAAATTTACTTCGCAAAAGTCCCCCTTTGGGGCTTGCCTCGTCGGCAGGCAGGGATTTAGGGTGCTTACCTGTCTATATCCGGTATCACATAGTCCATTGAGCCGCCGATACCGATAAAGTCGGCTATTTTTTCGCCTTTACAAATAAGCGGCATAATGGATACGGCAGCCATAGATGGCGAGCGTAATTTTACGCGGTAGGGCAGTTTATCGCCTTTGCTTTCAATAAATACGTTAAATTCACCTTTGCCGGTTTCCACGCTTTGGAAGTATTGACCTTCGGGAATGCGGATAATGGGTTTTGTTTTGGCGCAATAATCGCCATCGGGGATTTTATCTATCAGTTGCTCAATGATATGCAGTGATTGTTCTATTTCATCCAAACGGTTTAAGTAGCGGGCATAGGAATCGCCTTCCGTACGCAAAACCTCTTTGAATTCCACTTGGTTATAAAGCGAGTAGGGTTTGTATTTACGCACATCGCAAGAAAAACCGGAAGCTCTTCCGGCAGGACCGGTTACAGCATAACTCACAGCGTCTTTTTGACTCAGCATACCGATATTTTCCATACGTCCGAGCGCTATCACGTTATGCGAAAAGAAATCGTCATATTGCTTCAAGTGCTCACGCATGTAGGGGATAAACGCTTTTACATCTTTCTGAAAATCGGGATAAATATCGTTCATCACACCGCCTATCACGTTATAATTAACAATAAGGCGTCCGCCGCACGTTTTATCGAAAATATCCATAATGTGCTCACGTTCACGCACCCCGTAAATAAATGCGGTGGTAGCGCCAAGGTCGTTACATTGCGCTGCCCAGGCAATAAGGTGTGAACTGATACGGTTCAGCTCATCCATAATCACACGTATGTATTGAGCACGTTCAGGCACTTCTATTTCAGCCGCTTTTTCCACGCACATACAGAGCGCGTGGCGGTTCATACTTGCCGAAAGGTAATCCAAACGGTCAGTTAAATGAAGCATTTGAGGATAAGTCATTGATTCACACAACTTTTCTATTCCACGATGAATATAACCGCTGTGTACGTCTATTTTTTTTATAATTTCACCGTCAAGGGCGGTGCGGAAGTGCATAACACCGTGTGTAGAAGGGTGCTGCGGACCTATATTGATAACATAATCTTCTTCTTCAAAAATAGCTACTGTTTCCTCTTTCAGCGTGCCGTCAGTCGTTTCCATAATCCGTGGCGCCTTGTCCACAATTTCACGCGGAACTACGTTTACCGGATTTTCAGCATTGTAATCTTTGCGTAGCGGAAACCCGTTCCAATCATCGCGCAATAAGAATCTACGCATATCGGGATTGTTTATAAAACGAATTCCGAACATGGCGTACACCTCGCGTTCGTTGTAATGAGCAGTATCGTATAGGTCGGTAATGGTATAAAGCAAAGGATTTTCCTTATCGGCAACGGTAGTAATGACTACTATTTCCTGCGAAGGGTCTTTGGAAGAAGAAAGCAGGTAAATAACACCCAGGGTTTCGCCCCAATCCATTCCTATCAAACTAATCAAGTAGTCAAACGGAAGTTCCGCGTTATGATAAAGCGCTTCTACCAGAGGGCGAAGTTGTTTTGATTCTACCGTAACCGTTAATTTTTGTTTTTCTTCAATAACGGCGTTGCTTACGGCTTTAAGAATTACCTCTTTTATATCTTTCATTTTTCAGAAGTCAGAAGTTAGAAATTAGAATTCAGAAGTTCAGAGTTTGTAGTTCAAAGTTCAAAGTTTGTAGTTTGTAGTTTGTAGTTTTGGCAAAAAATCAATTAAAAAATTAACATTCAATCGATTAACTATCTCACTATTCAACCAATTAACTATTTAACTATTTAACTATTTAACCAATTTACCATTTAACTATTTAACTATTTAACTATTTAACTATTCAACCAATTTACCATTTAACTATTTAACTAAATTAACCATTCCACCAAATTCCCCCTGTGGGGGTTAGGGTGCAGTTTCAATGGCTTTTCCTGTTTCAGGATCAATCAGTGTTTCAGGATTATACTCTCTTTCAAACACCCTATTTTCAAAGAATTTATCCACTTTCACTTTGCGTTGCAACTGCATCAGACCATAAAAAAGAGATTCAGGACGAGGCGGACAACCCGGCACGTACACATCTACGGGAATAAGCTGATCAACGCCGTTTACCACGTGGTAAGAATTCACAAAAGGTCCGCCTGAAATAGCGCAAGCGCCCATAGCCAACACATATTTTGGTTCTGCCATCTGGTCATAAACGCGGCGAATGAGGGGCGCCATTTTATTCACGATGGTTCCGGCTACTATCATCAAATCCGCTTGACGAGGACTGGTACGCACCACTTCCATCCCGAAACGGGAAATATCATAATGCGCGGCAGCGGCAGCCATAAACTCTATACCGCAGCAACTGGTAGCAAATGCCAGGGGCCAAAGCGAGTTAGACCGTCCCCAATTAATCAGTTGGTCAAGGTTTCCCACAATGATGTTCGTGCCGTTGGCATTCAGTTCATCAATGTGTTTTTGCAGCGAGTCGTTGTCTTTAAAATCTTCGCCGGCGATGCCTTTTATTTTGATATTTTTTACATCCATTTCAATATTCCTTTCCGCCAAGCATACGCTAAGCCTAAACCAAGAATTGCCATAAAAACAAGAATGCTTACCAAGCCCGCCATACCAAGCGAACGCACTACCGTAGCCCACGGAAACAAGAACAATGTTTCCACATCAAACATCAAAAACAAAATGGCGTACAGGTAGTAACCCACCTTAAACTGCATCCACGAGGTACCTTTGGTAGGTAAACCACACTCGTAAATTTCACCTTTTTGAAAATTAAATGATTTTGGGGATAGCAAGAGAGCCGCGCCGAGTCCGACTACGACCAACGTAATTCCTGTAATTAGAACTACCAAGAAAAGCGATAAACTACTCATATAATTTGCTTATAATCAAGTAAGAGTTTGGTACAAAATCCGGGTTTTGCACGTTTTTAAAAAACTTGTGCAAAGGTAGATATATTTTTTCATTTTGCAAAGTCCATATTACAAAATAAGTCATTTTAAGTGCAATTATTGTGTAAGATTATACATATCATATACTTATAAAAAATAAATATCTACTAACAGCTAATGGCTAACAGCTAACAGCCAACAGCCAACCATCAATACCCAAAATGCACCAAATCACGCCAAGAGGAAACCTGAATGCTCTGAATAAAATAATCAAAAAGATTAACACCTGCCAAAATCTGAAAAACTACAAACATAAACAAAATGCCAAACACGCCCCCCGTAATATGTGCCAAATGATTGATATTGCCGGATTGGTTTTTATCCAAATAAAAAGAAACGACCACATAAATAATCCCGAATAAAAACGCGGGCAGAAATACCGGAATAAACATAATGCCCATAAAATTCATCGGGTAAATAAGAATATAAGCGAAAACTACCGCCGAAACCGCGCCCGAAGCCCCCAAGCTACGGTAAGCGGGATTATTTTTTTCCTTAAAATAAGTAGGAAGTATAGAAACGAGTAACCCCAGCACATACATAGCCACATACAACAACGTGCCCTGCCCCATTCCAAAAAACTCAACCAACACTTTTTCTATCTCACTGCCGAACAGATAAAGCGCGAACATATTAAAAAACAAATGTCCCAAATCAGCATGCAACAGTCCATAGGTAAAAAAACGGTAATACTCTTTGCGGTTCACCGCCGGCGGATAAAAAATAAACCGATGCAGCAATTCGGCATTGTTGAACGCCATAAAAGAGACAATGGAAGTAATGGCAATGATAATAATGGTGGTAGTCATAAATAGTTTGAAGTTTTCAGTTAGTAGTTAGCAGGGGCAAAACATTTTTTGCCCACAATCGTTTTTTCGCCCAAGGTAAAAACATTTTTTACCCACAAAAACAAAAATCGTTTTGGTTGTTTTTTTTGAAGACACAAAAGTAAAAAAAGTTCCGAACGTAGAGAAATCGTCCGGAACTTTTCACAGGAAATAAAACATACGAGAAAACTAAAATATCTTTCAAAAAAAAACCGCATCAATTCATTGCCAGCGAGTGATTTTTAGTAAACACCACATCGGCTTCCATGGCGTAATGGTCAGAGAGATTTCCGGTGTAATCCTTGTTTTTTTCATAAAACGTATTTACTTTACGTTCAATTTGTTGTATCCATTGCGTATTACGCACCAACACATAGTCTATCACCCTTCTTTTTCCTGTCCTTTCTTGACTTAACGTATTGTGCACCTCATCGTAAGTGGTTTTATCACCGTAAACATCCCCATTTGCTGCATCCAAGGCAGTAAGCATTGCAGGGTAACTCTCTTCATCATCCATGTCTATGTTAAAATCGCCGCAAATAATCTGAGGTACAGCGGGATCAGAATACTTGTTGAGTAATTTCTCTTTCATTTCACGGCATTGTCTCTTGCGAATTTCCGGTAAATTCTCGGCTTGAAGATGCGTGGTAATTAACTGAAATTCAAAGCCATTATAATTTCCTTTGAAAATAGCCGCCCCTTTGTGAGCCACCGCGTCAAAACTTTTGCTGACGGTATATTTTATAGTTTCCAACTCTATCAGCGGAATTTTGCTGACCACCCACAAACCACTGTTAGTCTTAAAAAGCGGATGATTCTTATTGACCGGTCCGTATTGGTAAGGATACGTATCTTTCAGCTTTTTTGCCAAGATATTTCTACATTTACTACTAAAAGCTTCCTGAAAAACAATGATTTGATATTCTGAATCGTGAAGTTTGGCGGCAATTAACCCGGCTCGCTTGGCATTGCCATTGAATAAACTTATATAAGGAAGCATATAAATGTTCCAACTCAGGATTCTCAAATTCTCGTTTTGAGAAAAATGAGTATTGGAAACGGAAACGTTCTGGCTTACAGGCTCAAAAACCACTTTGAAAATAATTATCAAAAGAATCAATATCTTTCTTGACATACATCTACTTTTTTTAATTTTCAAGTGCAAAATAATTGTAAAATCATTTCAGATTGATGACACGGGAATAACTTTACAATGAACTCGGTATGAAGATTCGATGACCGAATTTTACCCCCGCTCATTCTTTTTCTTGGTTTTTTTACACATTTCTCATTTTGTTTTCAGAGCAATGACAATTGTTCTACAAATAGCGTTCGCGTTGCTTTTCAGAAAGTTAAACCTGTATTTTTGCGGAAAATCTCATGTATGACAGAAACTATTACTACTTTAATTCACCAATACGGATACCTTGCTTTATTCGGCTTTTTATTTTTACAGGAAGTAGGCGCGCCTAATCCCATCCCCAATGAACTGGTATTGATTATAAGCGGATACTTGATATACAGCGGATTACTCACTTTTGGGGGTGTATTATCAGTGATAATTTTAAGCGATGTGCTGGCGGCTATGACGTTATACACGGCTTTCTATTTTTTCGGGGCGTGGTTTATCCGTTCCAAGCCTAAATGGATACCTATTTCCACCAAGTCAATCATCAAATTAAACCAAAAAATAAAAGACCAAGGCATTTCAGTAGTGTTTTTTGGCAGGCTCACGCCTTTCATCAGGGGTTACGTGGCAGTAGTTTCAGGACTTACCCAAATCAACGCCAAAAGGTATATGCTCATAGTGATGGCAACCACTATCTTATGGGGCGTATTTTATATCAGTATAGGATATATTCTTTCGCCTTATTGGAAAATAATAGAACCTCAATTTTCCAAAACGCCTTATCTATTAGGCGCTATATTAATAATTGTTTTATCCGTTTGGGTAATTAAAAAGATTAAAATCAATCCATTTTTAAAATCATAAGCAATGAAAATAAACGTAGTTTCAGAAACCGCCTATATGATAAAAGGCAACGGCGTACACACAGCTTTTGTGGATCACGTGGAACTTTTAAATTCCAATCCCAATGTTCAAGTATTGGTAAACAACGAAGGAAAAGGCGAGGTAATGCACAGTCACACGTACGGGCTCTACTACTTCCTGAAAGGCTTACGTTACCGTCGGCGAAGAGTATTTACCGCTCACGTTATCCCTGAGTCTATGCAGGGCTCTTTCCCATTGTGGAAAACGTGGATGCCACTCGTAAAGTGGTACTTGCGACAAGTATATTCTTATGCCGATGTGTGTTTAGCCATTTCGCCCCGAGTAGAGGAAGCCATCAAAGAAACAGGCGCTAAAACCAAGATTGTACGCCTATACAATCCCATACCTGCGGAAAGATGGAAACGCACCGAGCAAAAACGGAAAGAAGGCAGAAAATTTTTAGGACTGAAAGAGAGTGATTTTGTAGTGCTGGGCGTAGGTCAACTGCAAGCACGCAAAGGTGTGGAAGATTTTATGGATGTAGCCAAAGTCCTGCCCGAAGCCAGATTTGTATGGGCAGGTGGAAGACCGTTCGGGGCTTTTACAGAAGGCGTTTCGCGTATTAACGACCGGATTGCCGAAACAGAAGGTAAAAATATTCAATTTACCGGCATGCTTGATTTGGATATGATGCCGCTGGTATATGCCGCCGCCGATTTAATGCTTTTCCCCTCTTATCAGGAAAATTGCCCGCTCGCGCCCATAGAAGCCGCCGCTTGCGGAATGCCGGTAGTGTTCAGGAACTTGCCGGAATACCAAACCCTCTACGAAACCGAATACCTCAAAGCCGACACCACGGCGGAATTTATTGAAATAACCCGCTCTATGATGTCAAATACGGGCGAATTAAAAGCGGGTGAAATCATTTCAGAAAAATTAATACAACAATTTGACAAAGAACATATTTTAAACAAGCTACTCAACGTGTACGAATCCTTGATACCGTATAAGGAAAATTCTAAATACCGGTGGGCGATGAATTAATCTTATTAGAAACTGAAAAAGTTACCACGCACATTTATTAAAAAGATGTACCTTTGTACATCTTTTTTTATACAGTTTATGAAACTTTCCAAAATAGCACAACTACTTCATACAGAAGTAAATCACACCCCCGACGTAGATATACATTGGTTGCTGACTGACAGCCGTTCACTCTCTTTCCCCTCAGGTACGTTATTTTTCGCGCTTAAAACCGCCCGTAACGATGGACATAAATATATTGCCGAACTTTACCGCCAGAATTTACGCTATTTTGTGGTGAGTGAAATGCGGGAAGAGTTCGCGGATATGCCCGACGCCGTTTTTTTAACGGTAGAAAACACGTTGCACGCCTTACAACAAATTGCATCGTTTCACCGTTCGCGATTTCAAATTCCGGTTATCGGCATTACAGGCAGCAACGGCAAAACCATGGTAAAAGAATGGCTCTATCAATTATTGCATCGGGATTTCCGCATTGTGCGTTCGCCGCGCAGTTACAACTCGCAAATAGGTGTCCCGCTATCCGTGTGGGCGCTGAGTGAAAGCACGGAACTCGCCATTTTTGAGGCGGGCATCTCGCAAACGGACGAAATGAAAAACCTGCAACCCATCGTTCAGCCTTCCATCGGCATTTTTACCAATATCGGCGACGCGCATCAGGAAAATTTTGGCAGCTTAAAACAAAAAATTGAGGAAAAGTTAAAACTTTTTACTCAAAGCGATGTGCTTATTTATTGTTCCGATAATAAGTTGGTGGATATTTCCGTACAGCAGGCTAAACTCAGAGCCTGCCTGTTCTCGTGGGGGAAAAACCCGTCGGCGGTGGTGCAAGTGTTAGGTGTGGAAAAATCGGATTTGGAAACCCGCGTTACTTTAAGGTGCAATAAAAAAGAATTTTCCATAAAAATTTCTTTTACGGATGACGCGTCTATCGAAAACGCTTTGCAGTGCGTATCGGCAATGCTTTATCTAAATATCGCCCCCGAAATTATTGCGGAAAGAATTCCGGAACTGGAACCGGTGGCTATGCGCTTGGAAGTGAAAGAGGGCATCCGAAACTGTTTGATAATTAACGACACGTATAACTCGGACTTAAATTCACTCAATATAGCGCTGGATTTTCTCAACCGGCAATCCACCTCTAAAAACCTTTCGCGCACGCTGATTTTATCCGACATTTTACAAAGCGGACAACGCGCCGAAGAACTGTACAGCGTGGTGGCAGAGTTAGTAGAAACCAAGAACATCCATCGGCTGATAGGCGTGGGCGCCGAAATTTCAAAATATGCCGACAAATTTCATACGGAAGAAAAATATTTTTTCTCGCAGACCGATGATTTATTGAAATCATCGTTGATGCATGAGTTGCGGAATGAAGTGATATTGCTCAAAGGCTCGCGCTCGTTTCATTTTGAAGATGTGCTGGCAAAACTGGAACTGATAGCCCATGAAACTACGCTTGACGTGGATTTAAACGCGCTGACAAGCAATTTAAACTATTTCCGCGCCAAGCTGCGCCCCGAAACTAAAACGATGTGTATGGTCAAAGCGTTTGCTTACGGCAGCGGCGCGGTAGAAGTAGCGCGGGCATTGCAGCATCATCGTGTGGATTATTTGGCGGTGGCAGTAGCGGACGAAGGCGCGGAATTGCGACGCGAAGGCATCCGCTTGCCCATTGTGGTAATGAATCCCGAAAAAGGGGCGTTCGGAACCATATTCGATTATAAGTTGGAACCCGAAATTTACAGTTTCCGCTTGCTGGAATTATTTATCCAATCTGCCGAAAAGTTGGGCATCACAGATTATCCCATTCATATAAAAATTGACAGCGGAATGCACCGCCTCGGTTTTGAGGAAAAAGACCTGCCCCGACTCATAGAAATGCTTCAAAACCAAAATCAGGTAAAAGTGCGCTCGGTATTTTCGCATTTGGCAGGGGCGGACGCCGCTCGCTTTGACGATTTTACCCGCGAGCAAATAGCTGCGTTTACCCGTTGCGCCGATGCGCTTTCAGAACAATTCTCGCACCGCATATTGCGCCACATTCTCAACTCGGCAGGTATCGAGCGTTTCCCTGAATTTCAGATGGACATGGTGCGCCTGGGCATCGGACATTACGGCATCAGCGCCCTGCCCGGTGTAAAGTTAGAGACTGTGTGTACGCTGAAAACCGTTATTCTTCAAATAAAAGAAATCAACGCGGGCGAAACGGTGGGCTACAATCGCAACGGAAAAATCACTAAAAAAAGCCGGATAGGAATACTTCCGGTAGGTTACGCCGATGGTTTCGACCGCCATTTAGGCAACGGAAACGGCGATGTTTTTATAAACAACCACCGCGCAAAAACCATCGGGAACGTATCCATGGACTTGATAATGATTGACTTAACCGAAATTCCCGCGAAAGAAGGCGATACAGTAGAAATTTTCGGCAATAACATCACCATTCAGGAAGTAGCCGAAAAGCTACAAACCATTCCGTATGAAGTGCTTACAAGCGTTTCAAGAAGAGTAAAAAGGGTGTATTTTATTTAAGGAAATGATATTAGCAAAAATTGAACATATAGCATCCGCCGAAAACATATTGAAATCGGCGTATTATTTGGCGGAAAAATTAGATAAATCCGTTGGGATAGTCTATTTTTTGACTGATAATCAATCCATTGAAGAGCGCAATCAGGAAGTGCTTACTTTAATCGAAAAAAACAACCTGCCTACCGAAAATATTTTTATTTTATCCGAAAAAGAAATCACGTTAGCGGAATTTTGCGAGCAAAAAGAGGCATCGTTTTTACTTATTCAGGCGCCAGAAAATTCAAGAAAATTTATTCAAAAGAAATTAAACGAATGTCGTGATTTACGCATTCCTTACGTTTTATTTAAAGATGAGTTTCCACCGTTAGATGTGAGAAAAGTGTTGGTTCCGGTAAGTTTTTTGGTGGAAGAGTATGAGAAAGCCCAGTTTGCTTCCGCTTTCGGGCGTTTCTGCGGTGCGGAAATAACGCTGCTGCAAGCCAACGATTACGGCTCAAAAGCAGCTACTACGGTGGATAAAATGGTTACGCTTTTTGATAAGTTTTCCTTAAATTACACGGTAGAAAAAGCGGAAAAAGACAGTTTTAAAATAGATAAAGAAGCCCTTGCAAAAGCCGAGAAAGAGAATTTTGATATGCTGATTGTCTCCGCATCCAGAGAATACGGTTTGGACGATGTGATTTTCGGACCGGCGGAATTACACCTGATTAAAAAATCATCCGTTCCCGTTTTACTCGTTAATCCGCGCGACGACCTATATACGCTGTGTGATTAAGAAATGGGGCGATTGGAGTTGGGAAGTGGAATTACAAACTCAAAACTTTTCAAAGTTTTTTCCCTAACCGAGAGAAAAATATATCTTTGTACCATAAAACTTGAATCATGAAATTTTCGTCTGACTTTTTACATCGGCTGCGTAAGATTTTTATTAGTAAATACGTCCTTGTAATTCTTATTTTTCTCGGCTTTCTAACTTTTAGCGGCAGTTACAGTTTAATTGACCGTTTTAAGAGAAGTAGAAATATACGTACAACGGAAAAAGAAATTGAATTTTACCGCTCGGAGATTGAAGCCAATAAAAATAAGATGAACGAAATGCGTGCCAGCCCGGCAAGTTTAGAAAAATACGCGCGGGAACAATATTACTTAAAAAAAGACAGTGAAGATATTTACATTATAAAAGAAGACGATGAGAAAAAATAATTTATCGATGATTCAATTTGCCGGAAGCCTGCTGGTATTAGTGGGCGCGGCGTTAAAATTTTTTCAGTTTGAATTTGCCAATTACATCTTTGTTCTCGGCGCGGCATTATTGTTAGGGTTACAGACTTTTTACGTCTCTAAATCCGGAGAAGAAACAGACCTGCAAGCCAAAAGACTTATCCGGCTGATGTTTATCGCCAGCTTATTTTTAGGCATTGCCGCCTATTTCATGTTTACAGGTAAAAACACGTGGGTGCCATTACTCTTAGCATACGCGCTTATTTCGCTGTACATATCATTCAGAAGTAAGAATAGTAACGGTTAGAAAAAAAATTACCATTGGGATAAGATTTTTTATTTTTTATCTCCACAAATAAAGATATAAAAGGGAAAGGGCTGTCAAGATAAAAACACTGACAGCCCTTTGTATATATAGAGTTATGAGAGAACTCAACTGATTAGTTTAGTGATGATGATGTCCACGACCATTTCCACGTCGGAATTCTTTTTCCCTCTCCCTTTGCCATTTTTTATATCGCTTGTACTCCTTTTTTTGTGCTCTGTAATACCCTTTTTCGTACTCATAATAATCTCTATCCGCATAACCTTGGTGATATCGGTAAGGATAAGGGGAATTTACAGCTATCTGCACTTGCGGAACAGTGGCAAAATCAACCCTTCCAAATCTACTTGGTATAGAAGCGCTTACAGCCCATTGTCCATTATTTACAAATATATAAACACCTCGTTGAAGGTCATAATACATATTTTGCTGAGGAAAATAAACGTGCCTTGTCTTTACTCTATAACCATGCGCAGGCGCCCAAGGTGGCGGCACAGCGCCTAAATCAGCCGGCATTGCAAAAAGTAATCCTAACACCAACGTAATTACTGTGAAAGATTTTTTCCATTTCATAATCGTGTAATTTAAAAGGGTTTAGTTTAAGATTTTTATAATCAGAAATCAAACTTTATGCCAAACATATAATCTACTAAGCAACAAGCAATAAAAAGATATTCTGAAACACTTAATCCAACTAAAACATTAAATCAAGACAATAATGTGAAACAAACATCCGTTTATTTTATTTGAGAATAAGTTTTTCGTATATTTACCCCCTAAAAAAATCCTTTCTCAAACTTCATCCGGCTTATGAAAACACGTAAAATATCCTTTCTTCTCATTCTGATAGGCTTTGTGAGCATATCCTGCAACTCTACTAAAAAGCAAACGCAGCAAGCGGATGCCCAATTGCAAGAAATACAGGTGCTTATACAAACGAAACAATGGAACCAAGCTAAAAACGCGCTGGACAGCATCCACACTTTATATCCTACCCTCATAAAAATAAGGGAAAAGGCAGTGAAAATGGGAGATGAGATAAAAGTAGCGGAAAACAGAGAGAAAATCCTAAGAATAGATTCATTAGTTATTAAAAAAGAACGACAGCTTGACTCCCTTCAAAAGTTCTTTGTTTTTGAGAGAGATAATCGTATAAATACCGTAGGAATGTATACGCACATCTCGCAGTTAGCTGAGAAAAACACTTACAGAACGCTTCTTAAAGCGAATGTAAATGAAAAAGGCGAGCTGTTTTTAACAGCCATCTATTACAGCAATCGCAAACTGGATTTTAACTCATTACAAGTAAAAACCGCGGATTTGCAATTGAGAGAAACCGTACAAGGAAACGGGGCGAATTATACGCATCAGGTTTTCCAGGAAGAAGGATATATCCGGGAAATGGTTACTTTTAACCGCATAGCCGAAAACGAAATTTGCCGTTTCATCAGTGAAAACAAACACCAATCTATTCATGTTATTTTTCAAGGACGTGTAGCGTATAACCATCCATTATCAATGACTGACAAAAACGCCATAGCGGATACGTACACTCTTTTTAATGTAGTGAAAGATTTGGTTAAAATGCGTCAGGAAAAGAAAAATTCGGAAGCGCTGTTAAAGAAGTTGAAACAATAGTTTATACCGGAAAATGAACAAAAAAATCCCGTAAATTACGTCTATATCTCTACATAACGTAATTTACGGGATGGCTATTTAATTCGGATATTCTAAATTAAAGCAGATATTGCTCGCTAATGGAACGATGTTCCTGCACACGGCGGATAGTTTCAGCAAATAAATCAGCGATAGAGAGAATCTTCACTTTATCACATTTGCTGCAATCAAACGGAATAGAGTCTGTAAAAGCAATTTCCGTTAAAGAAGAAGCGAGGATATTGTCAATGGCTTTGCCGGACATTACCCCGTGCGTAACAATGGCACGCACACTTTTTGCGCCTTTTTCCATCATCAAATTTGCCGCTTTACAAAGTGTTCCGGCAGTATCCACCATATCGTCCACAATAATCACGTTTTTACCTTCCACCTCGCCAATAATCTTCATTTCACTTATTACGTTGGCTTTTTCGCGAGTTTTATGGCAAAGCACCATCGGTACATCCAAATGTTTAGAGTAAGAATTGGCACGTTTTGAGCCACCTACGTCGGGCGAAGCAATCACTAAATCATCTAATTTCAAAGCTTTGATATACGGAATAAAAATGGTAGAAGCATATAGGTGATCTACCGGCACATCAAAGAAACCTTGAATTTGGTCAGCATGTAAGTCCATCGTTATAACGCGGTTTACACCCGCCATGGTGAGCATATCGGCAATCAGTTTGGCACCAATAGAAACGCGAGGTTTGTCTTTTCTGTCCTGACGCGCCCAGCCAAAATAAGGAATAACCGCTATGATTTTATATGCCGAAGCTCTTTTGGCGGCATCAATCATTAAAAGCAGTTCCATTAAATTATCGGAATTAGGAAAAGTGGATTGCACCAAGTAAACATACTGACCGCGAATGGATTCCTCATAATAAACGGAAAATTCGCCGTCCGAAAAATGCTCAACAGTCATATTACCTAATGAACAATCTAAACTTTTACACATTTTTTCGGCTAAATTTCGGCTTTTGGTGCCGGAAAAAATCTTGAATTCTGAACCGTGCTCTGACATATTTTGTAGGTTTTTTAGGGGGGATTGAAATATTTTGCAAAATTACGGAAAATATAAGTTAAAAACAAAGAGACTTAACAATTAATTTACAATAACATTTCAATAATTTAATCCGATAGAATTTTAAAAATTCCAAGCTTCTTCCAGCCTAAAACTGTTTTCCACTCTAAATTTTCCATTCACTTCCCTCACTGTACAGCATTCGTGATACGCGTCGTGTTCAAAAAACAAGATTTGCTTTTTTTCGGCGGCTTCTTTCAGCAATGCAGCTTTATCTTCCATGGATGTAATGGGAAAGGTATCATAAGCCGAAACCCACGCAATGGGCAACGCCGCCTCAAAAGGTATCACATCGCCCGGACAAACCAACGTTTTATCATCAAAATGAAAATAAGGCGCTATTTGTCCCACGGTATGTCCGTGATAGAGACGCAGTTCCACTTCATTACAAATCCACGTATTTTCCGCGACCAACCGAAGCTTGCCCGCTTTTTCCACCGCCAGCATATTTTCAAGGAAATACGAATCGCCCTCGCGCACGTTGGGTTGCAAAAAAATCTGCCATTGACGCTCGCCTACCCAATGCGTGGCATTGGGGAAAACGAGTTCTACCGCGGTTTTATCGGCGTTATATTCCGTACACCCCCCGCAATGGTCAAAATGCAAATGCGTAAGAATCACATCGGTAACATCGTCAGGAGCATACCCCAATTTTTCAAACTCTTGTTTAAAATCTACAATTTCCTGAAAATGGTAATACTGTAAATATTCCAACTGTTTGTGTCCGGTGCCGGAATCTACCAAAATCAGCCGCTCGCCGGTATCCACCAGCAAACAGCGCATATTCATCACGCAAAGATTATCATCATTGCACGGATAACGCTTTTGCCACACACGTTTCGGAACTACGCCAAACATAGCCCCACCGTCTGCCAAAAAATTTCCCGCCTCTATTTTATATGTTTTCATACTGTAAGCTATTTTCTTTCGTTAAATCTTATTACTTTTGTGAGAATATTCTACTTCTTGTAAATTATGCGAATTAAGGATTGAAACCGAATAATAACATCAACTGAATCGGTGCTACGCACCTGAATGCGTGGATTGATATAAATACTACAAATGATTGCGGTGCTACGCACCTTCGCTGCTTAGCAGCTTTTCATTTGTAGCATATTAATTAAAAATATACAAAGAGGTGCTTAGCACCGTTTCAACTCTTAATTCGCATAAACTTTACAAAAATAAAAAAAATAATCGTAACTCATCAGCCCGCTTAAAATGCTTTGCTAAAAAGCCCCCCTTGGGGGGCTGGGGGCTGAGTTAGGAAAATAAATCCGACAATATGCAGCGAGTTCATTTTATTGCCATTGGCGGCGCGGCGATGCACAATTTAGCCCTCGCGCTCAGCAAAAAGAAAGATTATGAAATAACGGGTTCCGACGATGAAATTTTTGAACCCTCGTATTCAAGGCTCAAAGAAAAAGGGTTGTTGCCTGAAAAAATGGGATGGTTTCCGGAAAAGATTCACTCTAACCTAAACGCCGTCATTTTAGGTATGCACGCTCGCGAGGACAATCCTGAACTACTTCGTGCAAAAGAATTAGGCATTAAAATTTATTCATTTCCCGAGTTTTTATATCAGCAGACGCGCAGCAAAACCCGCATTGTAGTAGGCGGAAGTCACGGAAAAACTACCACCACGGCAATGATTTTATACGTGCTGAAAAAAATGAAAATCAAGGCGGATTATATGGTCGGCGCACAAATTGAGGGTTTTGAAAACATGGTAAGCCTGTCGTATGAAGCGAGAATTGCTATTTTTGAAGGCGATGAATATCTCACTTCACCCTTGGATAAACGTCCGAAGTTCCACATTTACAAACCGCACATCGGCATACTCACGGGCATCGCGTGGGATCACATCAATGTGTTTCCCACGTTTGATATTTACGTGCAGCAATTCCGCACCTTTGTGGAACTGATGGAAACGCAAGCGCGGCTTATTTACTTTTCGGGCGATGAAAATCTAAAAAGAATAACCAAGGACGCCGAAAGTTTCCGGCGCGATATTGTTACTTTCCCGTACAACACCCCCAAGTACGAAATCCGCGATGGAATTACCTACGTAAAAACCCGTAAAGGCGAAGTGCCTCTGAAAATTTTCGGTGAACACAACCTGCAAAATATGGAAGCCGCGCGGTTGGCGTGTAAACAAATCGGGGTGTTGGAAGACGATTTCTATCGTGCGATTGCCGATTTTACGGGCGCATCCAATCGTCTTCAAAAAATAGCCGAAACACCCACGGCAGTAGCGTTTAAAGATTTTGCTCACTCGCCTTCCAAACTGAAAGCTACGGTAAAGGCGGTAAAAAAGCAATATCCTGACCGCAAGCTCATAGCGTGTATGGAACTGCATACGTTCAGCAGCTTAACCGAAGATTTTTTACCGGAATATGAAGGAAGCATGAAAGATGCCGATGAGGCGCTCGTTTATTATGACCCGGAAGTGGTAGCACATAAAAAACTTACACACATTTCGCCCCGGAAAGTAAAAGAAGCATTTGGCGGGAAAAATCTGACCGTATTTACCGACCGAGATACACTGCAAGAAACGTTACGAGCCATGGATTTCACCAATTCAGCTCTGCTACTGATGTCGTCCGGTAATTTTTCCGGAATCAATGTCTTGGAATTTGCGAAAGAGTTGGTAAAAGCTGCCCCCTAACCCCCAAAGGGGGAGTTTTGGTGCGATGATTTATAATTGCACAATAGAAGATTGATTTTACGATAAATTTTCGAATAATTAAAAAATAATATTTCCTTAAAATTCCCCCTTTTTTTTTGGGGGGGGGGTAGGGGGCTTTTTATGAACGACAAACAACATCTTTTGGATAAACGCTATATGCGTATGGCGCGTATCTGGGCAGAAAATTCATATTGTGAACGCCGGAAAGTAGGCGCTTTGCTGGTAAAAAATAAGATGATTATTTCCGATGGATACAACGGCACACCTTCCGGATTCGAAAACAAATGTGAGGATGAAAATAACAACTCAAAAGCCTACGTGCTTCACGCCGAAGCAAACGCCATCAGCAAAATAGCCCGCTCGCATAACAGCAGTGATGGCGCTACCCTTTACGTAACCGCTTCGCCCTGTATGGAATGCAGTAAATTGATTATCCAAGCCGGAATAAAACGAGTGGTATATGGCGAAACATACCGCATTATGGACGGCGTGGAACTATTGGAACGCGCCGGAATTGAAGTAGAGTTTTTGGAAGATGTGGAATAAAAGATTAATTTATCTAAAATAAATTTCCCAATTTGGGAAATTTGCATTATTTTTGTAAAATATACTATATGAGAGTTATTTCTCAAAAAACACTCAGAGAGTTTTGGAATAATTACCCGGATTGCGAGCAGCAACTCAAAGCTTGGTACCACGAAGCGTTAAAAAGTGAGTGGAACAATCCGAATGAGTTAAAGCAGGAATATCCAAGCGCAAGTATTCTGCCAAACAACCGCGTAGTTTTCAACATAAAAGGGAATACTTATCGGCTGATTGTAAAAATAAACTATGCGTATCAGACCGTTTGGATTCGATTTGTGGGAACTCACAAAGATTATGACAAAGTAAATGCAGGCAAAATTTAGAAAAAATTATGGAAATTAAGATAATAAAAACAGAACAAGAGTACAAAAAAGCTTTGAATCGGCTTGAAAATATTTTTGACGCTCAATTAAATACCCCCGAAGGCGATGAATTGGAATTGCTAAGCATACTAATCCATAAATATGAAAATGAACATTTTCCCATCGACTTACCGGACCCAATTGAAGCCGTCAAATTCCGCATGGAACAGCTGGGGTACACCCAAAATGATTTAGCATCGGTCATCGGATTAAAAAGTCGCGCAAGTGAAATTTTGAATAAAAAAAGAAAACTTTCGTTGGATATGATACGTAAAATACATACGAAAATGCAAATACCGACAGAGGTTTTAATTCAAGCATATTAAAAAACAATGAACACTAAAAAAAACATTTACATCATACTGGGCTTAGTCGCTGCGGTATTAGCAGGGCTTTTCCTCGGCAATTTACTGGCATCAAGAAATAATCAAACGAAAGACGCCGCTTTATTTTCCGCTTTATTCAAGTCAAAAGGAAACAAAATTGATAATCTTTTATCATTGATTGACGATGCGTACGTGGACACATTGGATATAGACTCACTTACCGAAGAAACCATCAAAGATTTGGTTGCCAAGCTTGATCCACACTCAGTATATATCCCCGCGGAAGACTTGGCAGACGTAAACAGTGAGCTGGAAGGCAGTTTTAGCGGTATTGGCGTACAGTTTAATATTCAGCAAGACACCGTCATGATTGTATCCGTGATTAGTGGCGGACCATCTGAAAAAGTGGGTCTGATGGCGGGCGATAGACTTATAAAAGTAAACGACAGCGCTTTTGTAGGGAAAAATTTAGTGTCTAACGAAAAAGTAATGCGGAAATTGCGAGGACCGAAAGGTACGAAAGTAAAACTCGGCATCAAACGAAACGGCACGAAAGAACTACTTTCATATACCGTTACACGTGGCGAAATTCCGGTAAATTCGGTAACGGCAAGCTATCTGCTGACCAAAGACATCGGCTACATCAGTGTAAACAAATTCGGACAAACCACGTACGACGAGTTCCTGCATGCCATTGCCGAACTGCGCGCTAAGGGGGCAAAAAAATACGTTATTGACCTGCGTGAAAACAGTGGCGGATTAATGGATATAGCCATACAAATGGTAAATGAGTTTTTGCCGGAAAATCAGCTGATTGTATATGCCCAAGGCAAATCCTACAAACGTTTTGAAGCCAAATCAAACGGAAAAGGTACACTGAAAAATAATCCGGTAGTAGTATTGATAGATGAATTCAGCGCTTCTGCCAGCGAAATATTTGCGGGCGCCATTCAGGACAACGACCGGGGCGCTATTATCGGTCGCCGTTCGTTCGGGAAAGGATTGGTGCAGCAACAAGTGCCGTTCTCTGACGGTTCTGCCGTGCGTTTGACCGTGGCGCGTTACTACACGCCATCCGGGCGCAGCATCCAAAAACCATACACCATCGGAAAAGCGGAAGATTATGAAAAAGACTTGCTTGACCGCTTCAAACACGGTGAATTTGACAGTAAAGACAGCATTCACTTAAAAAATAACCTAACGTATAAAACACTGAAAGGTAAAACCGTATATGGCGGTGGCGGCATTATGCCGGATATTTTTGTGCCGCGAGACACATCGGAATATTCGCCTTATTACACGAAAGTGATAAATTACGGATATTTGTACCAATTCGCGTTCCAATACACCGATAAAAATCGTGAAACACTGAAAAAAATAAAAACTTGGCAGGAAATGGACAAATACCTTTCGGCACAAAATCTTTTACCGCAGTTTACCGCTTTTGCCGCTTCCAAAGGCTTAGCGCCCAACGTCCGCGACATCAACGTCTCTAAAAATTTAATTTCAGATATGCTCAAAGCATTTATCACCCGAAACATATTGGGCGATCCGGGATTTTATCCCCTATTTAACCAAAACGATAAAACCATCAAAAAAGCGCTGGAAGCGTTGGGTGAGAAGTAAAAGAAAAGGACAGTACTCTAAGTGCTGTCCTTTTTTATTAGTGTTAATTAAAAACAGTATAACCGCCTATAAATTCAGGTTCGCAGAAAACGACCTTTCCACTTTTATAAATAATATCATTATATTCAAAGATTTTACTCCAATCTTTAATTTGCAAATCATATCTTGTTGTATTTTTATGCATAGCGATAGTTTCATTATTTATAAGGTCTAAAACACTATCAATAGAGATACCATCTTTCAAAACCATTGTTATTTTTCCCGTCAAGTAAATGGGTTGGGACTGTTGGTTTTTTGGCTGTGATGTGTAAGCGGATACAGCATTCAAAATTCCTTTTTGCTTTTTTAATTCGGATAATGAAAGTTCTGAAAAGACAGAAATCAAATAATCATCACTACGCAATGCTACTACATATTTAATATTAATGTTCGATTTCAAAGTTTTATAAGCGTTTTCATAAGTCATAGTTGTATCCAATAAGACCGAATAAACACCCAATTTTTCATAAAGATAGACTTTTTGATCTTTATACCAATAAAAAACTTCTTTCCCGAATGTTATTTCATTTTCTTCAGGTATTTCATTTTCACATCCTAAGATTAGTAATGAAAATAGAGTTATTAAAAACAAAAATAGTTTTTTCATAAAAAATAAATTAAATCAAAAAGGGAGTAAGTTATTGGTGAAATTTGGATGACAATACTCTACTTTCTCGCTCTCATAGATTTTATTGGCATAATCAAACAATTTGTCCCACTGCTTAACTTCTAATACATAAGTATTATAGCTGTTTTTAGAGAGGACTCTTGCATTATTATCAATAAGAGACAAAATAGTATTTATTGAAATTTCAGATTTAGGTTTCAGCAAAATTGTAGCATCCGGATACATAATTGTTAATACATTCATTTTATCCTTATTTGGGGAGTATGCGGCAAGCACATTGATTATTTCTTTTTGATTTTTCACTTTACTTGCAAGAAGTTCTGACTTTACTATTTCAATATATCTATCGGTATTCAAACTAGTTATGTAGCGAAAATATGAATTGCTTTGTAAATTTGTTAAGGCTTGCTCATAAGCTATGGTAGTATCCAATTGAACAACATAAGAACCCTTTACCTCAAAGAGATATTTTTTTTTCCCATTACTCCAATAATATGTTTTTTCTTTAGAAGTAATTATATTTTCATTCTCAATATTGCTTTTGCAACTGATTGCTGCTGTGAATAAAAGCAAGACGTTGATTATAAATAAAATTGATTTTGATTTCATATATTTTTTGAAAAGCCACATAAACCTTACTTTATATATGATGAATGAAAGGAGTAAAATGCAACAGCAAAATAGTTAAACATACTTAAAATATCTTTTTTAATATTTTAATTAAAGAAATTCAAGATAAAAAAGAGATTGCTTTCTAACTAAAAACTTTGGGTATATTCCACAAACATCGGAATTTCTTCGGGGTGCGCTTCAAAATGATTGCCTACCACTACCAAATCCGCGCCGGCGGCAAAAGCGCTTTTAAGTTGTGCAAGCGTTTTGATGCCGCCACCCACAATCAGGGGATGAGAAATTTCTTTTTTTACGGCAGAGATAATAGAAGCGGAAACAGGTTGGCGAGCGCCGCTTCCGGCTTCAAGGTAAGTCATTTTCAACCCGAGCAGTTCGCCGGCTAAGGCAGTATTTACGCACATTTCTACATCCTCGGCATCAATGGGCTGCGTGTGGCTTACGCGTTTTACAGCAGTCTCTTTGCCGCCGTCAATCAGCAAATAAGCGGTAGGAATTACTTCTATGCCCGATTTTTTGATTTTCCGAGCCGACTTTACGTGCTGCCCAATCAGATAATCGGCATTTCTGCCTGAGATGAGTGATAAAAAAAGCAACGCATCCGCTTGGGGTGTAAATTGGGCGGCATCGCCGGGAAATAAAATCTTGGGGGCGGGAATATGTTGCAATGAGCGGATGAGTTCATCGGTACCGCGTGATGTCTGGCTGCCGCCGATAAAAATAAAATCCGGTACCGCTTTTTCCAATTTTTTTAACACCGCCTCACGCGCTTCACCAAAACATTTATCGGGGTCAAGCAACACCGCGAGCATTTTTTTACAGCCGGCAGAATTTTGAAGTAAGATTTGATAAAAGCTCATTTTTCTATTCCCAGTACTATAACAAAGGCTGGGGAAATTTTATATTGTAGAAAATAAATTTTTCCGGTAACTAAATGCAGTGCTTTGATTTCGCCTTCGCTCTTTTTCTCGAAAGGATAAATACGCAGTTGTTTGGCAAAATCAATGGCATCGTTACCGATAATTTTAAACATCACTTCTTTACAAGACCAAATCAGGCAAAGCGTTTCTAAATCGGTATTTGCAGGAAAATCTTCTTGCTCTTTTTCGCTTAAAAATTTCTTGCTGACTTTTCGAAGTCTTTCGGTGGGAATTTCAATATCTATCCCTATTTTTTTGTGTGAATATGCCGCCACATTCCAATGTGCCGCATGCGAAAAACTGATGTGATAAGTCGGGTTATTTTCCAGCAAGGGTTTTCCTTCTTCGTTATAAACAACTATATACTCCTGATTATCAAAACATTTTTTAAGGGCGTAGCGAAGTCCGAGAAATTCTTTTTTCCGCTTTTCGCCTGTAAATTGTTCTAACTCCGCAAGATAAACCTCAGGCGCATCAAAAAACCTCAGTAACTCATCCGAAGAATAATCGTTTTTAAAAATACATACGCACGCATCGTCATATTTAATTCTCTCTATTTTATTCATTTCTTCCATTCAAAACTTTCCATCATCCGTATCATATCTTGCTTCACATACTCCGCCATGGGCGCAATGGAATCTTTATTGGGTACATTTTCAAAATACAGCGCGGCACGAAAAAAGTGTTTTACACTATCCGTAAGCACAAATTGCACCTGCGAAGCAGTGTTTCCGGCTAAATCGTAAAAAAGTCCGTAAACCCTCCTATCTCGGTTTTCAAACACTTTCTCATCAATAGCGTCCGCCCGCACCGTGTGTTTATATACGATTTTACGGGTATCTTCCAGCAGACTAAACAAATTGCCGCTTACAGGCTTATAGCTGCAATAAACAAAGGCGTTCAAAGAAGGATAAGTAATGTCAATCCAATATTCCTCACCTTTTTGCGTACGTGGCATAACAAGAGCTATGAGGGATTGGTCAAAAGCGTATGGCAGCGCCTCCATATCAAAACGGGTGTACGCATGTGGTGGCAAATCTACCCGAAAATAGCCATAAGGACGTGGGATAGGGGTTTTTCCACAGCTAAAAAATGAGAACAAAAACGATAAAACGACCACTGAGAACAATATGTTTTTTTTATTTAGCAGCCTCTTCATTTTTTATTTCCTCATCGGTTTTAATATGCAATTTCACTTTCTGGATACGCCGTTTGTCCACCGCCGTCACTTCAAATTGATAACGTCCGTGTGTTACCTTATCTCCTTTTGCCGGAATTTCACCTTTGAGTTCCAAAATCAAACCCGCCAATGTTTCCACTTCGTCTGTCAATTTTATAAAATCTTCCTCATCAATATCTGTAATTTTATAAAAATCATTCAGCATAATTTTCGCCTCAAATAAGTAATTTTGGTCGTCTATTTTGGTATAAAGTTTTTGGTCTTCATCGTATTCATCGTTGATATCTCCCACTATTTCTTCCATAATATCTTCCATGGTTACCAGACCGGAAGTGCCTCCATATTCGTCCACCACTACCGCCAAGTGTACCCGATTTTCCTGAAATTCGCTGAGCAAATTATCTATTTTTTTTGTTTCCGGCACATAATACGGCGGGCGAATCAGTGTTTGCCAACGAAAAGAAGCAGGCTTATCCAAATGCGGCAACAGGTCTTTGCTGAAAAGCACCCCTTTGATATTGTCGTGTGAACCGGCGTAAACGGGTATGCGCGAGTAGCCGGACTTGATGATAATATCCAAAATCTGCTGAAAATTATTTTTAATATCGGCATCTACCATATCCACGCGCGAAGTCATAATATCCGAAACTTGAATATTACTGAATTTAATAATTCCTTCTAAAATTTCCTTATCCTCTTCCTGCGCAGTAGAAGCCATTTCAAGAGCATACGTGAGTTCGTCGCGCGAAATATTACTGTTGAGATTTTTGGTGATTTTTTCGTTAACCAATGAGGTGGAATTAACCAGCAGATTAACAAACGGTTTCAGCATATCTTGCAAAAAAACCAGCAGTCGGGAACTGCGGCGAACCACTTGTTGCGAGTACTGTGAAGCGTACACTTTGGGAATAGTTTCCGCAAAAAGAAGAATAACTAATGTGATGATTATCAGTTGGATAAAAAATCCCGCAACGGGTACGTATTGAAAATCAAAAATAGAGGTAATAAAACCCGAGAGAAAAACCACCGTGGCAATAATTATAAATGTATTGGATATCAATATGGTAGCAAGTAATTTTTGTGGGGTTTGCAAGAGTTTCAGAGCAGCTTTGTCTCTCTTGTCTTCACTTTCAGCCATGGTATTTACAGCGTCTTTGTCCAAAGAAAAATAAGCTACTTCTGAGCCGGTTAAAAAAACGGACACAGCTATCAGCAACAAAGAAATCAGCGCTAGAATAATAACGCTGTAAACGTTAAACGGCTTTATCTCTACCAACTGAAAAAAAGTATGAAAAACATTGTTCGGTTCCAAGAGGATGATGTTTTTAATGTTTGGGATAAATAACAAATTTATACCTTGCAAATATACAAAAAAGTTTGCACTTAATTAAATGGTTATTTAACTACCTAAAAACTACAACACTATTATTTTCAAATGATGTGACAAAATGGTAAAGTTTACGTAAAAACAATTTTAAAATTGCGCACTACAATTACTGATTTATAATTTTTAGAAAGCTTCTTAACAGACATCAACGAACTATATCAACCGAAAACACAAACTTTTTTCGTATTTTTGCAAAAACGATTTTCTTATGCGAATAGACCTCATTTCCGCCGTGCCGGAATTACTTGAAAGCCCCCTCAACCATTCTATTGTGAAACGTGCCAAAGAAAAAGGGCTGGTGGAAATTCACATACACAACCTTCGGGATTATACCCGCGACAAGCACCGCCGTGTGGACGATTATGCCTTTGGATTCGGTGCGGGAATGGTATTGCAAATTGAGCCTATTGACACGCTCATTACCAAACTGAAAGCGGAACGCACGTACGATGAAATTATTTACACTTCGCCCGACGGCGAAAAATTTAATCAGAAATTAGCCAACCGCTATTCTTTGGTTGAAAATCTCATAATCCTCTGCGGACATTATAAAGGCATTGACCACCGCATACGTGAACACCTGATAACCAGAGAGATAAGCATTGGCGATTTTGTGCTCACGGGCGGCGAATTGCCTGCCGCGCTCATGACTGATGCCATTGTTAGGCTTATACCCGGCGCCATCAGCGATGAAACTTCGGCGCTATCGGATAGTTTTCAGGACAACCTGCTGGCGCCGCCCGTTTACACTCGACCTGCCGATTATAAAGGTTGGAAAGTTCCCGACATACTGCTTTCAGGACACCAAGCCAAGGTGGAAGAATGGCAGCATCAGCAATCCGTAGAGCGGACAAAACTATTAAGACCGGATTTGTTATAAATCTGATTTGAGATTTGAGAATTGGAATTTTCAGATAAAATCTTCGCTCGTCTAACCGGTTAAAGCGGTTTGACGGATTTTGAAATATCTAAAACCATGTTATTTCACGAATGAAACTTTTTCTAATTTACCTCATAGTCATAAACTTACTTACCGCTGTATTATTTATTTATGACAAAATAAGCGCGAAAAAAGGTCTAAGAAGAATTCCCGAAATAACGCTGCATTTTATGGAACTTTTGGGCGGTGTTTTTTCCATTGTTGTTTTGATGTTTCTCATCCATCATAAAAACAGGAAATTCAGGTATTATTTTTTTACTTACTTGATACTGATTTTATGGGTGGTAGTATTTTTGATGATTAAATTTGAATTATATAGATTAATACACTTATGAAAAAAGATACTAAAAAATCCCGATCTCTTTTTGAAGGTGTGAAAGAATTCAAAGAGAAAGATTATGTGCTTCATCAAGATATATTTAAAAACCTTGAAAAAAATCAAAATCCCCACACGCTTTTTATTGGTTGTTCTGACTCACGAGTAGTTCCAAATTTGATTACTAAATCGCTTCCCGGCGAGTTGTTTATCATTCGGAATGTAGCCAACTTAGTCCCTTTTTATAGAGAGAACGTGGACGCTTATTTAGCCACTTCTGCTGCCATAGAGTATGCCATACAGGTTCTGAATGTAGAAAACATCATAATTTGCGGGCATTCAAACTGTGGCGGTTGCAGAGCATTGTACTCATCAGAAAATAAACTCAGAAGCCTGCCGATGACAAAAAAGTGGTTAGAATTAGCCCATCCAGTCAAAGCATTGGTAAAAGAAAAAATAAAGGCGGAGAAACCGGATAGTTGTAAACGCGATGAATTTACGGCGCAATTAAATGTAGTAGAACAGATGAAACATCTGCTCACTTTCCCATACATCAAGAAGAGGCAGGATAAAGGGGATTTAAATATCTTGGGGTGGTATTACGTCATTGAAACAGGAGAAGTTTTTAATTATTCACCTGCTGAAAACACCTTTATACGAATAGAATAAAAAATAGGAAGTCAGCCGTTCTGGTCCAGAAAAATAAAAAATCGCATTAATCATCAAAATCATATCCAATAACATTACAATATGATAAAAGCAGGAATTATAGGGGGCGCGGGCTACACCGCCGGCGAGTTAATCAGGATACTTATACACCATCCGAATGTGGAAATAGCGTTTATAAACAGCAGCAGCAATGCGGGAAATAAAATTGTAAACGTGCATAGCGGATTAATTGGTGAAACCGATTTAAGATTTACGGATGAACTGCCATTGGATAATATAGACGTATTATTTCTCTGTTCAGCGCATGGCGACAGTAAAAAGTTTCTGAACGCGAACAACGTTCCGGAAAACGTGAAAATAGTGGATTTATCTACGGATTACCGCCAAGCAAGCCCCGAACATGATTTTGTGTACGGCTTACCTGAACTGAATCGCGAGAAAATCCGTGAAGCCCGCCACATAGCTAATCCCGGATGTTTTGCTACGGCTATTCAATTGGCTTTACTGCCATTGGCAAGCAAAGGATTACTCCATGAAGATATTCACGTAAATGCCATTACGGGCAGTACAGGCGCGGGCGTAAAACCCACGGAAACATCGCATTTCAGTTGGCGAAATAACAACATATCCATTTACAAGCCCTTTGAGCACCAGCATTTACAAGAAATAGGGCAATCGGTTCATCAACTTCAAGCAGATTTTGATAAAAACATAAATTTTATCCCTGTTCGTGGAAATTTCGCGCGTGGAATTTATGCCACCGCCTATACTAAATGCGCTTTAACTACCGAGGAAGCCAAAAAATTATTTGCGGATTTTTACCGGGATGCGGCGTTCACTTTTGTTACCGACAGAAATCCGGATATGAAACAGGTGGTAAATACCAATAAAGCGGTGATTTACTTGGAAAAACACGGCGATTATTTACTTGTGGTTTCCATTATTGACAACTTGCTGAAAGGAGCTTCCGGGCAAGCCGTGCAAAACATGAATTTGATGTTTGGATTAGATGAAAAAACCGGGATAAACCTCAAATCAATAGGACTTTAGTACTAAAAACCACAATTTTAACATTAACAACCAAACTTGTTGTTAATATTGCTTAAAAAGCTGGTTTTTAGAGAAAATATTTAGGAAAATATTTGGAAAATATTGATTCTCACCTTATTTTTGTATCGTGATTTTTTCATAGTATTAGATTTAAGGTTAACAAAGATTGGTTGCCAAGCGTGGCAACCATTTCTTTTTTAAAACTTATTTTATTATTATTTATTTTGCGATTCGGAAATCGCATATTCCAGAGAAACAAAGTCCGCTATACATCATTAGAGCGGACTTTTTCATTTTAAAGTTATTAAAAACATAACCGGTTACTTCATTAACGCTAAAAATTTATTATTATATTCTTGTGATTTTTCGCCTTTCTCGCCGAATAATATAACAAAACCACTCCCTTTCCATGGATAGAGAACAATTTATTTCCATCATTAAAGAACATCAACCGCTGATTTATAAAATCTGCTACACGTATTGCCGTGAGCCGGAAGATAGGAAAGACTTGCAGCAAGAAGTAATGTTGCAGCTTTGGCATTCATTCAAGCATTTTGACGGACGCGTTAAAATAACCACTTGGATGTATAAAGTGGCGCTAAATACGTCTATATCCTTTTACCGAAGCGAGCGAAAACATCAAGATAAACGACTGCCTATCAATGAAGAAATTATTTCTCTGCCGGACGAAGACGATTTGCCGGAAAAAGAGAATATCCGGATGCTTTATCAACTCATCAACCAAATGAACGACTTGGACAAAGCGCTTATACTGCTTTATTTGGACGATAACAAATACAAAGACATTGCGGATATTCTCGGGATAACTGAAACCAATGTGGCAACCAAAATCAGCCGTTTGAAACAACATCTGAAAGAACAATTTAACAATCTCTAAAAACCCTACAACTATGGAACTTGACGAACTAAAAACCGCTTGGACACAATACAATGTTAATCTTGAAAAAAACTTGAAACTGAACGAAGAAATTTTACGGGAAATAAAACTCGGAAAAGCGAAAAGTGAAATGAAAACGCCGTTGAGATATGATATTTCAAATGTTATCTTAATATTTTTGATCTTAATATTTTTGCTATTTACTTTACAAAGACACTCAGCCGGAACAAACATTTTCATTGTAAATAGTATTGGTGTCTTTTGCTATCTGATCCTATTGTTTATTTACATTAAAAGAGTATTACTTTTCAATTCTATAAATTTTGACAGTTTATCTATTTTAACTGTTCAAAAACAAATGATTAAAGTAAAAGAAAAGTATAATGTACTCAAATTTTTCGAATTACTTCTAATTCCTTTTGCAGTTTTTAGTTTGGGTGTTCTCCTTGTAGAAATAGTTAAAGGTTTCAACTTACTAAATTATTTACACGGAAAAAATTTAATTGTGATAATCACAACAATAGTTTTAACCATATTTCTCATGCTTTGGACTTTTAAGCATCTATATAAAAAGAAATTCCAAAACACAGAAAATTTCCTGAAAGAAATTGAAGAGTTTGAGAAGGAAAGATGATTTTAAACGGTTAGAAACCGTTTATCCCAAAGCAAAAAGTCCGCTGTAAATCATTACAACGGACTTTTAATTTTTGCAACTAAAAGTCCCCCTTGTGGGGGATTTAGGGGGCTTATCAATCTTTAAACTTCGCGCACAAGAACTCTCTGTTTAAGCGGGCAATGTGTGAAATAGATACGTTTTTGGGACATTCTGCTTCACACGCGCCTGTGTTGGTGCAGTTACCGAAACCAAGTTCGTCCATTTTAGCCACCATCGCTTTCGCACGTCGAGATGCTTCTACTTTACCCTGTGGCAATAATGCCAACTGACTTACTTTTGCGGAAACAAACAACATTGCCGAACCATTCTTACAAGCTGCCGCACACGCGCCACAACCAATACAGGATGCGGCGTCCATTGCTTCATCGGCAGCAGGTTTCGGAATAGGGATAGCGTTACCGTCCGGAATACCGCCCGTATTTACCGACACGAAACCGCCTGCTTGTATGATTTTATCGTACGCGCCACGATCTACCATCAAGTCTTTGATGATAGGAAACGCTGCCGAACGCCACGGTTCAATGGTAATGGTTTCGCCGTCTTTGAAATTACGCATGTGTAATTGGCAAGTGGTAATTTCACCGTCGGGTCCGTGTGGATGTCCGTTTATATATAAGCTACACATACCGCAGATACCTTCGCGGCAATCGTGGTCAAAAGCGATAGGCTCTTTGCGTTCGCCTACCAACTTTTCATTTAACATGTCCATCATTTCCAGAAAAGATGAATCTGTCGGAACATGGTCCATTTTATAGGTCTCAAAAGCGCCTTTGGCTTTCGGACCGGCTTGACGCCAAACTTTTAGCGTGAGATTTATACTTTTTTCCATATATCAGCCCCCTAACCCCCTAAAGGGGGAATTTAGTGGTTATTTTAATGATTTGTTGTTTAATACTATCCCCGCAAACTCCCCCTTCAGGGGGTTGGGGGGGCAGTCTTGTTTACGCTTTATAATTCCTTTGTTGTCTTACTACAAATTCATAATCCAGCGGTTCTTTGATGAGTTCGGGTTCGTTGCCTTCGCCGGTGTATTTCCAGCACGATGCGTATGAGAATTTATCATCGTTACGCAATGCTTCGCCTTCTTCGGTCTGGTATTCTTCACGGAAGTGTCCGCCGCAAGATTCTTCACGGTTTAATCCGTCGCGAGCCATCAGTTCGCCCACTTCAATAAAGTCAGCTAAACGTAACGCTTTTTCCAGTTCGTTATTCAGTCCGTCGGCGTTGCCGGGTACAAACACATTGCTCCAAAACTCTTTACGAATTTGTTTGATACGCTCCAACGCTTTTTTCAGACTTGCTTCGGTGCGACCCATACCTACGAAATCCCACATGACCAAGCCAAGTTCTTTGTGAATGCTGTCCACCGAACGTTTGCCTTGTATGGACATAATCTTCTGAATACGCTCGCTAACGGCTTTTTCAGCTTCGGCAAATTCGGGCAAATCGGTACTCATGCGAGGTACTTGAATTTGGTCTGCCAAATAATTTTGAATGGTGTAAGGCAATACGAAATAACCGTCAGCCAATCCTTGCATCAACGCGGACGCGCCCAAACGGTTTGCGCCGTGGTCTGAGAAGTTGGCTTCCCCGATACAGAATAGTCCTTTTACTGAGGTCATTAATTCATAATCCACCCAGATTCCACCCATCGTGTAGTGAATGGCGGGATATATCATCATCGGGGTTTTATATGGATTATCGTCCACAATTTTTTCATACATCTGGAATAAGTTTCCGTAACGAGAACGTACCACGCTTTCGCCCAGACGATTAATGGCGTCCGAGAAATCAAGGTAAACGGCAAGTCCGGTGTTACCTACGCCAAATCCGGCATCACAGCGCTCTTTGGCGGCACGTGAAGCTACGTCGCGAGGAACAAGATTTCCGAAAGCCGGATAGCGGCGTTCCAAATAGTAATCGCGGTCTTCTTCTTTCAGGTCAGTAGGTTTAAGCGTGCCTTTGCGGATGGCTTCGGCATCTTCTTTTTTCTTCGGAACCCAGATACGACCGTCGTTACGCAACGACTCAGACATGAGTGTTAATTTTGACTGATAATCACCGTGTACGGGAATACACGTGGGGTGAATTTGCGCGTAAGCCGGATTAGCGAAGTAAGCGCCTTTTTTATACATTTGAACAGCAGCGGAACCATTGGACGCCATGGCGTTGGTGGATAGGAAAAACGCGTTTCCGTAACCGCCTGTTCCTACTACCACAGCGTGAGCGAAGAAACGCTCTACTTTACCCGTTACCAAGTTGCGGGCAATGATACCGCGCGCGCGACCGTCAATAATTACCACGTCCAGCATTTCATAACGCGTGTAGAGTTTCACGCTTCCTTTACCTACTTGGCGGCTTAACGCTGAGTAAGCGCCCAGCAAAAGTTGCTGTCCGGTTTGACCTTTGGCGTAGAATGTACGTGAAACTTGCGCGCCGCCAAAAGAACGGTTGTCCAATAAACCGCCGTATTCACGCGCAAAAGGTACACCTTGCGCCACACATTGGTCAATAATGCTGTTTGAAACTTCCGCCAAACGATATACGTTGGCTTCGCGGGCACGATAGTCGCCACCTTTGATAGTATCGTAGAAAAGACGATAAACACTGTCACCGTCGTTTTGATAGTTTTTAGCCGCATTAATACCGCCCTGCGCCGCGATAGAGTGGGCACGGCGAGGTGAGTCTTGAATACAGAAATTGAGTACGTTGAAGCCCATTTCAGCCAACGAAGCGGCTGCTGACGCGCCAGCCAATCCGGTACCCACTACAATAACGTCCAATCGGCGTTTGTTAGCGGGGTTTACGAGTTTTTGGTGCGATTTATAATAGCTCCATTTTTCAGCCAACGGTCCTTCGGGAATTTTGGCGTCTTGTCTTGTTATGATTTTTTCTACCACAGTAGATTCTTCTAATTTTGCCATAATCTTTTGTAATTTAACAGTTTAACATGGTACTATAACGCCCTGAAACCAAACAGGAAAAATACCGGAATTGCCATAAACAGCAGAATAATAATGGTAGCGTAGATGTTTGAGAAACATTTTACGCGCGGTAACCATGTTTTGTTGTTCAAACCGATTGATTGCAACGAACTCCAAACACCGTGAGTTAGGTGAAACCACAGCGCGGCAAGCCATACGATGTAAATCAGGCAGTAAATGGGGTTACTGAAAAGTTCATTGATAAAGTAAGCGCCATTTGTAGGATCAACTTTTCCGGCAGCCTCCCACTCGTGTCCGTGTATCAGTTCTACTAATTGCATTTTTGACCAAAAATGAATCATGTGCAAAACTAAGAATCCGAAAACAATCACACCCAGTACCAACATGTTTTTAGACGACCAGCTTACACCCTCCTGACGTGCTGTAACTGCATATTTATCATTTCCGCGTGCTTTCATGTTCAGAAATGATAAGTACAAAGCATATAAAATATGCACTACAAAGCCGGCAGCAAGTACCGCCGTACCAATCAGGGCATACCAGTTTGCTCCTAACGCTCCCGCCACCGCGTTATACGCGTGGGCGCTAAACAGCACCGTAATGTTCATCAGTGCGTGAAACGTTAAAAACAGTACGAGAAATATCCCCGAAATACTCATAACGAGTTTTCTTCCAATAGAGGAATCTTTTAACCACATAGATTTTTCTGTTTTTAGTTTTTATTTATTTATTAATTTAGAAGTTTTAGAAGTTGGAAGATAAAAGTGTGAAGACTGAAAATGAACGTTTACAATAAACCCGTTTAGTCTGTAAACGTTTGGATTTTTCTCTATTTATTAATGAGGTACAAAATTACTCATTTGCGGTTGATAAAAAAAATAATTACGGAATTTTTTCCTTAATCAGGCTGATTAAAAAACATAGAAGTCTGAAAATCTTTTCTAATACACAAAAATTAGCTTAGAAGACTGTTTATTTTCAAAATTTCTCTTTTCTACAAATACCTACATCAATCATCTTTATTCTTCTGAAATCAATTGGGTAGCCTTCGTATTGTAATAAAATTCGCCCCGAGGATAAAGAAGGATTTTCCGCCTTGTTAACTGTTTTTCCATTTAATTTTTGGGTGATAACGCCGTTTCTGAATGTAATCTCCACTTTATTCCATTGTCCTGCCGGTTTCTCGGCATCCGCAAACCGAGTGTAAATCACACTTTTACCGGCGGTAGTTTCTTTGCCGTGGATGTGTGCCGTAACATTGTTCAAAAAAATAAAATCGCCCGTGTACCCTTGCTTAATCTGACACTGAATGCCGGCAGGCCAAAATTCGTCTTTTACCGTATCGGGAACCAAATACATAATGCCACTGTTTTTTATGGTGTTTTTTTGCGTGAATTTTAATGTATCTAAATTCCAACGGTACTCCGCAGTCAATTTAAAATTTGAAAACGATTTTTTAGACATTAAATAACCTGCCTCTTTGCCGTAAAGCCTTATCAAATTATTTTCCACCTGAAAAACTTCGCCCGCGTTATCATGCCTTCCGCCGACCGATTCAAAAGCGTACCAATGACGTAAATCCTTGCCATTAAAAAGCGATACAGTTTTAGCAGAAACGACGAGGGAAACCGCAAGCACAACCGTTAATGATATTGTTTTGAAATTCATAGTGGAAATGTCAATTGAGAATTGTTTGGGCGTAAAATTAATGATTTATTCTTATTCCGAAAAAATATTTTTCCTTTAATAAATTCCTTTTCAAACATAACGTTTGTTTGATTTGTTATTAATGAGAAACAGTTGTAAAATTTAAAATTAAAATATATTTATGGAAAACAATCAAAAAGAATTTGTGGATATTGTTAAGAAACAAGCGTCAAAACTACCTACAGGAGTATTGATTGGCGTGGCTGTGGGTGGTCTAGTAGTACTTTCCAGACTAAAATCGCCGATAGCAAAAACAGTTATAAGAACGGCTGTGCCGGTTATAGCGTTAGAAGTGCTGAATAAAATTTTCAATAAAGATGCTTCTGTAACCGAGAAAGTGATAGAAAAAGTGGAAGCTATTAGCTTGTAGCAACTTTCTCAAAGCTTGAGAACTTTTACAAAGTTACTACACACACCAAACGCACTGTGCTAAAAATAGACAGTGCGTTTGGTGTGTCAATGATCGGCTAAAATAGCTAAAAGCTAATCGCTCTCACCTAATATAATTCTATTTCATCTACAAATACGTAGGCTTTACCATTCGTGCCGTGCCACTTCGGAAACTCATAAAATGGTTTTACCGTTACTTTTACGTAACGGGTGGCAAGTGGCTTAAATGTAACAGTATGAGTTACTACGCCTTTCCAATTTTTGCCCGCGTCATTCGCATTTGTCTCGATACCCGCCACAGGCGAAAAGTTTTTTCCATCCTCAGAGACAGCCACATTAAATGCTTGAGCATCCATAATCCAATCGCCGGTTACTACACAGGTGCGGATGGTAGCTTTGGAAATTTCGGTAGATTTTTGCAAATCAATAACTGCCTCTAAATCTCTGCCTTGAAAACCTAACCAATTTCCGGTACGGTAATTACTTCCGCCAATGCGTCCATCTACCAACATAGTAGCTCCGCCGTAGGTATAATTGGGGGAAGGCGCGTTAGTCAACGTGATGGGCTTTAACGTGGCTTTATTAAAACGGATATTTTCAGTAAAAGTGCGGCTCATTTGTCCGGCTGAATATATGGATTTCGCTTTAATTACAGCTGAATTTTCGATGTGGAATTTTCCGGTATAAAGGGTTGATTTTTCGGTAGGTTCATCGCCGTTTAACGTATAGTAAATGGGCGCGTTATCAAACGTAGAAAGCTCTACCTCTAATTTTCCGGTTTCAGTGTTGGGCGTAAATTTAGGCTGTACGTCTAAAATATGTTTGGCATAATTATACCCGTACACATCGTATAATTTTATTAATTGCGGCAAACGTGTAAGGAAATCGGCATAATTTTTCTTTTGCGGTTGCATCCATTGCACCTCGCAGAGGGCTGCTAAACGCGGCAATGCCATATATTCCACATGTTTGAAGGTGTGAATATATTCTGTCCAAATATTGGCTTGCGTACCGAGAATATACTTTTGTTGTTCAGGTGTCAAAGAACTTGGTACCGGTTCAAAGGAATAAACGCGCTCTACAGTAGTATATCCGCCAATTCCGAACGGTTCTTTCTCTATTTCTGTAGATTGATAATGGTCAAAATACACGTGGCTTCCGGGAGTCATAATCACATTGTGCCCTAATTTAGCCGCTGTGATTCCGCCTTCCATTCCGCGCCAAGACATCACGGTGGCATTTGGCGCCAGCTGTCCTTCTAAAATCTCGTCCCAACCGATAATTTGGCGTCCTTTGGAATTAAGAAATTTTTCCATCCGAGTAATAAAATAGCTTTGCAGTTTTTCTTCTTTGGTATGTTTGATGCCGTCTGCCGGATTGGGCTGTGTGTCGTCGGTCAAACCAAGTTTCTTAATCACTTCCTGTGCTTGCGCGCTATTTTTCCATTCGGTTTTGGGAGCTTCGTCGCCACCAATGTGTATGTATTTGCTGGGGAAAATATCCATTACTTCGGTCAGCACATTTTCAAGAAAAGTAAATGTCTCTTCTTTTGGCGCTAAAATCTGATCGAAAACGCCCCACCATTTAGCTACTTCGTAAGGCGGGGTATCATTGCCTAATTCCGGATAAGCTGCCAACGCGGCAAGCATGTGTCCGGGCATATCAATTTCAGGAACAACGGTGATATGGCGGTCAGAGGCGTATTTCACTATTTCGCGGGCTTCATCCTGCGTGTAGAATCCGCCATAGCGCTTGCCGTCGCCCTTAAAATAGCCTTCAGCACCGGGAAAAAACTTACGGATAGCTGTTTCTGAGCGCCATGCGCCAACTTCAGTCAGCTTTGGATATTTTTTTATCTCAATGCGCCAGCCTTGGTCCTCTGTCAAGTGCCAGTGAAAAGTATTGATATTGTGCATTGCCAAAATGTCAATGTAACGTTTCACGGAATCTACCGTAAACATGTGCCGTCCCACGTCCAAGTGCATCCCTCGATAGGGGAAACGAGGCTCGTCGTTAATTACCACCGCGGGATAGGTAACAGTAGATGAACCGACGGGTGTAGCTTTACGCAGTGTTTGGATGCCTAAAAAATTAGCAGCTTCAGTAACGCCGGAAATGATAATGGAATTTTTAGTAACTGTCAAATTGTAAGCTTCTGCATTTCTGGCTTTTAACCCGGTTCTTAAAAGAATAACATTGCTACCGCCCGAAGTGGTTACGGCTAATTTATTTCCGGTAATGTCTTTCAAATAATCTGAAAGTAATTCGGCGTTGCGCTGCATTTTAGCGTTGCCGCGCGGATACACTATTTTGGTGTTGGCATTCAGCGTAAAAGCGCCGGATTTGGTTGTTTTGATGTTATTAGGCAAAGGAATTACCCTGAAATTTGCCTCGGCAGCTTGGAGCGTAAATCCCGCAAACAACGCGAGTAAAAGAGTTACGAACAATGCTGTTTTTCTTTTTTGTTTCATGATGATATATAATTGATGGTTATTAATTTAGATTTTTGTATGTCTCGCAAAACATAAAGAACGCCGCGTTTTTTATGATGTTTCAATTAAATCGATTATAAATTAAAACTCAAAAGGCGTCTTTAGACGTTATGCATTTTGACGTATAAGTTGTTTTGGGTTCAAAAAGTGTCAATTGTTGAGATTCTGGTCTGTAAATGTCGTAATTTGAGATAAATAATTCTTTCCCTTTTTGGTCAGATGTTTCGCTTACATTACGCATTCCGTAAGTTAAATTCCAAGGCGTAATATTGGCAAACGAAAAAAGTTTTCTAACAAATTCACTATCATCATACGTTATCAGCCACTTATGTGAGCAATTTTGCATTGTTCGGGCAAAACGCTCGTGGTCAAAACCTTTGTGAAGATTACCGTTTTTTCCGTAAAGCGCCGACTTTGTGGCAGAATAGTAAGGCGGATCAAGAAATATAAATACATTTTCGCCTTTTTCATTTACGATTTCTTCATAATCAGTGTTTGTTATTTTTGAACCGTTTATAACTTCAGCAAATTTATTGAGCCTTTTAATACTGCTTTCGGTAAAACGCCCGGTAAAAGCATGCTCACTAAATCCTCCACTTAGGGTTGTACCTGAGAACGTAATTCGATTGTAAATAAAAAAAGCTGCCGCTCGTTCCAAATCATTAAAGCCTTCTAAGTTTTCATTTAAAAATCGGTATAATTCTTTCCCAATAGGAAATTTTTCTCGCCATTCGTAAATTTTATCTGTCAAACTGTCAACGTCTTTTTGGGTCATTTCCCAAAATTTAAAAAGCTCAAAATAAATATCGTTTATCCAAAAAGTTTTTTTAGGAAAACGCTGTTTGGCATAAATAAACACTGAACCACCACCCAAAAAAGGTTCCCTAAACTCATCAAATTCAGGGATAAGTTTAGCAATGCTTTCAACAGCGCGACTTTTGCCGCCAGGGTATCTGAGAGGCGATTTTATCATTTCGCGTAACAAATTTCTGCAATAAAATTATTTAGATTGGCTTCATTGATTACTTTATCCAAAATATCAATCTGCGCTTGGGTAAATTCGTTTCTTAACCAAAAGTTCATTCCGTATCCATTGCATATTTTGGGTGAGGTAAGTTTTAGCACTGCTCTACATTCCATTTTCTTTCCATCAACTCTCACATCGGTCAAATTGCTATACAAAATCATTTTCAGCAATCCGTCTTTTATGTCGCCTTTGCTCGGTAAAAGGCTGCCTTTGCTGTGTTTATCCTCAATTAAGTAAATCGCATCTTTTGTAATTTCGACTTCATCAACCGTGAAAAAATAGCTTCCGCCTAAATAGTTGGTAATCGTTATTTTTGCTTTTGATAAAGTTGACAAACTCTCTTTTGGCTGCAAAGTTACTAATTCTCGGGCTTGTGCTTTTTGCGCTTTGTCTCTTGAGAATTGCATAAACAAAGATACATCGGCGCCAATTTTTTCCTTAAAATTGTCAATTCCCGAAGTGCGGTGTAATTGCACACCAGTCGATTTCTTAATCTCCTGATAAGCCAACTTTGCCTTATCAATTATGTTGTGCAAATTGGTATTTAATTCATTCAAATTCCAATGTAGAGCAGAACTGTGGTATTGCTCAATTTCTTTGATTTTTGACAAAACGTAAACATTATTAAACTGCTGATTTGTAATCTTTTGAATGTGCCTCGGATTTATATCCGCTTTGTCGTAATAGGCAAAAATAACAAACACATCAAGCAGCGACATCAGCGAAACTGTGTCCCATTGTATAAAATCGCGGTCGCCTTTTGCTCCTTCGTCTTTTATTATCGGGATAACAGTTATTTTTTTGCTAGCCCCAAGCGAATTGTACACCCTTTCAAAAGGATAGGAACGTGTTCGCTTGGGCGATACCCACTTTGAAAAAGCATACAAGCCATTTTTACTTTTCAACAAACAAGTTGCAGGAACTTTGTTAACATCAAAATCCTGAATTTCGACCTCTTTCAATATTTCTAAAAACAACGGTTTGTATTTTATGCCTGTTATCGTTCCTGTGATATTCATACTCGTTTTAATTTTTCTCAAAAGTAACGCTTTTTAACGAATATTGGACTTCATGTAGCTGAAACAAAGAATTTTTATAGAATTGTGTAAAAAAACTCCCACATCAACTCAAATATTTATAATTTGTAATCATTGCTAATAATTAACCTAATTTAGACTTCTCCTTTTTTAGTTTTTCTAACGTCTCCCTCACCCTTTCAGCACTCGTGACCAGTTGCTCGTACTCGTTTATTTCAATGTTTTTTCCACCCATAGATACGGTTGGATTTCGATATGCCATCTTGCTTTCTACCGGCAAACGAGCTGAAAGATGAAATTCTACGGCGCCTGTTTCACGGGCAATGCGGGAAATATTGTCCTCGTTTACACCACTGCCGGGCATAATAATAATTCGTCCGGCGGCCTTTTCTACCAATTGCCTTATCAGCGCTATTCCTTGCTCCGCTTTGGGCTGCTGACCGGACGTAAGAATCCTATCGCACCCCAAAGATACGATTTTTTCCAGACTTTCCCAAGGATTTCTACACATGTCAAAAGCACGATGAAAGGTTACGTTCATCCCGTGAGCGGCTTTTATCAGTTCTGTATTACGTCGCATATCCACATCACCATCCATCGTCAAACAGCCGATCACCACGCCATCTACTCCTAATTTCCGGCACATTTCTATGTCTTTGAACATGGTCTGATGTTCCACTTCCGAATAAAGAAAATCACCCGCGCGCGGACGGATAATGACGTTCAGTTTGGTGGTAGTAAGCAACTCGCGTGCCACAGCAATTTCGCCATAAGAAGGCGTAGTGCCGCCTTCCGGGATGCCCGCGCAGAGTTCCACGCGGTAAGCGCCGCCTTTCTGGGCTTCCACGCAGCTGGCAACGGAATTGGTGCAGATTTCAAGTTTGTAAGTCATTTGTCAATGGTCATTTGTCAATAGTGGATAATGCGAATCAGAGGTTGAAACGGTGCTACGCACCTTTTATTTAGGCTGTTTTACCAGACTACAAATGATACAGAGCTGACGCTCCTTTTTGCGTAGCAACTTTTCATTTGTAGCAAGAAATATAATTTAACCGGAAAGGTGCGTAGCGCCGATTCATTTAAATTCAACCCCTGATTCGCATGAATAGTGAATAGTCTGTTAATGCCTGAAAAACGTTGACCGTTTTTTAGGCATTAACATATTTTCTTACTCCTCACTCCTTACTCCTTACTTATCACTCACTTCTTAACACTAATCTTCTTCCTTCGCCTTAAACGATTCCCATACAAAGTACGCAATAAGCGCAGTAAAGGCTACGATAGCAGTAATTTGCGCGCCAATGCCTTCTGGATTTGTCCATACTCTTAAATTGAGCGCTTCTGTATTGCCGGTAAAGAAGATGATAAACGCGCCGATAACGCCGAATAATGCTGCACCCGCAATAAATCCGGACGCGATTAAGATACCACGCTGTGTGCGGGCATTGGCTAATTTCGCATTTTTAGAACTTTTTGTAAACCAATGATTTAAAAGACCGCCTACGACTAACGGCGTATTGAGTGGCAGCGGAATAAACATACCCAGCGCAAATGCCAACGGTGAAATGCCCAACCAGTTGATAAGCACCGAAATAACCGCGCCCACCCCCAGCAAAATCCAACTCACACCTTGTCCCGACATCAACGGTTCAATAATAGCCGCCATCGCGTTTGCCTGCGGCGCCACCATAGGTGTGGGATGCGTAGCGGAGGCAGTAAAGCCGTAAGCCTGATTCAGAATAAAAATAACCGCACCCACCGTAGCTGCAGAAACCAACGTACCGAGGAATTTATACGATTGTTGTTTGGCGGGCGTGGTGCCGAGCCAATACCCTATTTTAAGGTCGGTAATAAAACCGCCCGCCATAGATAACGCCGTACACACGATGCCACCGATAATGAGCGCGCTGACCATTCCTTGCCAACCTTTCAACCCTACCGAAACCAAAATAACAGAGGAAAGTATCAGCGTCATCAGCGTCATTCCCGAAACGGGGTTTGTTCCCACGATAGCGATAGCATTGGCAGCCACCGTAGTAAATAAAAACGAAATAACCGTAACGGTAATCAGCGCAATGACGGCTTGAAGTAACGTAATTTTAATTCCAAACAATAAGAAAATAAACACAGCAACTAATGTAAAGAAAATGAAAAGCATTATAAATGACATTTTCAGGTCTCTTTGCGTGCGCTCTACTTTCGCTTCTTGTCCGGTTTTTCCGCTGACGTTAAATGCCAGCTTGAACGCGCTTCCTATCACGCCTGACGACTTGATAATACCGATAATGCCCGCCATAGCGATGGCGCCGATACCGATGGGACGCACGTAGAGTTTAAAGATTTCTTCAGGCGACATCGCCGCGAACGGATTTACACCGCCACCCATGGATGCTGTGATGTTGCCTATTTCATTAACCAACGGAATAAATACCAGCCATGAAAGGAGCGAGCCTACGGTAATAATCAGCGCGTAACGCAGCCCCACCAGATATCCGAAACTGAATATAAGCGCGCTCACATTAAATTTCACCACCATTTTCACTTTTTCAGCCAGCATTTCGCCAAAAGGAATAACGCGGGTACTTACCTCCTCACTCCAAAGTTTGAATGCGGAAAAACAAAAATCAAACAGACCACCGATGATACCGCTTGTTATAAGCAGTTTTGCCTGATTTCCGCCTTTTTCGCCCGTCATCAAAATTTCGGTGGTGGCAGTGGCTTCAGGAAAAGGAAGTTTACCGTGCATATCTTTAACAAAATACTTCCGGAACGGAATAAGAAACAAGATACCGAGAAAACCACCGAGCAGGGAAGAGAAAAATATTTGCCAGAAATTAATTTGAATTTCAGGATATTTTGCCTGCAAAATATACAATCCGGGAATGGTAAATACCGCGCCTGCCACTATTACGCCAGATGACGCGCCGATGGACTGAATAATCACATTTTGCCCCAACGCGTTTTTCTTACGCATAGCCGCCGAAGCGCCTACCGCAATAATAGAAATGGGAATTGCCGCTTCAAACACTTGTCCGATTTTAAGACCGGAATAAGCCGCCGCTGCCGAAAAAATAACCGCCATCAGCAGTCCCATTCCCACCGACCAACGGGTAACTTCGGGAAAATTACTGTTAGCAGGCATCACCGGTTGATACTCTTCGCCTTCTTTTAATTCTTTATAGGCATTTTCAGGAAGCCCAATGGGCTTTTCTTGGTTATGTTCCATGGTTTTTTTGACTTTTAGAGATGAGATTGTTAGATTTCAGATATTGAATATTCAAATTATATTACGACTTATTTGAAAAGGTACAAATTTACTGATTTTATTTGAAATGGAAACGTTGTTGAGTTAATTTAAATGATTGCTACATTACTTATAGACCTACATTCCACAGAAAAACGTTACCAGAAACGGTACGGAAAAGTCCATAATAAAGCCGTGATAAATAGACACAATGCTGAATTCTTTGCCGGAATTTTTAATAATAATGGGAAATGTAGTGTCCATGGTGGTAGCGCCGCCGGCAGAAATAGGCGCCAGTTTCCCGAAATATTTTACCAGCCACGGGGCAAAAATAAGTGTAATTATTTCGCGGATAATATTTGCCAAAAGCGCTACAGCGCCAAGCTCCACGCCTTTATATTGGGTAATAAGAATGCTTGACAGTGAATAATAGCCAAAACCTGAGCCTACCGCCAAAAAATCGGCAAGGGTTCGTTCGTGGAAGAAAAAACTTACGGCAAGCACACCCGCGTATGTCCCGACCACAGTCATCACAGGCAACAGAAGCAAACGCGGCGAAAGAGACTTGAATTTTTTTACCGTGTCTTTATCGTTCCCAATACCAAAGCCTACACTGAACATAAGCGCACAAAGCACGTAGAAACTAATGTCGGAAACGGGGAAATCAGCGGGTAAAAAACGAAATATACCCAACAAAAGCCCGGTAGCAAAAAATGATAGTATGATTAAACTGCCTCGCAATGTGGTTGATTAGTTAATTGGTTAATTAGTTGATTAGTTAATTAGTTGATTAGTTGATTAGTTGATTAGTTGATTAGTTGATTGGTTAATTAAGCATTATAAAGGAATTATTTTATTTCAACATTTTTGACATCATGTATCACATAATCAAACCTGTAACCTGCCTTGCCGACAAACGAGCTTCGGGATTAGTGAGATTTTTTCTTTTCCGTGTCAATTTGCGTTTTGGATTTACTTTGCGTTACTATATAAACCCCGGCAAAAACTAACACTGCCGATAAAACAGTTTGGTACGTAAGTTTATCCATACCCAGCATAATAGTAACTAACGCTGCCACGATGGGTTGCATATAATTATACATGCTCAGCGTGGTAGGACGCAATGTTTTTTGACCGATAGGAATAAGAATATACGCCAAAAAAGTAGCGAAAAATACTACGTAAAAAATACGCAAATAGATGGTATAATCAAACTGGGAAAAGTTAGTGATCATCAGCGATGAATGGCAAAACGGGTACGAAATTACCGAAGCGAATAAAAACATCCACTTCATGGTGTGGATAGGTGAATATTTGGAAATAAGCTCTTTAAACATCGTCAGGTAAAAAGCGAAACTTAATGTGGAACCAAGTACGATTAAGTCGCCCTTAAAGTTTCCCGGTCTTCCATTCAACGAGCTATTTAAAATCAACAGCAATGCCCCGCACGCCCCCACTAAAACGCCTATCACTTTAAGCCAGGTAATGGGCTCTTTGATAATGAAAGCCGCCAGAATCATAGTAACAATGGGCAGCAGCGTGATTACCAGCGACGCGTCAATAGGCGAAGTATAAGATAACCCATCTAAAAAAAGCATCTGATTAAGAACAATACCGAAAAGAGCAGCGAAAAACAGTTTCAAAATATCCTTCGGTGGGATGGTTTCCTTTTTCACAAACAATGAAGCTATCCAAAAAAGAACTGCCGCGCCTACCATTCTAAAAATAGTAAGGGTAAAAGAACTGAATGTATCGGGGATAAGCGTACGTGTTAGCGGATTGTTTAACCCAAAAATAAGATTAGCGGTAAACAAGGCAATATGCCCCGCGCGTTTGTTTAATATCATATTTTCACTTCTGCAGTCTCAACACCGAGTTTACCCCCGATATTTTAATAACATTGTTAATGAGGTTATTAATGTCTTTCGTTTCATGAACAATCACTTCAAATCTTCCTGTAAAAATTTCTTTTTCGGTTTCCACTGAAATTTTACGGATATTTACGCCGTATTCCTGTGTAATCACTTTTAGTATATCCATTACAATGCCCATACGGTCAATCCCTTTTACTTCCAGCGTTTCCAGAAAATCCACCGAGCTGTGAGCCTTCCATTCTACATTTACAATGCGGTTGCCAAAATTGCTTTTTATAGCAGTGGCTACATTACACTGGCGTTTGTGTACTTGAATCATATTGTCATCCGTCACGTAACCCAAAATATCGTCGCCGGGAATAGGACGACAGCACGGCGCCAATTCGTACGCTTTCCCCAGATTTAATTCATTGAGAATATATGTTTTCTTGAAATCAATTTTTTGCAGGGTGCCGTCATCCGCTTTCACTTCTTTATCTGTTTCTTTTTTATTGGACGAAGTATTGAACGGATTACGCAGTATCCGGGAAAGCATATTTTTCGACTGCGGTTTGAATATAATTTTCTCTATATCGTCCAGTTCTATCAATCCCTTTCCGGCTTGCAGATAGAGTTCATTGCGGTTCGTAAAATTATAATAGTGCTGTATTTTTGCCAAATTTTCTTTTCCCGCGGAAATATTTATTTTTTCCAATGCAGTTTCGATGATTTTTTGACCTTTGGCAATGAGCTTTTTGTCTTCTTTCCGGAAATATTCCCTCAACTTGGCTTTGGCATGCGCCGTGGTAACAAAATCTAACCATTCCGGCTGCGGTGTTTGCTTCTGTGAGGTTACAATCTCTACCTGGTCGCCACTATAAAGCGCTTGACTAAGTGACACCAACTTGTGGTTCACCTTGGCGGCAATGCTCGTATAACCAATGTTTGAGTGAAGCATAAAGGCAAAATCCAACGCGGTGGCATCTTTCGCGATGGTTTTAATATCGCCTTTGGGTGTAAAAACAAAAATTTCCGAAGCGAACAAATTCAGTTTAAAAGTATCAATAAAATCAATGGCGTTTGGCTCGGGGTTTTTGAGCAATTCTTTGATGGTTTTCAGCCATTTATCCAAACCTGATTCATCGCTTTCGCCCGTTTTGTATTTCCAGTGCGCTGCCAGCCCTTTTTCGGCAATTTCGTTCATCCGTTCGCTGCGGATTTGGATTTCTACCCAGCGTCCGCCGGGCGCCATTACCGTAACGTGCAGCGCCTCGTAACCGTTGGCTTTCGGTGTGCTTACCCAGTCGCGAATGCGCTCGGGATGTGGTTTATAGATAGCCGTAATAGCCGAATAAAGCATCCAGCATTGGTCTTTCTCGGTCATTCCTTCTTTGGGTTTGAAGATGATGCGCACCGCCAAAATATCATACACTTCCTCAAACGGAATATTGCGTACCGACATTTTATGCCAAATGGAATAAATGGATTTAATGCGCTTTATCAATTCAAACTCATACCCCATTCCCTCTAATTTTTCCTGAATGGGTTTGGAAAATTGGTTATAAAATTTATCTAATGAATCTTTTTCGCCTTCGAGTTTGAGTTCTATTTCGCGGTAAGTATCGGGATGGTCGTATTGGAAACTAAGGTTTTCCAGTTCGGTTTTTATTTTGAAAAGTCCTAGGCGGTGTGCCAGCGGCGCATAAATATACTCGGTTTCACCAGCTATTTTATATTGCTTGGCGGGCGGCATTGAGCCAAGGGTGCGCATGTTGTGCAGGCGGTCGGCAATTTTTATCAGAATCACCCGCACGTCTTCGGACATGGTGAGAATGAGTTTACGAAAATTCTCGGCTTGTTCCGATGCTTTTTCGCCAAAAACCCCACCCGAAATTTTGGTTAGCCCGTCCACAATCTGGGCTATTTTGGGTCCAAAAATATTGGCGATATCCTCGGTGGTATAGTCCGTATCTTCTACCACATCGTGCAGTAGCGCGGCGCAAATAGACGTGGAACCCAGCCCTATTTCATTAACCACAACACGCGCCACCGCAATGGGATGGACAATGTACGGCTCGCCCGAGCGGCGGCGCATCCCCTTGTGGGCGGCGTTAGCAAAGTTAAACGCCTTGATGATAATGTCTTTTTTCTTTCGGTGGTTAGAGTTCAGATAATCTTGCAATAAAGCGTCAAAATCTTTCTGCACCATTTCATCTTCGGTCAATTGGTCGAGCATTTTTATTTTTCTGAAAGTATAGGATTTATTTTTTCCGACAAAAGTTTTAATTTATCAGACTGACGATATTTGTATTCAGAATTTTCAAATTCTGAATGCTTTTACAATTATAATGGTTTGAGTAGTTTAGTAAAGTTTTAAAAATAACTTCCCTATTTATTCAGCCGCAACGTGGCAAAAGCAATAGCGTAGGGTGCAGCCCTAAGAACAATAGGACACTAATTTGTTCTAAGCGCTGAAAGCGCGAAAGCTGTGCTTATGCCCTCTCAGGGCGTCTTCTCTTACATCACCTTATCGTAGGGCGTTGCCCTACGCTGCAAGCTGACAGGCTTTCAGCCTTATTTTCAAGTTGAGGAAGTTATTATTTCAATTTTACTTAATGCAATTAATTTCTCTCAAACGGAACCTTTAAAATACGAGATTAATACCCCGCAAGCAGCAAATTTATATCGTTGGAACGAATGTCATAGTACTCACCTATCAAGTGATTTACCATTATGCCGTCAAAAATATACGCACCGTGTCGGAAGCCGGAACTGTCCGCAATGGACTGTTTTACCCCGCCGGATTCGCCTACTTTCAGCAGAATGGGAGTAAAGATATTGCTAAGCGCCATAGATGCCGTGCGCCCCACACGCGCCGAAATATTCGGAACACAATAATGTATCACCCCGTGCTTTTCAAACACCGGATTAGTAATGGTGCGACATTCTGAGGTTTCAAAACAACCGCCTTGATCTACGCTTAAATCAACAATCACCGACCCTTTTTTCATCGTTTTCACCAATTCTTCGGACACCATAAATCTATCAGTACCGTTGATATAGCGCAGGTTGCCAATAACCACATCGGCAGAAGCCAAGGATTTAATCAGCACGGTAGGATGAATGACGGAGGTAAACACTTGCTGTCCCAAATAATGCTGTATCTTTCTTAACTTATTAATATCGTGGTCAAAAACTTTGACCATAGCGCCCAGCCCGATAGCCGCGCGCGCCGCCACGGAGCCCGTGATGCTGGCGCCGAGAATAAGTACTTCGGGTGGTGTTATACCTGCTACGCCCCCAAGCAAGAGACCTTTTCCGCCCCGCTCACTACTTATTAGGTCCGACGCTACGGCTATGGCGGCATTACCTTCAATTTCTGCAATGGAACTTACCACCGGGAAGCCTTTTTGCTCGTCTTTTATCAATTCATACGCGATGGCGTTCATTTTTTTCCGCATAATAAGTTCAATGCACTCTTTATTGAAATTACTCAATTGTAACATTGAAAAAATAGAGGAACGGTTATTCATCATTTTAAGCTCTTCTATCGTAGGGGGCGCTATTTTCAGCAAAATATCGGCAGCAAAAACATCGGCAGGGTTATCCACCATAAACGCGCCCGCTTCGCTGAACTGCAAATCACTGTAAGCCATCGGCTCACCCGCACCGCGCTGCACATATACGTTATGTCCTTCGTCAGTAAGAATAGCTACACCCTCGGGGGTCAAGGGTAAGCGAGTTTCAATTTTCCCGTTTTCTCGTGGAATGCCGATACACAAACGGGGATTTCCCGTAATTTCCCGGATAAGGCACTCTTCGGGAAATAATCGGCGTTTTTCTTTGGGCGCTTGTTTCATAAGGATGAATTTTAGAGGCACAAATCTACTGATATTTGATGAATTGAACAAGTGTTGAGTTTAAAATAAAAGATCCATCAAAACAATAATACTTATAACTTGTATAAATTTAGTTAAAAACATCAATTAAAGGTTATTAGAAAGAATTTCGGCTTACATTTTGAACCAGATAATATAAAACAACCAAAAAACAAAAAACTTATGAAGAAAATTAGTTTATTTATGATTGTTTCCCTTCTTTTGGGTGCTTTCCTTTTTACATCTTGTAAAGAAAAAGATGTTACTGAAACACAAATGATAGTAAGAAACTGGACGTTGAAATCCATCAAAGTATTAGGCAATGAACGTCCCTTAACGACTTGTGAAACAGGACAAAAATGGAATTTTAAGTCAGACAACACGTATGCTATTTATTACACGGAAGCATGTGGAAAAACAACGTCAACAGGCAATTGGGAACTTTCCTCTGATGCAAAAAAATTAACCTTGGATGGAAAAACATTTTATGAAGTTTCTGAAATTACGCCTGTAAAAATGGTTATTAAGGTAAAATTATTGGATTTAAGCATTGAAGAATGGACATTCAATTAAGAAACCACTCTTTTAGAAAAGCCTCAGAAAAAAAACTGAGGCTTTTATTTTTTAAACTAGCATTGTAGAATATTGCAAAAAAATAATATTTTAAAATAACTATCTTTGCAAAAAATAATTTCTGATGATTAGTTATTTACAAATAGAAAATCTGACAAAATCTTTTGGTGACAAAAGGCTTTTTGAAAACATATCTTTCGGTATAAGCGATAACCAGCGGATGGCGCTTATAGCCCGCAACGGAACGGGCAAAACCACATTGCTAAACATAATAGCGGGAAGAGAAAGCGCTGACAGCGGCAATATCTCATCTAAAAAAGACTTGCGCATTGGCTATTTGGAACAATTGCCCACATTCCCTTCCGAACTTTCGGTGATTGACGCCTGTCTGCAATCCGACAACGACGTGGTACGCACCATTGCCGAGTACGAGCACGCCATGCTTCATCCCGAAGAGGGAAATATGACTGAGATTTTGTCGAAAATGGACATCCATCACGCTTGGGATTATGAGGCGCGCATCAAACAAATTCTCGGCAAACTGAAAATAACCAATTTTGAACAAAAGATAGGTGAGCTATCAGGCGGGCAGCTTAAACGCGTAGCGCTGGCAAATGTGCTTATCAGTGAGCCGGAACTTCTTATCCTGGATGAACCCACCAACCACCTTGATTTAGAAATGATTGAGTGGCTGGAAGATTTTCTCAAACGCTCTTCTATGACGCTGCTGATGGTTACGCACGACCGTTATTTTCTGGATAGAGTGTGTACAGATATTATAGAAATAGAAAACCGCAGTATTTACAATTATAGCGGAAATTACAGCTATTACTTGGAAAAACGGCAGGAACGTATTGATAATTTCAATGCCGAAACTGCCAGCATGAAGAATATTTACCGTACGGAGCTGGACTGGATGCGTCGTCAGCCGCAAGCCCGCGCCACCAAAGCCAAAAGCCGCATTGACGCTTTTTATGAAATAGAAGAGCGCGCCAAGCAGCGATTAATCAATGATAATATTAAGTTAGCGGTAAAAGCCTCTTATTTAGGCTCTAAAATTTTTGAAGCAAAATACATTAGCAAATCGTATGGCGACTTGAAAATTCTGGATAATTTCTATTACAATTTTGCGCGGTATGAAAAGCTCGGCATCGTAGGTAAAAACGGAACGGGTAAAACCACTTTTCTAAAAATTCTTCTCGGCGAAGTAAAACCGGACAGTGGCAGCGTGGACGTGGGCGAAACCGTTCGGTTCGGATATTACAGTCAGACCGGTCTGGATTTTAACGAAGAGATGAAGGTGATTGATGCGGTGCGGGATATTGCCGAAGAAGTAGATTTGGGAAACGGTAAAAAAATGAACGCGTCCCAATTCCTGAACTATTTCCTGTTTACCCCGGAAACACAGTACAATTACATCTACAAACTAAGTGGCGGCGAAAAACGGCGGCTTCATCTTTGCACCGTGTTGATGAAAAACCCCAACTTTTTAGTACTGGATGAACCCACCAATGACTTGGATATCGTTACGTTAAACATCCTGGAAGATTACCTTCAAACTTTTAAAGGATGTGTAATTGTGGTAAGCCACGACCGGTATTTTATGGACAAAGTAGTGGATCACCTCTTTGTATTTGAAGGCGACGCGGTAGTGCGTGATTTCCCGGGAAACTATACGCAATATCGGGAAGCTGCCCCCCAACCTGTTGAAACCTGCCTATCGGCAAGGCAGGAAAGAGTTAAAGAAAATAAGGAAAGCAAGAAGAGCAAAGAGGAAGTGGCATCCGAAAAAAAAGAAAAGCCCCGAAAACTTACTTATAACGAGAAACGTGAATTTGACCAATTAGAAAAAGATATCCCCGCGTTAGAGCAAGAAAAGACGGAAATAGAAACAAAATTGTCATCCGGCGAAATAACCGATAATGAAACGATTGTAAAACTTTCCGAACGTTTCTCTTTACTTACCGAGCTAATAGACGAAAAAGAGATGCGGTGGTTAGAGCTCAGCGAAATTTAACTTTCCATAACACCCATTTCATAAATGGTTTCAGGTGCAATATCAATAGTACCGTTTTCCCATTCCAAAGTATCGGTAATCTTGAATTTTTTGAAGTTATCAATATCTTTTAACGGTCTAAAAACGGGATAATCTTTTTGGAACAAAATGGTATAAAAGTCCACCGTTTTTTTTATTCCATTATTAAAAATAACCCTTAACTTATAATCGCCAACATACTCTGCATTAGTTATTTCTGTAAACATAATTATCTATTTTAAAGGTTCTATTTTATCCGGTTGTTCGCCTCTTTTAGCTTTTTCCCACGCTTGTTTCAGTTCATTTCTATGCAAATCCAACCATTCGAAAACAAGTCTTAATGCTCGTTCGGACATTTCACCCCTTACCATTCCGCTATCTATATCAATTGTTACTTTTTGATTACCGTATTTAGCGTGAAAATGCGGTGGATTGTGGTCAAGATACATCATTCTGATATAAATCCCGAAAAATTCACTGATTGTAGGCATTTGATATAAAATTTTGATACAAATTTACTTCATTTATATAAGGAAAACAACATTTTCATCTTTATTGTTTTAAATTTTAAATAAAAAAAGCTACCAAAATATTTCGGTAGCTTTTTTTTTTCAGTGTTTATTACACAATTTTTTCCACTTCTTCTTGAAGGTTAATTTCTTCGCCGTTTTTATCGAAAAATTTATATTGGAGGAAGCCCAATTGTTGCGAAGGTACAACCTTGCAGCCCCAACCAAATTTAGATTTCCATTTCATTTTTTGTGAGACAATCCCCCGGGAAATGTAAGCGTCCACGTATGGATGAATTTTCAACGTAAACTGTTTGATATTCAATCTGTTTACAAGAAAATCAATTTTACTTTCCAGTTGTTCATCGAACAAAATTGATGGTTTTGCCTTTCCTTTTCCATAGCATGTGGGACAGGTTTCTTCCACGTCAATGTCTATTACCGGACGTACGCGCTGACGGGTCATTTGCATCAAACCAAACTTACTTAAAGGAAGGATGTTGTGCTTGGCTCTGTCAGCCGCCATTACTTCACGCATTCTGTCGTACAGTTTTTGGCGGTTTTCACCCTCGTGCATATCTATGAAGTCTATCACAATAATGCCGCCCATATCCCGAAGTCTCAGCTGGCGAGCTATTTCATCTGCGGCTGCCATATTTACTTCGTGGGCATTATTTTCCTGACCGTTTCCGGCTTTGGCGCGGTTTCCGCTGTTCACGTCTATCACGTGCATTGCCTCGGTGTGTTCGATGATGAGATAAGCGCCTTTTTTGAACGAAACTGTTTTACCGAGCGCCGATTTGATTTGTTTGGTAATACCGAAACTATCAAATATGGGCTGATCTTCTTTATACAGTTTTACAATGTTCTTTTTCTCAGGCGCAATCAATTCCACATATTCTTGCACTTCTGTGAACACTTGTGGGTCGTTCACGTGAATTTGCTTGAAATTTGAATTGAAAATATCTCTGATTATCCCAACGGTGCGACCCAATTCTTCTGTAATAAGCTTAACGGGCTTGGCTTTCTGGATTTTAAGTTGGGTTTCTTCCCAGCGTTTTACCAGAATTTTCAGTTCGTTATCCAGCTCTGCTACTTTTTTTTCTTCGGCAACTGTACGTACAATGACACCAAACCCTTTTGGCTTTATACTTTGTATGAGTTGCTTCAGGCGGTGGCGTTCTTCTTCCGTGGTAATTTTTTGAGATACCGACACTTTGTCGGCAAACGGAATCAGCACCAAAAATCTTCCGGCAATGGATATTTCGGCAGTCAATCGCGGACCTTTGGTGGAGATGGGTTCTTTGGCTATTTGCACCAAAATTTCATCGCCTTGTTGGAGTAGGTCGTTGATAGAGCCGTTTTTATCTATGTCCGGCAGTTGTTTCGCTTTGTTCATGGCAGGCGTTTTCTTTTGGTCGCTGCGTACCTGCGTCACAAAGTTTCTGAGCGTGTTGAAATTATTTCCTAAATCAAGATAGTGGAGAAAAGCGTCTTTTTCGTGTCCTACATCTACAAACGCTGCGTTCAAACCGGGCATCAGTTTACGTACCCTACCCAAGTAGATATTTCCTACGGCGAATTGTTCTTCGCGTCCTTCTTGATGGAGTTCTACAAGGCGTTTGTCTTCGAGCAGCGCAATTGAAATTTCAGATGGTTTTACATCTACAATTAGTTCGCTATTCACTTTTTTTTTGATTTATGTATTGAAGCCTTCCCGGCTTCTTTTTTACTAAAAACAAAACAAACTTAAATCCAAGTGAAATTGATTTTAAGTTTGTTTCCTTGGACTTCTTAAAAAACGTCCGAAAGACTATTTCTTTTTATGTCTGTTTTTTCTCAGTCTTTTTTTCCTTTTGTGGGTAGACATTTTATGTCTTTTTCTTTTCTTTCCGCTTGGCATCTTATTTATAATTAATGATTTATAGAATTATTTTTTTACTGATAATACAAATGTTTTTGCCGGTTTAAAGGCAGGAATGCTGTGCGCGGGAATTTTAATAGTCGTATTTTTAGAAATATTACGAGCTGTTTTCTCAGCTCTTTCTTTTACGATGAAACTACCGAAACCTCGAAGGTACACATTTTCTTTCTTGCCTAATGAATCTTTTACGATTTCCATAAAAGCTTCAACAGTTGCTAACACGGTAGCTTTATCAATACCGGTATTCAGAGCAATTTCGTTTACAACGTCTGCTTTAGTCATTTTAAATGATGTTTTTATAAATTAATAAATTAGTTATTTCGTATAAATGTTTTTGTGAATTCAAAAAGGACTGCAAATATACTGCTTTTATTCTTATAAAAAAAAGGGGAAAGGGCATTTTTTTGCAAAAAAAACATTTTTTTTACTTCGTAACTCTTTGATTAAGTAATTCTTGTATTTTTTCAAGTTCCAAATTACGTCCTACTACTTTGCCGTTTTTATCTATCAAAACAGTAGTGGGAATGGAGTTAATGGCATAGAGTTTGGCGCCTTCATTGTCCCAAAATTTAAGATCGGACACGTTTTTCCAAGGCAATGCGAATTGCGCTATGGATTCTGTCCATTTTTCTTTATTACGGTCAAGCGAAACACCCAAGATTTCAAAACGTTGTCCTTTATTCTTATTATAAAACTCTTTAAGCCCCGGCAATGCTTCCCGGCACGATGGACACCAAGAAGCCCAGAAATCAATCAAAAGATAATCCGTTTTACCTACTAAATCCGCTAACGCAATGGGTTTACCGGCGGGGTCATTCATCGTAAAGTTTACATAATCCGCCCCTTCCGAAGTTTTCTTTTCCACTTCTGTACCCGCGATAAGCTGCGCTACGCGTGGAATAGCCTTAGTTTCGACATTCATTTTAGCGAATAAATCCTCTTTTTCTTTTACGGACATTTCATAGAATGAATTGAGAAAAAGCAGTGTTCCGGCTTGTGTATTTACGTGCTTCATCATCAAATCGAGCGGTTTCAGAGGCGCGTTTTCATTGAGCTTTTTTAATTCCAATTTAAAGGAATCTTGGGCAGCAGCATCCAAAGGCTTACCGTCACGAGCATACTTTTTCGCTATTTCATTGGCTTGTTTGCCAAGTTGGATGGTTTGCTTGTGAAAATCGGCAAGCACGTCGTTTTGCGCCGTACCTGTTACCAATATATTAAAGTTACTGTCCACTTTCGCGGTTAAATTGCCTTTTTCAAGTATAAAACCCTCGGAATATTTATCGCCGGAAACGGTTTTGAAACGCAGATAAGCTATTTTTGCCGTATCCGCAACGCCTTTTAATTCAAACTTTCCGTTTAAAATCTCCGCGCTGTCCATATCTACCCACTCGCGGTTCACACGCTGACTGAGCATTACTTTGGTACTATCAAAAAAACTCGGAACATCTATCGTTCCGGTAATTTTATACTCTTTTGGGGGATTACAAGCCGTTATTATCACGGCCAAAAAAACGAAATAAAAGATTTTTTTCATAGATATGAAGTTTATGTGTTCCTTTTAGTGTAATTTTGCATGCAAAGATGCAACTTATTTTTAAGAAAAGCAATTATTTCAACTGATTTATTTTCAGTCGATAAACTCTTAAACATTTGAACGTAACACAACAAAAACTCGCCCATTGGTACGCAGCAAATAAGCGAGATTTGCCATGGCGTAACACATCCGACCCTTATAAAATCTGGATTTCGGAAATAATATTACAACAAACGCGTGTAAATCAAGGATTTGATTATTATGTCCGCTTTGTGAATCGTTTCCCCACTGTGCGCTCACTTGCCGAGGCAGAGGAAGATGAAGTATTGAAGTTTTGGCAGGGATTGGGCTATTATTCCCGTGCGCGCAACCTGCACAAAGCCGCCAAACAAGTGATGAATCTTTTTGACGGGAAATTTCCTGAAACTTTTGAGAATGTATTGAGCCTTTCCGGCATTGGAACATACACGGCATCAGCTATTTGCAGTTTTGCTTATAACCAAAATTACGCGGTGGTGGATGGCAATGTTTTTCGGGTATTGGCGCGGCTTTACGCCGTTTCTATGCCTATTGACACATCCGCGGGACAAAAAAAAATTGCGCAACTGGCTGAAAACTTGCTGGATAAAACGGATGCGCACACGCACAATCAAGCAATTATGGAATTTGGCGCGCTGCAATGCGTCCCCGTAAATCCGAACTGTGAAATTTGCCCGCTGAAAGAACATTGCAAAGCATACCATTTAAATATTGTCTCGGAACTGCCCGTAAAACAAGGAAAAACAGCGGTCTCAAACCGCTATTTCAACTACTTTTTTATCCAAAACGGCGAATTTACCTACTTACAAAAACGAACAGGAAAAGACATTTGGCAAAATTTATATGAATTTCCCCTGATTGAAACCGAAACGGATACGCTTCCGGAAAAATTAATCCAATCGGAAAATTTCAAACAGTTATTCGCCGGCATTCAGCATGTGGAATTTTCCGATAACCTATTTCAGACCAAGCATATTTTAAGCCACCGAAGGATTTTTGCCCGTTTTTATACCGTAAAAATCTCGGAAGAAAACGAAAAACTTCGGCTGATGAACAAACTAAAATTCACTGATTTAGAGAAATTTGCTGTTTCAAGGCTCACCGAGATGTTTGTAGAGAAACAAGCGTTTTTGTAATACATTCTATTTTTGTACTTTTGCATTCCCATAAAAACATTTCAAAATGGAAGAAACCTCAAAAGTGCTTAGCACAGAGCACTTAATCAAAAAATACGGTAAACGCACGGTGGTAAACGATGTTTCCATTCACGTAAAACAAGGCGAAATTGTAGGACTGCTCGGTCCTAACGGCGCCGGAAAAACCACCACGTTTTATATGACCACCGGATTAGTTACGCCTAACGCGGGTAAGATTTTTCTGGACGAGAAAGAAATAACCGATTATCCGGTGTATCGTCGCGCGCAGCTCGGCATCGGCTACTTGGCGCAAGAAGCCTCTGTTTTCCGCAAAATGACAGTGGAAGATAACATCAGTTCCATTCTGGAAATGACGAAATTCACGAAAGAATACCAAAAAGAAAAACTGGAAACGCTCATAGCGGAATTTAACCTCGGACACGTGCGTAAAAACTTAGGCGACCGCTTATCGGGCGGTGAGCGCCGACGTACCGAAATAGCCCGCTGTCTGGCTATTGAGCCGCGCTTTATTATGCTTGATGAACCTTTCGCGGGCGTTGACCCCATTGCTGTGCAAGACATTCAAGATATTGTATGGAAGCTGAAAGATAAAAACATCGGCATCCTTATTACCGACCACAATGTGGACGAGACCCTCAGTATTACTGACCGAGCCTATATGCTTTTTGAAGGGAAAATCATGTTTCAAGGCACTTCCGAAGAACTTGCTGAAAATCCTATTGTACGTGAAAAATACCTCGGACGAGATTTTGAATTGAAGAAAAAAACAAGGGTGGATGTATTGAATATGCAACAATGATGGTTTATTCTCATAAAAAAGAAATTTAATAGTATAATATTCATACTTTTCCCCCACTAAAATAAATAAAGCCGCCATAGAGAAAGTCTTTGCGGCTTTATTTTATTTTATCCCCTTTCTTATTGTTTTACTGATATTTAATCACAAACAAAACATAAGTCAACGACTTTTCACTTAAAATTTACAAAAAAATCCTTTACAATGATTAATGAAAATCAAAATAAACAATTATATTTGTACACAAAAATTGTAAATTTATCTTAAATTAACTCGTCGTTTTAACTATGAAAAAAATTACTCTACTTTTTGCTTTGGTATTCATTTCCATGTTTTTTTACGCACAAGATTTCAGTTTGAAATATGGGAAAATTACTGACTATGAGTTAAACATGAAAAACTATGCCCAAGATACAGCGGCTGCGGCTGTTATTTTATATATGGACGGATACACCTATTATGATTTTGTGAGGGATAGATTTAAGGTTATCACGGAGGTTTCAAAAAAAATAAAAATTTTGAAACAAGAAGGAACAGAATACGCAAGCATTACTATTCCCTATTTTTATAAAAGTGGAATGTTCAAAGATGACATTTCCGGTTTGGACGCGGTATCTTATAACTTGGAGAATGGAAAAGTTGTCAAATCAAAATTAGAGAAAAAATACATATTTGAAGAGAAAGTAAATGATAATTTTTACCGGATGAAACTCACTATTCCTAACGTAAAAGTAGGTTCCGTGATTGAATATAAATATAGAATATCTTCTGACCGATATTATGACATTCCTAACCAGCAAATGCAATTTGAGATTCCTGTGAAAAGCGCTAAATACGAGGTGAAAATACCGGAATATTTTGTTTACAATATAGAAACGAAAGGATATGAAAAAATAAATGTACTGGAAAAGCCCGGAAATCAAACTTTCACCATCAATTCACAAGGACAGATTCAATCCGTATCCTGCTCTACCCGCGAAATAACATATACTATGACTGATATACCGGGACTCAAAAACGAACCCTACGTTTGGGATATAAAAGATTTTAGATCCGCTATTCTTTTTGAGTTGAACGGCACACGCTTTCCCATGTCCATCTACAAATCATACGCCACTACGTGGAACGACATTGAAAAAAATCTGAAAGACAATACCGATTTTCTTTCAAACATGAACAAATCCAATCCGTATAAAGACGAATTAAAAATACTACTCGCCAATAAAAACAGCGATCAAGAAAAAATTGAAACCATTTTCACTTATATAAAAAGTAAAGTAAAATGGAACGATGAATATGCGTTTATCAGCAATGCACCGGGCGATGCCATCAAAAAAGGAACCGGAAATAATGCTCAAATTAACTCTATCCTTATCCGCTCACTTAAAGACGCGGGATTTAACGCCTATCCCGTACTTATGAGCCAGCGTTCTTCGGGCAGATTATCGTTCGTGCATCCATCGTTGGACGGATTAAGCACCTACATCGTGGGCATTGACGCCACAGATAATTCCGGCGCGAAATACTATATGGATGGTTCTTCCAATTATGGAGGCGTGAATGTACTGCCCGTAGATTTACTCGTGGACAGAGCCTATACCATGAATCCAAAAGATTCAGAAAAATGGGTGGATTTAACCCGGTTAAACAAGAATCGGGAAGTTTACTTAGTTAACGCGTCTTTGAATAAAGATGGAAAAATGACCGTATCGTCAGACAGAGTGCTTACTAACGAAGAAGCTTTCTATTTTAGAAAAGAATACGCCCAGAAGAAAGATTCAGCCACCTACATTCTAAATTTAGAAACAAAGCATGATATGAAATTAGACAGTTTAAAATTATCCGGAATGAACGTTTTGGATAACAGTGTGTCTCTACATTTAGTATTTACCAAAGATTACGATGCCGCGGGTGAATTTTTATATATCAATCCGCTTATTTTCCCGCATATCACCGAAAACCGTTTTACCGCTTCTGACCGTAAGTTACCCGTAGAATTTTCTTATCCCTACACTTATCAGTATATTGGAAAAATAAAAATTCCTGAAAATTATACGGTGGTGGAATTACCAAAGCCTTCACGCATGACACTTAACGAAGACCAAGCTAAATGTGTTTATAAAATAGACCAAATCAACGATGAATTACAAATTTCCTACAAGTTCGATTTAAATCAAATTATCTTTCCAAATACCGAATACCCTGCCATACGCGATTTTTGGGGACAAATGGCTACTAAAAACACGGAAATGATTGTTTTGAAAAAGAAATAACAGTTTGTTTTTGGTAAGCTAAAAAAAATAACTTCATGAAAAAAATCTTATCTGCCTGCTTGTTCTTATGTTTCTGCGCAACGACTTATTGTGCCAATGAAGAGCCAAAGTGGAATACCACGCTTATTCCCGACTCGCTGACACGAAACGCCAATGCTGTAATACGCGAAAACAGTGCCGTTTTTGAATATACTTCGTTGCAATCAGGAAAATACACAGAGGTTACCGTAATTACTATTTTAAACGAAAAAGGGAAGCAGTATGCCAATTTCACATACTCAGGAGATAAGTACCGCACACTTTCCTCATTTTCAGGCAAGATACTCGACGCTGCCGGAAAAGTGATTTCTAAGATGAAAAAATCAGACGTGCAGAGTTCAGAATATTCACAATACTTAGCCACTGACAACTTAAACTATTTTTATAACTGTGAGCCGCCTACATATCCGTGTACCATCATTTATGAATACGAAATAGCGTTTAAAAACGGAATCATCTCATTTCCGCCTTTTGTACCGCAACCCGCTTCCGAAATATCGGTACAAAACGCTTCCTACACACTTCAAACACCCGAAAGTACCGTAGTATTGATAAAAAACTTTAATGTATCATCACCTGTAAAAAGCACGGGAACAAAAAACACGGTTACCTATCGTTGGACAGCAAGTAATTTAAAAGCTTTTGAAAATGAACCCTTTATGCCGAGCGCTTACACCTTTTTGCCAATTGCTTTCGCCCGTCCAGAGCAGTTTTTATACGATGGCGTATCCGGAGAAATTACCGATTGGAACACCATGGGAAAATGGATAAGCAACCTACTTAAAGACCGCCAAACACTTACTGACGCCGCCAAAGCCAATGTCCGCGCACTCACAGCCAATGCCGCTACCGATCGGGAAAAAGTTAAAATTCTCTACGATTATTTAGGCAAGACCACACGCTATGAAGCCATACTGCTCGGCATCGGGGGCTACCAGCCAATGAGTGCAGCCGAGGTGTGCCGAGTAGGCTTTGGCGACTGCAAAGCGTTATCCAATTATTTACACACGATGCTTCAATCCATCGGTATTCCGGCTTACTACACCGTAATCAAACTTGACGAAGAACAAAAAAATGTTTTTGAAGATTACGCCAACTTCTATCAATTTAATCACGTGATATTGCAAGTGCCATTGAAAGATGAAACATTGTGGCTGGAATGCACGAATACGGAAGTTCCTTTTGGATTTGTACATAACAGCATTGCCGGACATCAAGCGCTGGTGCTTACGGACGAGGGCGGAAAACTAACTCGTTTACCGGATTATCCGGACTCGCTGAACATTGACAAATACATTTCTGAAATACGCGTAAAAGAAGATGGAGCAGCTACGGCTCAGACTACCAACGATAACAAGGTAAAGGTATATAACAACTTTCGGTGGTTTCCCAAAGCAAAATACTCTGACCAGATTGACAAACTTCGGAAAAATATTTTCCTGCCTAATGCCACTGTTACCAAAATGAATTTTTCGGAAGATAAATCGCCATTGCCCAATATCAAAGTGAATTATGAGTGGGAAACACCGCTGTACGGCACTAAAACGGGTAACCGAATTTTTATGCCTGTCAATCCATTACGCAAACCCGGATTTAATATTAAAAAGGGTGCACGCCATTTCGACATTGAAATTAATGAAGGAAATGTGGACGAGGATATACTTACAATCATCATTCCCGAAGGCTTTACCGTAGAAGCGATGCCCTCGCCTGTCAATTACACATCCTCCTTCGGCACATTCACCTCTACCACTTCGTTGGAAGGCAATAAGATTACCGTCCGCCAAAAACTATTGCAAAAAAGCGGATACTGGAAAGCCGCGCAATATCCCAAATTATTGACATTTATAGACAAAGTAAACGCCGCGTATCGTGGAAAAATCATTATAAAAGGGAAATAAAAAACGCCGATTTAATAAAAAAGAAGTACTTTTGCGATAAATATAAGCTAAAAATTATGCGTAAAATTTTATGTTTCCTCTTCGTATTTTTTGCTGCAAACGGTTTCTCGCAAATACAAGTAACCGATTCTACTAAAATTAGCCTGATAACTTGTTCGCCGGCGCAAGAAGCGGTTTATACCCGGTTTGGACACACCGCTATCAGATACCAAGATGTATCCACCGGCACGGATTTGATGTTTAATTATGGAATATTCAATTTTAATACGCCTAATTTTATCGGTCGGTTTATCAAAGGCGAAACCGACTACGAATTAGGCGTATATCCATCGGAATATTTTTTTAAGGAATACCGCGAGCGAAACTCGCAAGTAACGCAGCAGGAACTCAATCTTACCCAAGGAGAGAAACAGCGGCTTATAGATGCTTTACAGGTAAATTACCAGCCCGAAAACCGCGTGTACCGTTATAATTTTATTTTTGATAACTGCGCCACGCGTCCGCGCGTAAAAGTGGAAGAAGCCGTAAACGGAAAAATTATTTACTCGCTCGAAGAAACGCACTATTACACTTTCCGCCATTGGATTGGAAAATACGTGGGTTTTTACTCGTGGACAAAATTCGGCATCGACTTATTATTGGGCAAAGAAACTGACCGCTTAGCCACCCAAATGGAAGCAACTTTCCTGCCGGACGTACTGATGGAAGAATTTGACCATGCGCAGATAAAAACCACGGAAGGTACCACACGGTCATTGGTAAAATCGGAAGAAATACCCGTAGTAAAAACCTCTGAGACCGAAAGCCAATCCGTATTTTTCGGACAGCCGACTTTCGTTATGCTGGTCATATTACTAATTGGGCTGGTACTTACTTACGCTGAATTTGTTAAAAAGAAAAACTGGCGAGTAATAGACTGCTTACTGCTTTTCATTACCGGATTGGCGGGAGTAATCATCTTCTACTTAATGTTCTTCTCGGTGCACCCGCTTGTAAAATCTAATTACAACATCCTTTGGTGTAATCCTTTAAATATTTTTATTGCTGTGTTTATATGGATAAAAAAAGAGAGAAAAGTTTCCTTCTTTTTTCAGTCAGCAAACGTGCTTCTGTTTATCGGCGCTTTTTTGGTTTTTATCTTTTCCATTCAACATATTAACGCCGCCAGTGTGCCGCTAATTTTGCTGTTGTTGGTTAGGTCGGCATTTTGGTTGTATAAAGAACGGAATATTTTACAGAAAAGCGGCAAAGCATAATCACATATCTATTTGATTATAAAACAAATAAAAGGACACCTGCGATAATATTCATTTTTTAATTAAAATTTATTTTGTCAAATATATTAAAAGTGCTATCTTTGCACTCGCTAAAAAATAATGGCGAGATAGCTATTCCGATGCGTCGGAAGGTTAGAGCGCATGATTCACAATCATGAGATTTAAGATAATGGCGAGATAGCTCAGATGGTTAGAGCGCATGATTCATAATCATGAGGTCCCGAGTTCAATTCTCGGTCTCGCTACAAAAAAAAACGTATGTGGAATTAACCGCATACGTTTTTTTTTGTTTTTCTAAATTAAGAAGCTATTTGCGCCTTATCATATTATAAAGCCAAAGCACTATTACAGCTCCACCGATAGCTAAAAGCATTGATCTGAAGTCAAAAGCGTCCACGGTACCCCAGCCCAACAATGATCCAATCCAGCCTCCTACAAATGCACCTACAATACCAATAATGATAGTAATAATCCATCCTCCGGGATCTGCGCCGGGATGAATAGCTTTAGCAATAGCGCCCGCTATTAAACCAAAAATAATCCAAGTTAATATACCCATAATTTTAGTTTTTAAGTTAATAAATTGTTTTTATATTAATTAAAACAGAAAATAACATTAAATGTTTATCACTTTTATTGAAAAAACCAAAAAAAATTATTGTTTGCCTAAAACTTGCAAAGCATGTATTTTTGTTTTAATTTCTTTGGGTTGATACACTTTTTCAATGATGCCTTCTTCGTTAATAATGTACGTGGTGCGGAACATGCCCATATATTTACGTCCATACATCGATTTCTCGCCCCATGTGCCAAAAGTTTCGGACAGTTTCTTATCCGTATCGGCTATTAAATCAAAAGGTAAATCATATTTCTGAATAAATTTTTGATGTGAAGATTCAGAATCTGCGCTTATGCCAATGACTTCATAACCTGCTTTCCGCAAATCGGTATGCTCATCGCGCATGCTACAAGCTTCTGCCGTGCAACCGGATGTATTGTCCTTCGGATAAAAATACAATACCACTTTTTTCCCTTTAAAATCGGACAATTTAATCTCTTTTCCGTCTTGATTTTTCCCGAGAACTTCGGGGGCTTTGTCGCCTACATGTAATGCCATAGTTTTTATATTTTAGAATTTTAGAATTTACAATTGAAAGAATATTGTATGTAAAAAAACAAAAAACACGCGTAAATGTTTACAAAAAAAGATGCCCGACCGAAGCCGAGCATCTTTAAATATCAGTAAAAATAAAAATTATAGTACGCCTTGCGCCATCATGGCTTTGGCTACTTTCATAAATCCGGCGATATTAGCGCCTTTTACATAGTTTACGTAGCCGCCATCAGGTTCTGCGCCGTATTTTACGCAAGCCTCGTGGATATTGTACATGATTTCTTTCAGTTTGGCATCCACTTCTTCTTTTGTCCAACTGATTTTCATGGAATTTTGCGTCATTTCCAACCCCGAAACTGATACCCCGCCCGCATTGGCAGCTTTGCCGGGCGCATAAAGAATTTTATTTTTCAGAAAAACTTCTATGGCTTCCGGCGTAGAAGGCATATTCGCCCCTTCCGATACGGCAAAACAGCCATTTTTTATAAGTATTTCAGCATCATCGCCGTTCAGTTCGTTTTGTGTGGCTGAGGGCAACGCGATGGTACATGGCTCGCCCCACGGACGTCCACCTTCTACGTATTTGCAGCCGTATTTTTCGGCATATTCTTTGATACGTCCGCGCATCACGTTTTTCAGTTCAAAAACAAAAGCCAGTTTTTCACTGTCAATTCCGTCCGGGTCATAAATATAACCGTTGCTATCCGAGAGGGTTACTACTTTTCCGCCCAGTTCTATCACTTTTTCCGCGGTGTAAGTAGCCACGTTTCCTGAACCGGAAATGGCTACTACTTGCCCTTTCAAATCCGTAATTCCACGACGTTTCAGCATATTCATCAAGAAGTAGATATTCCCATATCCCGTGGCTTCGGGGCGGATAAGAGAGCCGCCAAATTCCAGTCCTTTTCCGGTAAAAGTTCCCGTATTTTCACGTGCCAATTTACGGTACATACCGTACATATAAGCTACTTCACGACCACCTACGCCAATATCGCCGGCGGGGACGTCCGTTTCAGGACCTATATGACGCCACAATTCAAGCATAAATGCTTGGCAAAAACGCATCACTTCCGCACCGGATTTTCCCTTTGGGTTGAAGTCAGAACCACCTTTACCGCCACCCATTGGCAAGGTAGTAAGTGAGTTCTTAAATGTTTGTTCAAACGCTAAAAATTTCAGAATAGACGGACACACAGACGCGTGAAAACGCATACCGCCTTTATAAGGACCAATGGCGTTATTATGTTGCACACGGTAACCCATATTGGTTTGAACGTTGCCCTTATCATCTGTCCACGTTACGCGGAAAGAGAAAATACGGTCCGGGATGCACAAGCGTTCAATCAAATTTTGCTTCTCAAACTCAGGATAGCGGTTATATACTTCTTCAATGGATTCCAATACTTCGTGCACGGCTTGATGATATTCCGGTTCATTGGGGAAGCGTCTTTTCAGGTCATTTAATACTTGTTCTGCTTTCATAAATAGTCAAATTATTATTTTGTAATGTGTTTGTTTTATTTTGTTGCAAAATTACACATATTTTCTGAAATAAAAAATAAAAAGAAACATTTATATGTAAAAAATTTACAATATCTAAACAAAAACCTTGTTTCTGTAATCATTTTGTATTTTTATAAGAATTTTCTTTTAAAACAAAAAAGGCTTCCAAAAAATCATTTGGAAACCTTTTCTTTATAAAATGTGTGTTAATACCGAATTATTTGGCTGCCACGCGTACATCAATACGGCGGTTTTGCGCTCTGCATTCCGGAGTATCATTAGCCTCACAAACGGGGAATTGAGGACCGTAGCCTTCCGCTTCTAAACGGTCTTTAGCTATGCCAAGTTTTACGAGTTCAGCCATCGCCGCATCGGCTCTTTGTTGAGATAACTTTTTGTTCAAATCAGCCGGACCGGTATTATCGGTATATCCGCCTAATTTCAATTTCACGGCAGGATAGGCTTTCATAATGGCGGCGATATTCTTCACTTGTTGCTGAGATTCAGCTTTCAGCGTAGATTTTCCCGTTTCAAAATAAAGCCTGTCTAAGGTAAACCAAGTGGTTTTATCCACCATTTTATCCTTATCTTCAATAAATTTAACCAAGCGACTTTCCACCGAGTTATCGCCTACGGTAAGTTCCGATCCATCCATTAATTTTAACTTAATATCTTGCCCTAAATCATACACCCAATCACCCGCTTCATTCAATTTACCTTTAATGGTTTTTGACAGGGTGTCAATTTCTGCTTTCATGGTATCCACCACGTTCACAGTAGTGTCATTCACCACCACCGCATCATTTTTACAACTCTTACATCCCTTTCCTAAGATAAGCCATAGAATTAAGCCAAGTAACAAAATCCATAAAAGCCATTTTAACCAATTGTTGTTTGAATCCCTGACATCCTCTTTAGGGGCAGTAGTAAATACGGGCGGAACAGGTTCTACCGGCGGAACATTTGCTCCCACGTGCGGTGTAGAGCCTAAATCTACATTTTGCGTGCGATTTACAGTAGGCCTCGCGGTTTCTAAAGTAGGGGTACCCACATCCACTTGCGGGGTGCTCCCCAAATCTACCTTCGGAAAACTTCCATCCATAAAATGAGCCGCTGATAAACCGGCAGGAAGCATAGCCGCTATATCGGCTTTGTTTTCTGTCAGATGAGAAAGTAAATTACTGAATGTCCAGTTTTTGCTTTTCATCCACTTTGTAAGATAACCCAGCACCAAGGGCGCCACAGCAGCCAAGAGACTACCTGCTTTTTCTTGTTGAATTCCTGTTTTTTGAGCCACAGCAGTGGTAACTTCTTCGGTTTTACTTCCAAATAATTCAGTCAGAGTATTTTTTCCTTTGGAAATAATATCAGAAATATTAAAATCAGGCATGTTCATTTCATCATTCTTGCCCCCAATCCATCCTGAAACAGCGTCAAACCACGCCGGCGTAGCGCTTTGCAGTGTGTTTTTACCTAAAATTCCTGCTAAAACAGTGGGAACAATGGCATCTATACCGGATTTTACGGCGGTATTATCCAGCCCCATTTCATTACCGATAGCATCAACCTGGTTGTTACTTACGGCATCTTTTAAGACTTCAATTAAGTTTACTGACATAGTTTCAAATATTTAAGTTATTGATAATGAAAATATAAAATCACTTTAATAAAACAAATCTTTCTCCTATTTGTTTGTGAAAATTACGTTAAATTTAATATATTTTCAAATTTGCGTCTTCCCTTATTGTTCCATTTATAAAAATGCGTATGATTTAACACTCTTATTGTACTAATTATATTTAACCTTCGTTATTTAATAGATATTTTTCGCCAAAATTCTTCGTTTTTTGTAAACTCGCAAACTTAAAGTATCTTTGCAATAAGTATTTAACGCTACAACACAAGATATGCTGGATTATATAAAAGGCACCATAGAGCAACTCACACCTACCGATGTGGTGCTGGAAACGCATGACATAGGATATTTGATTCATATTCCGCTCACAGTTTATACCTCGCTCTCGACACAAAAAACCGCCAAAGTTTTTGTGTATGAAGCCATCCGGGAAGACGCGCATTTACTGTACGGCTTTTTGAGTCGCGAAGAACGCCAATTATTTCTGCTTTTAATATCCGTTTCGGGCGTGGGCGCCAATACCGCCCGGGTAATTATGTCCTCTTATTCAGCCAAAGAAATCCAAGATATGATTGCCACAGGCAATGTCGCTGCCCTAAACGCGGTGAAAGGCATTGGCGCTAAGACCGCTCAACGCATTATTGTGGACTTAAAAGATAAGATTTTGAAAATCAGCGGCGGTACGGTTATCGAAGGCATTTCTTCTGAAACCAACGCCGTAAAAGAAGAAACGCTGGCTGCCTTGGTAATGCTGGGCTACACGCAAACCGCTTCACAAAAAGTAGTAGAAAAAATACTGAAAGACGAGCCTACACTAAAAGTAGAACAAGTGATAAAAACAGCGCTGAAAATGCTTTAAAAGCGGGAAAATGGAAGGCCGAAGCGGGAAGTTTCAGAGACACTAAACCATTGGTAAAAAATACATTTAAAAAGCAGCTTTTTGTTTGAGATAGGTGTACCGACTTTTATGGAGATTATCAAATAAAACCCAAGCCCTTTTAATAAACCAAACCATACAGCTAAACAATGACAGTTCAGAGCTAATTGCTGGCAGCTGATAGCTAATTGAAAAATTATATGAATTTCAAAAATAAACTCATTCCTATCCTCGTATCATTGAGCATTGCCATAAGCGCCGCCTATGGTTTTGTTACTTCCACACATCGTTTTGAATATTCAGCATCTGAGCAAACCGCCCCATCTGCGACAGCTCAGAAAATTTCCGCGCCCAAGGATACCACCCCTCGCTTCCCCATAAATAATCAGGCTACAAAAACCTATGACGATCTGAACAATGAATACCCGATGGACTTAAAAAATCCGGAAAACGTAAAAACCATCGTGGAGTATGACGTACGCACCGGAAATTATATCATCCGCACCAAAGTAGGCGATGTAGAAGTAAGCACCCCGTACACCTTAACCCCCGAAGAATACCGAAAATATACCGAACAGCAAGAAATAAACCGCTATTGGCGGGAACTAAACACTTCCAAGAAAAAAAATAACGAAGACAAGTTTTCCGTTACCGATATGAAATTCAGCTTGGGACCCATGGATAAAATCTTCGGACCGGGCGGCGTACAACTTAAAACCAGCGGACAGGCAGAACTTATTTTCGGATTCAAAAGCAATTTTATCAATAACCCCGCGCTTCCCGAAAAAAATCGACGTTCAAATATTCCTAATTTCGACCAAAAAATACAAATGAACGTTACGGGAAAAGTGGGCGATAAAATTAATTTCGGGATGAATTATAATACCGACGCCTCTTTTGATTTCGACCAAAAGATGATAAAGTTGAATTACAAGGGAAAAGAGGATGACATCATCCAAAGCATCGAAGCAGGGAACGTAAGCATGCAGCTGAACAGCGCGCTGATTACAGGAAGCACGGCGCTTTTCGGCATAAAAACAGATTTGCAGTTCGGAAAGCTCAAAATATCCGCGCTGGCATCGCAGCAGGAATCCCAATCACAAACCGTAAGTTCACGCGGCGGAGTACAAACTACGCGCTTTGAAGTAAATTGCGACCAATACGACGCTAACCGCCACTTTTTCCTCTCACATTATTTTAGGGATAATTATGAGAAATCAATGAGTACGTTGCCCGTCATATCCTCAGGCATTACCATTAACCGCGTAGAAGTGTGGGTAACAAACAAACGCGGCAATTTTACCGAAGCCCGAAACATAGTGGCGTTTATGGATTTGGCGGAACATCAGAAAATAGACAAACCCGCCGTTTGGTCGCCCGTGGGCGTTTCCACGGTAGCCGATAACGGCACAAACACGCTCTATGACGCCATTAAAAACGTAGCTGCCCTCCGTGATATTCAGCAAACGAACCAATACCTCGCCGGAGCTTACCCTACCCTCACCGGTGGCGAAGATTATGAAAAAATAGAAAGCGCCCGCCGCCTTGACCCCTCAGAATACGAGGTAAATCAAGCCCTTGGATACATTTCGTTACGCACCACCTTGAATCCCGATGAAGTGCTGGCTGTGGCTTATGAATACACTTTTAACGGTAGAACGTATCAGGTAGGCGAGTTTTCTACGGACAAAGGCATTATACCGCCGCAAGCGCTTATTCTGAAAATACTGAAATCTACCACCCAATCGCCCAAACTCAAATCTTGGCATTTGATGATGAAAAATATTTATGCTATTGGAGCGATGCAAATGCAAGAAGAAGCCTTTGAGATGAATGTAATGTATCAAAACGATTCCATCGGCACCCAACTTCAATACATCAAAGAAGGAAACATTGCTAATCAATTGCTGCTGCGCGTAATGAACTTAGACCGCCTCAACCAGCGAAAAGCAAACACGCCGGATGGCAAATTTGACTATATAGAAGGTTATACAGCGCATTCCAACTCCGGAAGAATAATCTTCCCCGTATTGGAACCGTTTGGCAGTCACTTAAGAGCAAAAATAGGCAACGATGCCATTGCAAAAAAATACGTTTATCAAGAATTGTATGATTCCACTCTGATAGTAGCTCAGCAATACAGCGAAAAAAACAAATTCCGTATGGCAGGAAGGTACAAAGGTTCTGCCGGCGCTTCGGAAATTCGTCTCAACGCCATGAATATCCCGCGCGGCTCAGTCATAGTAACCGCCGGCGGAATGCCGCTGAAAGAAGGCGTGGATTACTCGGTGGATTACACCATGGGGACGGTAACCATACTTAATAAGAGCTATTTAGACGCCAATTCCAACATCGACGTACGGTTAGAAAACCAGTCTATGTTCAGTATGCAGCGTAAATCTCTGCTGGGTACGCACTTGGAATATCAGTTCAGTAAAAACTTCACGCTCGGCGGTACCATCATGTACCTTACCGAAATGCCGCTTACCCGCAAGGTAAACACCGGCTACGAGCCTCTTAAAAACACCATCTGGGGACTGAATACCTCGTGGCGAACGGAATCACAGTGGCTCACCAATATGCTGGACAGGCTGCCATTTGTGGAAGCATCACAGCCTTCTACAGTAGCATTGAACGCTGAATTCGCCCAACTTCTTCCCGGACATTCCAAAGTAATAGGTTCACAAGGCATCGCCTATATTGATGATTTTGAATCTACCAAAACAAAAATCGACATTCATTATCCGTACGGTTGGTATTTGGCAAGTACCCCTACCCTCTTTCCGGAATCAAAATTAAGTAACAATATTGATTACGGCAAAAACCGCGCGTTGATGGCGTGGTACACGGTGGACCCGATTATGAACGGCGACCGCCGGGAAACGCCCTCTAATCTGCGAGGAAACGTGGAATCGCAGTCCAACCACCTGACCCGCGCCGTGCGTGAAACTGAACTTTTCCCATACAAGGATTTAGATCCTACGCGCTCGTCGCTGCTCTCTATTCTCAATCTTTCCTATTACCCGAAAGAGCGCGGACCGTATAATTTAGACGCGGACAGGATTAATCCCGACGGCTCGCTGCAAAATCCCGCAGACCGCTGGGGCGGTATTATGCGCAAACTGGAAACTACCGATTTTGAAACCGCAAACATCGAATACATTGAGTTCTGGATAATGGATCCGTTCAATAAGGACAATCCAGACAAAACGGGCGGTGATTTATATTTCAATTTAGGCGACATCAGTGAAGACATTCTCAAAGACGGCAAAAAATCGTTCGAGAACGGCATCCCCGTTTCAGGCAGCAAAGCCGCGCAGATGGAAGAAACCATTTGGGGATATGTGCCTAAAACACAATCTACGGTTACCGCTTTTGATAACCTGCCGCAAAACCGCAAGTTGCAGGATTTGGGATTAAACGCGCTCAGCACCGAAGAAGAATTTATATTTCCCACCTATAAAAACTACGTGGACAACATCCGCACGAAAGTAAGCGGCGCTACATTGACGGCTTGGCAAGACGACCCTTTCTCGCCACTCAATGACCCCGCCGGCGACAATTATCACTTTTACAGGGGCGCTGACTACGATGCTAAAGGATATTCCATCCTGCAACGTTACAAACGTTTTAACGGCACGGAAGGCAACTCGCCTGCTACTGAAAACACACAGGAAGCATACTCTACGTCTGCCACACAAATTCCGGATATTGAAGACATTAATAACGACAATACGCTGAACGAATACGAAAAATACTTCCAATATAAGGTATCACTACGCCCCGGAGATATGGTGGTAGGCAAAAATCGCATTACCGATAAACTGGTATCCAAAGTGCTGCTGAAAAATGGGAACACTGAAGACGTGTCATGGTACCAGTTTAAAATTCCGGTACGGGAATTTGACGGAAATCCTGTGGGCGGCATCCGCAATTTCAAGTCCATCCGCTTTGTGCGTATGTTTCTGACTAATTTTCAAGAGGAAACCCACCTGCGTTTCGGAACGCTGGACTTGGTGCGGGGCGAATGGAAATCATACACCAAAGAACTTTATGACCCCAAAACACCGCCTTCCACCAACGGAAGATTAGATGTATTGGCGGTAAACATTGAGGAAAACGGACGTAAAACACCGGTCAATTATGTGTTGCCTCCGGGCATCAGCCGTGAAACTGATCCCAGCCAGCCGCAACTATTACAGCAAAATGAGCAGGCAATGGTAATGAAAGTGACCGACTTAGCGCCCAAAGACGCGCGCGCGGTGTATAAAAATACTTTTTTCGATATGCGTAAGTACAAACGTATGCAAATGTTTGTTCATGCCGCCGCGCTGTTAGATGCTGCCGCACAGGCGCAAAATCTGCAAGACGGAGATTTAACGTGTTTTATCCGATTGGGTTCGGATATGAAAGACAATTATTATGAATACGAAATACCACTGATATTAACGCCGGAAGGACAGTATTCCGATAGAAACGACGCTGACCGCGAAAAAGTGTGGCGTCCGGAAAATATGTTTGACTTCCCGTTTACCGCTTTGACAAATGCCAAATTAAAACGGAACTTGGAAAGAAAAGGCGGCAAAACCGGCGAAGGATATGCCATACCGTTTGAAACATACGATCCCGATAAAAAAACAAATCGTATCACCATTAAAGGAAATCCCTCTATTTCAAATGTGCAGAATATTATGATAGGCATACGGAATAACACCGCTACTGCCAAATCCGGCGAAGTATGGGTCAATGAGTTGCGTATGTCTGAATTTGATGAAAACAGCGCTTGGGCAGCTATGGCAAATTTGAATATAGGTCTGTCCGATTTAGGGATGGTTAGCGTATCAGGCAGAACGGAAACTGCCGGATTTGGCGGCATAGAAAGCAACATCACTAATCGGAGAATGGATGACTTGTACCAGGTAAACGTATCCGCGGCGTTGGATTTAGGACGTTTTCTGCCTCCGCAAGCCAAACTACAAATACCTGCTTATTATGGTTACAGTACCGAAACCGTTTCGCCTAAATACAACCCGTTGGACGAAGACATTATCCTGAAAGATGCCTTGAAAGGGATGGATAAAGCAGAACAAGATTCCTTAAAAAATTTAGCTCAGCGTGTGCGAACGGTAGAAAGTTTTAATGTAAACAATGCCAAAGTAAATATTAAAAGTAAAACACCCCAGTTTTATGACCCGGCAAACCTGACGTTCAGCTATTCATCCAATGTAACCAAAGAGCACACACCGGAAATAGAGCAAAATCTTATCAAAGAACAACGCGCCGGATTAACGTACGCTTATTCTTTCAATAACCAGCCGTGGGAACCTTTTAAAAATGTCAAGGCATTTAAAGGAAGCGCGCTGAAACTGATCCGGGATTTTAACATCAATTTTTTGCCGAGTTCGTTGAGTTACACCACGAACTTTAACCGCGCTTTCTCTAAAACAAAACTGCGCAGTTTCGACAATAGTTTCAAAGAGTATTTACCCAATGGAGTGGACATTACCGGTTTATCATTCAGCTCAAACTTTACGTGGAACCGCCAGTTTGACATTCAATGGAACCTGACACGCGGGCTGAAACTCGGTCTTACTACCGCCATGAACGCTAACATAGAGGAATCCGAATACACTCCCGAAATAGGCGAAGAGTTTTATACTACGTGGCGTAATACCGTATGGCAAAGCATCCGAAGAATGGGTACTCCATACGCCTACCAGCAGGTATTTAACGCATCGTATGAAATTCCGGTCAATAAACTGCCGCTGATGGACTGGGTTACCTCTAACGCCACGTACCGTTCCACATACAGCTGGAACCGCGCTGCCGTACTGAAAGATATGCCGAATTTCGGAAACATCGCCTCGTCGCTCAGCGAATGGTCATTGGAAAGCACGCTAAACTTTGAAACGCTTTATAACAAGGTAAAATACCTGCGCGACGTAAACACCCGCTCACAAGCTTCGTCCCAGCCGCCACGCCCCTATCAGCCGAAAAAATACACCCAAACCATTAATCTGGAAAAAGGAAAACCGCTCACTATCAGCCACCAACTCGGCAGCCGGAAATTCAGCCTCACGGCAAAAGATAAAAACGGCAGAATTATCAGCCTGCCTTACAAGGTAAAAGACGAAGGAAGCATTGAAATTACGCCTAACGTAAACGCGGAAAGCGTTACTATCAATATGACGGGCAGAAACCCGAACGAAAATAATGTGGGACAGTCTGTGGGCGACTTTACTACCCGCCTGCTGATGTCACTAAGACGAGCATCCTTCACCTACCGTGAAACAAGCGGTTTGGTGGTGCCCGGATTTTTGAATGAGCCGGGCATACTGGGTATGAAACGGCAAAACGGCGTATTCTCACCCGGATTTTTATTCGTATTCGGTTATCACGATGACCATACGCTGCAAAGTTTCATAGACAAAGATTGGCTGTATATGAACACCAACGAGGGAATTGTGAATCCGGCAAACGAAGCGAAAACTTCCGACTTAAATATCCGCGCCACCGTAGAGCCTATTCCCGGATTTAAGATAGACCTTACCGCACAACGTCAAACTGCCGACAACCGCGTGATTCAATACATGTATAAAGGCATGCCCACTACCTTCAATGGCAACTTTAACATCACGCAGGTAGCAATTGCTACGGCGTTTGAGAAAATAGGCTCGGCAGATCAAAATTATAATTCCAATGCGTTCAACACGTTTTTGGACAACCGAAGAGTGATTCTTAGCCGCTTGCAAAGCCAGATGGAAGGCAGACGTTATCCTACCACAGGATTTTTCGCGCCGGGCGAAAGCGGTCAGAATTTGGCGGGAAAACCCTATGATCCCGCTAACGGAACATTCAATGAAAACTCGCCGGAAGTGCTTATTCCCGCTTTTCTATCGGCATATACAGGGAAAGACCCCAAAACGGTAAATACCAATCCGTTCCTATCCTTACTGCAAATACTGCCTAATTGGAATGTAACGTACAACGGATTGTCCAATTTGGAATTTTTCCGGAATCATTTCCGCTCCGTAAGCTTGACACACGGCTATACAAACCGTTATACCATAGGCAATTACACATCCTTCTCTACGTGGGCATCTACCGAAGGGGCTTCGGGCAGCGCGTTCGGATTTGTACGCGATGTACAAAACAATCTGGCAATTCCTTCTATGCCCTATGATATTTCGTCCGTTTCTATGACGGAAAGTTTCTCGCCGCTTATCGGGGTAAATATCGCGATGAAAAACAGCATTACCACCAAAGCGGAATACCGGAAGCAACGTAACCTGGCACTAAATCTGACCAGTGTTCAGTTAATTGAAGCTGCTGCCGACGAGTTTGTTGTAGGAGTAGGTTATGTGGTGAACGATTTCAAATTATTTTCACGAGGTTCCAAAAAATCATCCACCGTGAAAAACGACTTGAAAATAAATGCCGATGTATCTTACAAAGACGTAAAAACCCTGCTTCGTAAGGTCAGTGAAAATATCACCCAAGCGTCCAGCGGAAATAAATTGATTTCAATGAAAGTGATGGCGGACTATGTATTCAGTTCCAAAGTAAATATCCAGCTGTTCTTTGACCGCCAAAGCACCATTCCGCTTATTTCCAACACATTCCCCGTATCGTCCACCAACGTGGGGCTCAGTTTCCGGTTTATGCTGACCAGGTAAAAAAAGTTACAAGTCACGAGTTATGAGTTATGACCCATCCCCCTCGTTTGCAACGAGGGGGAAATTGTTTAGTGTCTGTAACGCTACGGCTATAAAGACCTATCTTGTCATTTTAAAGGTGTTTTATCTGATGTTTAGGTTTATAAACAAATAAATTGATTATTTTTGCAGATATTTTTTCGTTTATAAACCAATTGTAATAAGAAAAAACTCCCTATGAGAATTCGATTTTTATTTTTATTTACACTTCTTTTTGCATTCCATTCGTTTGCGCAAATTAAAGACCCTGCTAAATGGACGTTTGAGCAAAAAAATACCGGCGCCACTACTGCCGACATTATTATCAAAGCCAACATTGAAAGCGGCTGGCACTTATACGCGTTAAAACTGCCTGATGACGGTCCGGTACCCACCACCATTACGTTTGAAACCATTGAAAACGCCCAAAAAGTAGGCGGCATTCAACCAAAATCAAAACTTATCGAATCCCACGACCCTAATTTTAACATGAAATTAGGTTGGTACGTAAATGAGGCTGTCTTTGTACAAAAAATATCTTTTACTGATGCCAAAAGTGTGTACATCAAAGGAAACGTACGTTATATGCTTTGTAACGATGAAACGTGCCTCTCGCCCACCACACGTGATTTCAGTTTAGGAAAACAAGGCGCCAAACCCGCCGCGGCAGATAATAAAGAACAAAAAACCTTAACGCCGGCAGAACAAATTCAGCCACTCGCCGCCGGACAAACCGATACGGCGACAGTAGCTGCAGTCCCATCCACCGTGTCCACCACTAATCCAAATACTGACTTATGGGCGCCCCCTGCCGAAAAGCTCAAAGCCTTCGGCAGTAAAGGCGAACAGAGCACCTCTCTGTGGTGGATTTTCCTGACCGGTTTCTTGGGTGGATTGCTGGCATTGGTAATGCCGTGCATTTGGCCCATCATCCCGATGACCATCAGTTTTTTCCTGAAACGTTCCAAGGACAAAGCGCGTGGAAGGCGTGACGCGGTACTGTACGGCTTGTCCATCGTGCTTATTTACGTGGCATTGGGGATGCTTATCACTATTTTATTTGGTGCAAGCGCACTTAACAGCTTATCCACCAACGCTATATTCAACATCTTCATCTTCTTACTGTTAGTAGTATTTGCCATTTCTTTCTTCGGCGCGTTTGAAATTACGCTGCCCGCTTCTTGGTCCACTAAAATGGATGAAAAAGCGGAATCTACCACCGGAATGTTAAGCATTCTTTTTATGGCATTTACGTTGGTCATCGTGTCATTTTCCTGCACCGGTCCCATTATCGGGTTAGTGCTGGTGGATGTTTCTACCAAAGGATTGATATTGGCGCCCGTGTTGGCAATGCTCGGATTTTCGCTGGCGTTGGCTATCCCCTTCGCGCTTTTCGCGTTCTTCCCCACCCTGCTGCAGTCTATGCCCAAATCCGGCGGATGGTTGAACAAAGTAAAAGTGGTGTTGGCATTCCTGGAACTTGCTTTCGCGCTAAAATTCCTTTCTGTAGCGGATTTGGCATACGGTTGGCGAATATTAGACCGGGAAGTTTTCTTGGCGCTATGGATTGTCATTTTTGCTTTGCTCGGTATCTATTTATTGGGAAAAATTCACTTTCCGCACGACACTCCATCCAAACACACCTCTGTTATAGGAGTATTTTTAGCCATGATTTCATTGGCATTTGCCGTATATATGGTGCCCGGACTTTGGGGCGCGCCGTTGAAAGCCGTAAGTGCCTTCGCCCCGCCTTCACGTACGCAGGATTTTAATCTGTACCAAAATGATGTGCACCCTAAATTTACCGATTATGATTTAGGAATGGCGTATGCCGCGTCAATCAATAAGCCCGTGGTGGTAGACTTTACAGGACACGGATGCGTAAACTGCCGCAAAATGGAGGTAGCCGTGTGGACTGACGATAAAGTGCGGCATTTATTAAACGATGATTTTGTGCTGATTTCCTTATACGTGGACGAAAAAACGCCGCTCGCGCAACCTTATAGTGTAGAAGAAAGCGGACATACCACTAAAATAGCCACTATTGGCGACAAGTGGAGTTATTTGCAACGGCATAAATTCAGTTCCAACGCGCAACCTTTCTACGTAATTCTAAATCCCGACGGCACACTGCATAATCCGTTTTATTTCCCATTTAAGGAAGACCCAAAGGTATTTGTTAACTGGTTGAATAGTAAGCAGTGAGTAGTGAGCGGTGAGCAGAGAGAAGTGAGCGACGAGAAGCGAACATCCTTTGAAACACAAAACAGATAATACATTTTTTCTGCCAAAATGACGTTTACAAGTTAAATAATCATTTTGGCAGATTTATTGTTATACTAACACAGCTACACTTGATTTAAAATAAATTAACACGAAGATATGAAAAAAGAGAAACATCATAAGTGGGAAGAGAACGAAGAAGAACTTCTTACAAACAATATGAATGGAGAATTTTCTGAACAAGAAAAATTATCAGAAGAGACCGGGGAAAGTCTTGAAGATAAATGTGCCGAATTGACAGATAAGAATCTTCGACTGATGGCAGAGTTTGATAATTACCGAAAACGTACCCTTAAAGAGAAAACGGAGCTAATAAGTACCGCAGGCGAACGGATTTTAGTGGATATACTTCCGTTGGTGGACGATTTTGAACGTGCTATAAAAGCCACCGAAAGTTCCAACGATATAGACGCCGTAAAAGAAGGTGTGGAACTGATTTACAATAAATTTTTAGCCTTTCTGCAAGCGCACGGCGTAAGTGAAATCCCTACTGAAAATGAACCTTTTGACGTGGACTTACACGAAGCAGTAACTACTTTTCCCGCACCTACGGAGGAGCAAAGAGGTCAAATAATCGACTGCCTATCAAAAGGTTATAAATTAAACGATAAAGTAATACGTTTTCCCAAAGTAGTAGTAGGAGAATAAATCAGTTAGAAGTTTATAGTTTGCGGTTTATAGTTCTAATCTAAGCTGCAAACTGCAAACTGCAAACTGCAAACTGCAAACTAAGCAAGCATGTCAAAAAGAGATTATTACGAAGTATTGGAAGTTGCGAAAACTTCCACGGTGGAAGAAATAAAAAAAGCGTACAGAAAAAAAGCCATTCAATATCACCCGGATAAAAATCCGGGCGATAAAGCCGCCGAAGAAAAATTCAAAGAAGCCGCCGAAGCGTATGAAGTATTAAGCGACACACAAAAACGTCAACGTTACGACCAGTTTGGGCACGCCGGTGTAGGCGGCGCCGCGGGCGGTGGCTTTGGTGGTGGAATGACGATGGAAGACATATTTTCTCATTTCGGCGATATATTTGGCGGACATTTTGGTGGATTTAGCGGATTTGGTGGATTTGGCGGAGGGTCGCGGGGCGGACAGCGTGTACGTCGGGGTTCAGACCTGCGTGTAAAAGTGAAACTTACCTTAGCCGAAATAGCCACCGGCGTAGAAAAGAAAATCAAAGTTAAAAAAGCCGTGGCTTGTAGTCACTGTAACGGCACAGGCGCCGAAGGCAATTCAGGCAGCGAAACTTGTGAAACTTGTCGCGGCAGCGGACGTATTACACGGGTACAACAAACCATTCTTGGGCAAATGCAAACCACCTCAGAATGCCACGTCTGTCAAGGCGAAGGAAAAATTATTAAAAATAAATGCTCCCACTGTCACGGCGAAGGTGTGGTGCGGGAAGAGGAAGTGATTTCCATCAATATTCCTGCCGGTGTAATGGAAGGCATGCAGCTTACCGTAGGCGGAAGAGGTAACGCCGCTCCCAGAGGGGGAATTAACGGGGACTTGCTGGTGGTTATTGAAGAAGAACAGCACCCGGAGCTGATAAGAGATGAAAACGATTTGATTTATAATCTACTGGTTTCCGTACCCACTGCCGCGTTAGGCGCTTCAGTGGAAGTGCCTACGGTAGACGGGAAAGTAAAAGTAAACATTGCTGCCGGCACCCAACCCGGAAAAGTACTTCGCTTGCGCGGAAAGGGTTTGCCAAGCGTAAACCGTTACGGTACAGGGGATTTATTAGTTAACGTAGGCGTTTACATTCCTGAAAGTCTAAATAAGGAAGAAAAACAGATGATGGAAAAATTATCGGATTCCAATAATTTAAAACCAAACCCATCCGCATCTAAAAATTTCTTCTCACGGTTTAGAAATATGTTTGAATAAATATGGATAATAAGAATTACGCGAATTGATACAAATTACGCGAATTACGCGAATTTTGTAGAGACGGTGTGTACACCGTCTCTACGCTTTTTGGATATTACCTGACAATTAATTTGCTTATTCTATTTCCTATTTTCACAAAATAAATACCTTTATTCCACCCGATTACACTGATTTTTTCATTGGGGAAAATACGTTTCTCCAATACCATTTTACCGAAAACATCATACACACTCACTAGGGTTTCTTTTTCCAATCCTTGAATGACGAAATAATCAAGGGCTGGATTGGGTAAAATATTAAACAACGGCGAAACACCCTTCTCCGACAGGATGGAAGTAGGGGTTCCTATAATTTCCTTAAAATCTTTCCACTGATCGGCGGCTTGGTATGCCGTTGTGCTGTTTTCTGGAACGATTAATTTACACGTGTTCGGATTTACGTTTCCAAATACCATATTGCCTAATGCAGGCGGGGTCTGCGCATTACAACGTATTTGCGTTAGCCCCTTGCAATTATAAAAAGCATTATCACCCATAAAGGTAACGGCGCCGGGTAGGATAATGGAAGTTAAGCCGCTACAATTGTCAAAAGCGCCTTTACCAACGCTTGTAATGCTTCCGGGTAGTGTAACGGAAGTGAGCGAAGTGCAAAGTTCAAATGTAAAATCCCCTATTTTTGAGATATTTCCCAGAATGGTGGCAGAGGTCAATTTATCACAACCGTCAAAATTCCAATCGCCCATGCTGTTAACGCTTGCCGGAAGGATAATAGACGTTAGTCCGCTGGCGGCAAACACACCACTGCCTATGCTTGTTACGCTTGAAGGAATGGTAACATCAGCAAGCGCAGTGCATCTACTGAAAATGCCTTCTTCAAGTTTGATTAAATTATTGGATAGCAAGACAGATTGTAAGGAACTGCAATTTTCAAATGCGTACTGTCCGACGTGGGTTACGCTATTGGGGATATCCGCGCCCATTAAATTTGTACAATTCTGAAAAGCCCGTTCGCCAATGCTTTTTATGCCTTCGGGAATAGAAATGGTTTTTAGTCCGGAAGCATTTTTGAAAACGCCGGTGCCAATCTGATTCGTTCCGTTGGGCACCACAATATCTGAATTGGCAGGCAGAGCGCCTTTATAAGCGTACAGACATTGGTTAATGAAAATCATTCCGTCGGGTTGGCTGTTATAGTAATTTTGATACCAAAGCGAGTTGTTGAATGCATTCTGCCCAATAGAACTCACCGTAGCGGGTATATTCAGCGTAGCCAACTTGCTTGCATAGTAAAATCCGTAGTCATTAACGGCTGTTAACCCGGCTGGTAGCGTAACTTCGGTCAATTTTGAATTGTTATAAAAAACATTTTTACCAATGGCGGTTACCGTGCTTGGAACAGTATACTGCGTAGAAGAGCTCGCCATAGGGTAAGCGAGCAGTATAGTCTGATTTTTATCAAACAAAGCACCGTTTACACTGCTGTATGAAGTGTTGGCAACATCTACTGTAAATTGTGTTACATTCTGACAGTTAGAAAAAGCCCCTTCGCTTATATTGGTTACGCTTGCCGGAATGGCGATTGCCGATAGTTTATAACACTCGGCAAAAGCGCTTTCACCAATCCTTGTAATGCTGCCCGGAATGGTTATGGAGGTCATATTGCTGCAATACTGAAACGCTTGATTACCTATTGCCGTTACGCTGTACGTAACCCCATTGTTTACAGTAACAGAAGGAAGCGTGATATTACCGGTATAGTTTACACCTGCAATTACTTCCACGGTATTACCGGCAGCGTCAGTAATGTTGTACTTTATACCGTTTTCGGTAAATGTTTGGGCGCTCAATCCCATCACGGAAAGAGCCGCGAGGATAAAAGAGAGTAAAGTTGTCTTCATTGTTTTAAGAATTATGCGGATTAATACGAATTATGCGAATGACACTGATTTTGTAGAGACGGTGTGCACACCGTCTCTACGTCTATTGGATATTATCGGATAATTAATTTGCCCGTTCCATTTTCTGTTTTTACAAAATAAACGCCTTTATTCCAGCCGCTTACATCCACTTTCTCATCCGGGGAAATGTTTTTTTCAAATACTTTTTTACCGGCAACATCATAAACAGTCAAGATAGTTTCTCTTTCCAAACCTTGTATGGTGAAGTGGGTGGAAGCAGGGTTGGGCGAAACATGTATTTCACCGCCTTTTTTCGGTGAATCCACACCGGTACCCGTGTTACATCCGGCATCGTATGTATCGCCTGTTATTGTCCAGCCTTTACCGCCGGAAGCTACCGGGTCGGTCAATTTTTGGCGGGCTACTGCGGCGGTGGCGCCGGAATATTTGAGAGGCGCGGCATCGCCTAAATCTATGCTATTGGGCGTATTGACATTAGCAGCCCAGCCAATTAAGGTAGCGTCGTAGTTTACACACGAAATCCCTGCGCCGTTAAGCATCAGGTTCCCATTAGATATTTTTGCCAAGTTCCAGTTTCCGATGTTTTGGTCAAAAGCCGTACAGTTATAAAACAGATAACTCATGTCCTCCACATTTTGGGTATTCCAGTTGTTTAAAGGTTGATTAAAATGAGTAATATCGGAGAACATACTTTGCATAGAAATTACATTAGAAACATCCCAAGAGTTGATATTTTGGTTAAATGCATCGGCAAACCAAAACATATTGCTCATATATTTAACGCCTGCCGTCTTCCATTGGTCTAAAGGTTGGTTAAAAGCGGATGCACTTTTAAACATTGCAGACATATTGATTACCTTGCTTGTTACGAAATGGTTCAAGGGCTGATTAAATGCGGTAGCGAAGGCAAACATATTACTCATATCGGTTACTTCGGAAGTATTCCAGTTTGTAAGTGGTTGATTAAATTTTTCGGCAGCCAAAAACATACCGCTCATATTTGTTACCTTTGAGGTGTTCCAGTTTTCAAGAGAGTGGTTAAAATCCGTAGCATTGCCAAACATAGATTCCATATTGGTAACATTGCTTGTTTGCCAATTTCCAATGGGTTGGTTAAAGGTACTTGCTGCGAAAAACATCTCAAACATAGTGGTAACGTTGGAGGTGTTCCAGCCGGAAATGTCGGCGTTAAACAAACCATCGTTAAAAAACATTTCGCTCATATCGGTAACTTGCTCCGTATTCCAGTTCCAGTTGGCAGTACTGCCCGATAAATTATCACAGAAAAAAAACATTCTACGAAGGCTACTTACAGAAGATAAATTAGGGGTGTCTGTTGCAGTGATATTTATATTTTTGCATCTTGCAAAAGCTTCTTCCATTGTACTCCACTGTATGTTTCCCCATTGGACAATAGCCGTTATCTTCTCATTGTCGCCCCGTAAGCATTCAATTTTGGTAAAATTGCCTGCTCCGTTGCTTACTTTTACCGTGTATGTGGCATCCGTAGCAATAGGGTTCAGCGCAGTGCCGAAGTCTATCAGTAGAGGGCTGGTTGCGGTCGTAGTAACGTTGGTTAGCGTGGCGTTGTGTGCAGGGTAGCCTGTTTCTTCCCAATAAATGGTATAATTAGCGCCGACTCCGGGGAAGAAAACTTGATTGGTGTTTGATTTAACCGGCAGAGGATTCCACACGGTTGCCGTTGATGGATTACTTGGTTTCCATACAGTGATAAACTCGTTTTGCGCACTCAATCCTGTAACGAAGAGCGCGGCGATGATAAAAGAAAATAGTTTTGCTTTCATATTTTTTAGAATTACGCGGATTAATACGAATTACGCGAATGACACGGATTTTGTAAAGACGGTGCGCGCACCGTCTCTACATTTTTGTTTGGATATTATCGGATAATTAATTTGCCCGTTCCATTTTCTGTTTTTACAAAATAAACGCCTTTACTCCAGCCGCTTACATCCACTTTTTCATCCGGGGAAATGTTTTTTTCAAATACTTTTTTACCGGCAACATCATAAACAGTCAAGATAGTTTCTCTTTCCAATCCTTGTAGGGTGAAGTGGGTGGAAGCAGGGTTGGGAGCGAGGATAAAAGCCGGTGAAACAGACTCTTCCGGCAGGGCGGAAATAGTTGTTTCTATAATTTCTTTAAAATCTTTCCACACTTCCGCCGCTTGGTAAGCCGCTTTTGAACCTTGAGGCACGTATAGGGTGATTTGACTTTGCCTTTGCCCAAAAACCCAACCTTTCCCATATCCTACAGGATCTAAAACAGGTGGAACAGATGCTTTACAAGTTATTTTTTCTAATTTGGGATTATCAGAAAAAGCATAATGGTAAATGGTTTCCATTGTGGATGGAATAACTACGGACGTTAATTCGCTTATGTACGAAAAGCCATCGCCGTAAATTACTTTAACGCCTTCCGGTATTTCAACGGACGGCACGAGTTTGCAGTAGGAAAAACAGTATTGCTTCACTTCTGTAAGTTGTGCCGGAAGGTGCAGGTTTTTCATTTTCTCGCAATAATAAAAAGCCCAATCGCCAATCACACTTATGTTATCAGGAAGAATGGCGGAGGATAGAACAGAGTAACAAAAAGCCCATTCCCCAATGGACTGAAGCGTAGTGGGAAAGTTAATTTGACTAAGATTATAACAGCGTTCAAATGCTCGGTTTCCTATGGTTTGCACACCGTCCGGCAATACTACCGAAACAATGTCAGAACTGTTAAACGCGTGGTCTGCAAGGGCAGTTACACCTGCAGGAACCGTGTAGGCTGTTACCGCTTTATTGGCATAGACTAACAGCGTTTTGCCGTCTTTGGTAAACAGCACATTGTTCACGGATTTATAATGCGCGTTTGTGGCGGCTACCGTAAGCGAGTTCAGTTTGTTTGCCGTGTACAATAAAGCATCCGGCGCAATGGCGGTAACACTGGCAGGGATAGAGAGTGAGGGTAATTGACTGCAGCCGGCAACAGCTCTTTCACCAATGGTCAATAATCCTTCCGGCAAAGATAAGGAAGTGAAATAGCCATTCTCAAACGCTTGTTTCCCAAGAGCAGTAACCGCATAGTTTTCAGCGTTGTAAGCCACTGTAGCTGGTATGGTGATATTTCCTGAATAATTAAGAGCCGCGGGTGCCACTTCTACGGTTTTAGCAACTGCATCGGTAATTTTGTAGTTTATACCGTTGGCAGTAAAAGTTTGCGCACTCAATCCTGTGAAGGAGAATGCGGCGAGGATTAGAGAGAGTAGTTTTGTTTTCATTTTTTTTACGAATTATGCGAATTTTGACGAATGACGCGAATGACACTGATTTTGTAGAGACGGTGTGCACACCGTCTCTACATTTTTGTTTGGATATTACCGGATAATTAATTTGCCCGTTCCATTTTCTGTTTTTACAAAATAAATGCCTTTATTCCATCCGGTTACACTGATTTTTTCATTGGGCGAAACATTTTTTTGTATCACTTTTTTACCTGAAATGTCAATAACAGATGCTTCGCTTTCCTTTTCCAATCCTTGAATGATAAAGTAATCGGTGGCGGGATTAGGGCAAACAGACAATTTTTTATCTGTCGTCACAGTATTCTTTATCTCGGTTGCTGTATTGCAATTGGCATCGTATGTGTCTCCGGTTATTTTCCATCCTTTCATTGTCATAAGCGTGTTTCTGGCTGCCATTGCATCGTTGGAAGAATAAGTTAGTGGCGACACATCGCCCAAGTCAATATTACTTGGTATGGTGGAAAATTGTGTAGTCCCCCATCCAATTAACGTTTTGTCGTAATTCACACAAGAAATTCCCGAATTGTAGAAAATTCCCGAAGCATATTGCAGATTTTTAATGTTCCATTTATCCAAAGGCTGATTGAATGCAGCCGCGTTTCCAAAAGCATCGTTCATGTATAATACATTACTTACATCCCATGAATTTAGATCTTGGTTGAAACTTTTTGCATTGTAAAACATTGCATTTATACTCATCAGGCTCTGTGTTTGCCAACCTCCAATATCATGATTAAATGCGACGGCATCCGTAAACATATTCATCATGTCTACTACTTTAGCTACATTCCAATTGCCGATAGGTTGGTTGAACAACTTAGTATTATAAAACATGCCTCCCATTCTTTCCACTTTGGAGGTGTTCCAATTACCGACAGGCTGATTAAATGCTTGCGCCGATGCAAACATTCCGCTCATAGTGGTAATGGTAGAAGTGTTCCAGCTATTCATGGATGCGTTTCCAGTAAAATTGGTGCAGCGCCCAAACATGTTAGCAAGTGAAGTGGCATTTGAGAAATCGGGAACATCTGTAGCGCTTATGGCATTAAGACTTATGCAATCTACAAAAGCTTCATTCATAGCGCTCCATTTGACATTTCCCCATTGTACTATGTCGATAAGTTTTTCTGCGTCTCCATAACTATTAATCCAATCGCTAAACCGTATTTGCGAAAAATTTCCGTTTCCGTTATCCACCATTACTTTATAAGTTGCATTTGCGGCATCGGGGTTTTGCGGCGTTCCAAAATCAATAAGTACAGGATTTCCGGCAGTGGAAGTTACACGATTAAGAATGCCGTTGTGGGTAGGATAACCGACTTCTTCCCAATAAATGCTGTAATTCGTTCCAATGCCGGGGAAGTAAATCTGCGAAGTCGTACTTTGCGGCAAAGTTCCGATTGTGGACGGTGGGTTAGAAGGTTTCCAAGCGGTGATGAATTTTCCGGGGAAATTGTAATATCTGTTTACGGTAACTTGCTGCAAATTAATGTGTTCATAGTAGTATTCCTTTGTTGCAACAGTAGTAAGTAAACCGTCAATATATACAAATTCTACATATTGATTTGTACCTGTAAGCACTGTGAATTCCTGATTATTGGCATTGTTGTCAATTTCTGTTTCATTAGTTACCTGAATCAGGTCGTTGGGTGATTTTTGTACAAAAACACTGGTTGTTCTACCGGGACTCAAGGCGGACTGATGAGTTAAATCCCAAAGATTTGTTAAATTAACATTTCCGGCATTTGCCTTTGCGGTGGCAAAAGCGCTGTTCGGATAAAATCTTTCCTCACGAGTGTCATCATTGATATTGGGAATCAGGTATGAGAATTGGGAAGTGATGTGTTTCTTAAGGGTATCATTCACCACTTGATTTCTGTACATTGTCGGTGAATAGAAATAATCATACTGAATGGCAATTACTGCAGGATTACTTGCTGAATACTCATTTATACGGGCGCAGTAGATTTGGCTTTGAGAAGTGGTAATTACTTCTTTATCTATTTTATTGGTCTTTCTTACGGTAATAATCACTTCATCCGGTTGTGAATTTGTCTTTCCGTCATTTACAACCAACTGAAATGCGTACGGCGTATTGGCAGAAACAACAGGAGAAGTAAAAGTAGGTTTTACGGCATGTATGTCGCTCAGTGTAATTCCGGCTGGCGCTGTCCATGTGTAAATGAGATTATCGCCATCCGCATCAGAAGATGCGCTTCCATCCAAAGTAACCGTTGCTTTTTGGTTTACCGTCTGGTCTGGTCCGGCGTTTGCAACCGGAGCGGTATTCTGCGCTCTTATTCCTATTGAAAGGATAATAGCGATAATTGTAAAAAACAATTTTGTTTTCATATTTTGGTTAATTAGTTGATTGGTTGAATAGTTAAATGATTGTTTTGTAGAGACACACGGCGTAGAGACACACGGCCGTGTGTCTCTACGTAATACCTGAATTATTTCACCACCAATTTGGCGGTTTTATTATTTATTTTCACGAAATAAACGCCTTTATTCCATCCGGTTACACTGATTTTTTCATTGGGCAAAACATTTTTTGCCCTTACGATGATTTTACCGGAAATATCAAATACGGAAATAGTAGTTTCTTTTTCCAAACCGTGTATGGCAAAGTAGTCAGTAGCGGGATTGGGAAAAATGGAAATGGAGAAAAAAGCAGCATTTTCTATTTTTGTAGAAAACTTAGGTGAATAGTGGTAAGTCTCGGTAGATGAGAGCAACCAATTCGCCTGGTTGTAATTGTATTTTCTCACGATAGATTTTGTGCCGTCCGCATTGTACGTATATTCTTCTTTGGATTTTTCTATCCAGTTGGACGTAGCGTTGTCCCAGTCATAGTTCGTAATTGAGGTTACTTTTCCGTTTGCATCGTGCGGCGACTCACGTTTATACATTCCTACCCAAGCGCCGTCAATCCAATCGTAATACTCTTCGAGCGTGAAATCCCACCCCCTGCCGTTGTAAGCTATCTGGTTGCTTTTTCTGAAAAAGTCCCAATTGCTCGTGGTGTTGTTCCAATTGTACTCGATACGTACCGTTTTATTCGGATTTTCAGCATTATATGTAACTTCGTCCCGATAGATTTTTTTCCAATTATGGGCGGTGTTGTCCCATTCGTAGCGGTTGTGTCCCGCAAATCTTCCGTTGGCGTCAAACAAGTTTTCAAACCGAGAAACCGGTATAAATGCGTTTTCAGTTGCGTTCCATTTTTGGTATTCAGTTAAAATGTGGTAGTTGTTATCCGGATTATAAGAATGGATACTTTTTTCCAAAGGTATCCAAGCGTCGGCGTTCGTATCGTAAATGGCGTCTTCATCGCCTAACCAGTTGCCGTTAGCCGCGTAAGTTTCGGTTTTCCGGTAATTGTCTTTCCATGTGGAGGTAGCAGCATCCCATTTTTTTTGAAGTGTAAATATGCTGTTATCAGCGTTATAAGTAAAAGTGGTTTTTTCGCTGTATTGCCAATCGTTGGTAGTGGAATTCCAACTGTAAAGAATTTTTTCTGTTATTTTATTTTGGGCATTGTAAGTGTTTGTTGCTTTGTTGAGACCGTCCCATGTGTTTTGAGAGCTATTCCAATAATAATAAGCATACAGCGTTTCGTTTCCGTTGGCGTCATACTCCCTGATAATTTTGTTGTTTTTCACTAATGTACAGTTTCCGTTTATGCACTGACTACCATAACTACATTCCTCCACCACTAAGTTATTGGCGTTGTAGGCGTATGTTTTCTTATAGAAAGTTTGACCATCGGCGTTTTTTTCCACAATACTGTCGAGCAACGTTTCGGTAGTAGTTGTGGCAGGCGTTTTTTGCTGCTGCTGTTTGTGGATTTTTGTCCATTCGGCTTTATTGGCAAAGTCTGTTGTAGAAGTTTGCCCAAGATTTTTTACAGGGATTAAAAGGATTAATCCGATAAAAAGAGAGAGTAGTTTTGTTTTCATAAGTCAAAGTTGTTGTTTTGCTGATAATAAGTTCGTTTTCAATTTTTCCTGTAAATCTACCGAAGGCGTAAAAATCACTTTGATATTGTTGATCATTTCCGGCTGAAAATCGTCCGTTTTTTCCACTCCTTCCGATGAGAAAGAAACCCGAAAAGTTCCCAAAGCCCCTAAACTTACGCTGTATGCTTCCGCAAGCAGTTCAGTAATTTCGTTTGTAAAAGCTTTCACTGTTTTTTTTATCGTATCTTTATCTAATTTATTACGTGTAATCACTTGACGGTTAAGTTGAAAAGCGGATACTTTTCCATTATTTACGGGCGAAGCGTACCATTTTGCCGGTACTTTTCGGTTGGCGGGATTGTGTTTTTGTATCAGTTTGTATTGCATGGATAAATGTGTATTTTTATTTGAGAAATATGTAGAAATTTTCACTTCAAAAATTGAATTTCGTAAGTACGAAAATCAAAAAAGCCGATACAAGTTTACTGCTTGGAATTTCTTTTTCCAAACATTTTTGCCTATCATTTATGAACTTGGTTCCGCTGTACACGAACTACCCGATTTTATACACGAACGAAAAAAAAGAGTATTAAAGTTTAACACAATTGAAAATGAAAAAACCGACTTGGATAAGTGCGGAAGTGAAAAAATGAAAAGAAACGAGATTTTGAAATTGCAAAATAGCGGGAAAACAATTGAAATTTCAAAAAAAAGATAGTATTTTTGCGAATGCTGCTGTCTCGCTTTTCTGTTCTTAATAAAGCTTTTATCTTTCATTCAATGGTCTTTCATATCCACTCGTTGACAACTATAAAAGTATGAACCGCCTTCACTTCATTTCCCTTTTAGTGCTTGTAAGTAGTTTGGCTTCCGCCCAGCAGCTACCGGTTTATTCCGAGTATGCTTACCGCCAATATACTACCCAAGACGGTTTGCCAAAAATGTACACAGAATGCGTGTTTCAGGATAGTCAGGGATTTATCTGGGTGGGTACGCTGCACGGCGCGGTACGTTACAACGGATTTCAATTTGAGTCCTTTGATTTGACTAAAAATGCCGGCATAACCGTATTCAGGGAAAGCGAAAACAAAAATCTGATGGCTTTCGCTTTTGACGCATATTATATTTTTGATTACAAAACAGAGAAATTCACCAAAAAGGCGTATCCCACCAAACTTCACATCAGCGAACTTAATTCAAGGTCAATGCCGGAGGGATATGCTTTTTTTAATCGGATTGAAGGTGATAAGGAAGACAAGATACTCTGCCGTATAGCCGGTGAAAAAGTGGAAACCGTGCTGCAACATCCGTTAATGAACGGAATGAGTAATTCACAATGTCCGTTTTTGGATGTAAAAACAGGTTTAATTTATTTACCTTGCGACTTAGAGTCTACAATAAATATAGTATCGTTAAGCGGAAAAATGATTTTTTCTCAGAAAATGACGCGCCCTTACGCTGTTTTTAAGTATCAAAATAAGATACATTGTGTTGCCGAAAGTGGAGTTTACCGATGGAACGATAAAAAGTTTGAATTATTTATAGCGCACCGCTTTCCGGTGACTTATAGCTTTATAAAAACAGCCATAGACAATAACGGCGATTTGATTATCAGTGATTTGAAACAAGTTTTCAGAATGAAAGATAATCGTTTGGAAAAAATATTTAACGGTGCCAATTTAACTATTGACATTTGTGTAGATAGAGAAGGAAACCTTTGGCTGGCAACTTATCAAGGGGTTTTCAATTTGTTTCGTCAGCAATTCAAAAATTATCTTTTGACCGATAAAAAAGATATGTTTCGGGTAATTGCGGGTAACCCGGACGGGAAAAGCATAATTACGGGAACATTTGATGGTAAGCTTATTTCATTAAATGCAAAGAGTAGTAAGGTATTAAACTATGCCGAGAATCCGAACGGAAGTTTTTTTGAGAATTACTGCGCCACCTTACCTGACGCCATTTTTTTACCGGCAGCCGGTAGAGTGATGAAATTCTCTAACAATAAGCCTTCCTGGCTGAATATACCGCATCAAGATTACCGCTGTGTGGCCTCTACACCCGAGGGGAATTTAATAGCGGGATGGGAAAAAAGTTTCTTTATATTTTCACCCGATGGAAAACTAATCCGACATTTACAATCCAATGAATTGAAACAGTTCGGACAATCTCGCCCTTGTTACGATGCGCGAAATAATCTTTACATCGGCGGCGATAAAGGAATAACCAAAATAACGCAAAGCACTTCTACGTTATTAACAAATCCGGAATTTCCTACTTGTTGGGTGATTCGCAGTGATAACAACGGAGATATTTGGGGGGGCGCCAGAAACAATCTAATTTTAGTAAAAAATGACAAAATACTAAAATTCAGAGAATTACAAGGTGAAATCATTAATATCTTTTTTACTAAAAGCGATAAAATGGTCGTTGGGACAACGAAAGGAATTTACATTTTTGATAATACGCGTCAACATTTTGTTTTTTATGATCATTTGAATGGCTATACATTAGCTGAGGCGGTACGCTGTGATATGTTTGAAGACTCTGACGGCAACGTGTGGATGCCCTCAGTAGGCGGATTGGCGTGTTTTAATCCTGACCAATTATTAACCACTCAGCCTACGCCTGTGCTGCATTTGCTCTTCGCTGAAAGTTCAACGGACAATATACATTTTGAGCGATTAACAAACCATAATCTCTCACACAAAGAAATCAATATTAGATTTAGCTACATCGGTCTTCTTTATTCGGCATCAAAAAACGTGCGCTACCAATATCGCCTGCGTGGTTTTCAGGAAGAATGGTCGCAGCCCGTTGCCGAGCGGGAAGTTACCTTTAACAACCTGCCGCCGGGTCATTACACTTTCGAGCTGAAATGCAATGCCGGCGCACCCGAAACCCAAACCGGAGTTATTTCTCTACCTATTTACATCAAACCCGCGTTTTGGCAAACGTGGTTGTTTAAAATATTGATTTTCTTACTTTTGTCGGGTCTTATTGCTTGGTTGGCAATCCGTTATCAGCGCAGAAAGCACGAAAAAGAAATCCGGCAAGCCAACCGTGAAAAGGAAATGAACGAACTTCGCGTTCAGAGCGTGCGCCTTAAATCCATTCCGCACTTTAACAGTAACGACTGGCAGGCATTGAGTATTTTATTATGACCAAATCCAAAGAAGAAGCCAACGAACTGCTCACTACCTATTCCCGCTTTACCAACATTACGCTGCACGACATTGACAAAGCGCAACGCGCGTTGAAGGATGAATTGGATTACGTACGGATGTATCTGGGATTAGAAAAAATGCGCTACGGGGATAAACTTTCGTACACCATAGAGGTAGAAGATGATGTAAAGCAAAACATTATGATACCCAATATGGTACTGCATACCTTTACGGAAAATGCCATTAAACACGGCATTCGCGGGAAAAACACTGCCGGAAAGATAACATTAACGGTAATAAATGAACGAAAAGGCATTCGTATCTGCGTGGAAGACGACGGCGTGGGGCGCGCAGAATCCGCCAAACGAAATGCCGAGCAAAACCGTACCGGACACGGACTGAGCATTCTTTCCCGGCAAATAGAACTGTACAACCAGCAAAACCAAGAAAAAATAGAAGAAAATGTAGTGGACTTAAAAGATGCCGACGGAAACGCTGCCGGAACGCGATTTGAAATGTATGTGCCCTACAACTATAAATATATTTAACCTGCCCCCTAACCCCAGCCCCCTAAATCCCCCGCAAGGGGACTTTAAGAGAGAAGTTAAGGGAAACAGTGAGTTTTGGTACTTTTATCAAGAAAAATACTATTTTCATTTTTATGGAAACAAATTCAAACAATACGGACAACGTTGTGCAACGCGTCAAAGTTCCCCCTGCGGGGGGATTTAGGGGGGCAATTATCCTTGAAGACGAAGAACTTCCGCGCTTATCGTTAAAATCAAAATTAGAAACCTATCATCCGGACATTCAGATTTTGGATATGTGCGATAATTGCGATGACGCTTTGGAAAGCATTCTGCGCCATAAACCGCAACTGCTTTTTCTGGATATTCAACTGCCCGGAAAAACTTCCCTTTGGCTCGTAGAACAACTTGAAAAAATGATGAAACTGCCGCTAATCATTTTTACCACCGCTTATACCGACCCCGAATATCTGATAAAAGCCATTAAAATTTCGGCAGTAGATTATTTGCAGAAACCTGTCAATTTAATGGAACTTTCACAAGCGCTGGAAAAAGTCCGCAAAAAGTTATCCGAAGAAAAAACAACCACTCAAAAAACCGATTTACAGCAATATCGATTTAAAACATATAATTCCCATCTTATCTTATCATCTTCTGAAATAGTGTATATACAAGCCGATGGAAATTACGCCCAGATACGTCTTTTGGATGATAAAGAAGAACTCGCCTTTGAACGTTTGGGCGAAATTGAATACAGATTAGATGACTCTATCTTTGTAAGAGCCGGACGCAGCTTGATTATCAATAAAATGTACTTACATAAACTAAACTACAAAGAATCTTCTTGTCAATTATCAACCCCCAACGCTAAATACAACTTATCCATTCCCAGAGCGGTTTTTGACGAATTAAAGCAAGAAATTGAGAAATAAACTTACGTAAACTTTTCATCGCTTATCAGACCTGGTTATATAAAGCGACGGATTTGCGTGCGATTTTCTATCGGCACGGCTTTTTATGCAGTTATAGGTGCGGGACTTTTCGTTCGCGCGAATGAGGGTGCAGCCCTGTAAATCTGAAACAAATGCTTGCGAGGGGTACAAACTTAGCAAACTACTTTGTACCCCTGCCTAACGTCAAAACCTGTATTAGATGCTGGCGTTTTGTTGTGCAAGTTAAATTTTCTTTGTGAGTTTATACTGGTCAAACGACTTTTTTGTCAATGCTGATAATTCTTTGAAGAGGTTATCGTCTATATATTTGAAGTGGAAGCAGGACTTTCCTTGCATCCGGTTTTTAAGGTCTTGGCTTATATTGTCAAGCAAGTTAGGATAGTAATAAACAGGCATTAAATGAAAGGCAACGTAGGATTTTTTAATTTGAACGGCTCCAAAAAATTCTGATTTCTTGTTGTATGGCGTAGCGGAAATGTTTAGATAAAATTTATCGGGCTTATTATGTACTACGGTTAGGTTTGTTTGCAAAGGCGATAGAATGGATTTTAGCTTTACAAATATTTTTTCTGTATCCATGAAAGTGCATATTTTTGTTTATTGTATTTTGCTATGTTGAATATTTTTCTAAATATAATTTGATTTTCATATATCCGCCTCTTTCAGCAATAGCTATTGGGGTATCGCCATTGTCCATTTGACAGTTAATTTCAGCCCCATTTTGAATTAATAACTTCACTATCTTAAAATCTCCTCTATGTGTTGCAGAATGTAACGGTGTAACGTTTTGCATTTGCTTGGCGTTTACATCGGCGCCCAATTCTATCATTAGTTTACACAGCGCATAGTTTTCTTTTGCAACTGCGGCATGCAGGGCATTTACTTGCGACGGATTGTTTGCAGGCAAATTAGGGTCAGCCTGATTTTTAAGAAGCAACTTAGCCATGTTTGTTTGATTAAAAAATGCGGCTAAGGATAAGGGGGTAAACCCATCGTTCGAGAGAAGGTTTGCGTATTTTTTATCATTTTTAAGATACTGTTTTACCTCGTTAATTTTACCACAGACAATAGCTTCATGAAAAGTAAATGACTTTTTTATTTCTTTTGCTTTTGTAAAGGGCGCTTGTAAACCACTATAAGCAATTATGAGCAGCCCGGAAGTTCCGTTTTCGTCTTTTTCTTCCAATATTTTTGGGGTATTGGAAATCATGTGTATAATTTTATCTGTGTTTTTGGTTTTAATATATGTTTTAAGCTGTTCGAGCATATTATTTGCTTTTATGAACACTAAAAGAGTGAAAGATATTAAGACTTATATGGCTTTATTTCAGAAAGTTTATGCCCCCAAAGGGTACACGGTATAAAAATAAGCAATCCTACTGCAATGAACCAGGTGGGGTGGGGCAAAGAAAAGAAGTTCGCTATTGCCGAAAGTGTCAAAATGCTTCCTGCAATAAGGGGTAATTTTTTATTGTCGTTTTGGCTGATTTGTTTTATCAAAAAACCGCAGAGCGCCGAACCTATAATCCAACCTGCCAAAACGAATAACCACAGCGCTAATGGCTGATTTTCGTAAAATGTTTTTACCGCAATACTGTCATTGTAATCCAAAGTTTGGGGGGCTGGGTGTAAAGCGTTATTTATTGCCTCTACTATTAGAAAAACTACCATTGCCGATAACAACCCAACCACTACTGAAATAATGTTACGCTTCATGCTTTTTTCTGTTTTTTGAATGCAAAATTAGAAAATAGCATTTTACCAAAATTGTAAAAAAGTAACCATTGCTAAAATGGAATAAAATGAGGTACTATTTTAAGCGATTGTATTTGCTCCACAAGGTTTGCGTATTCTTTTGGGGTTAGTTCGGTAAACCTTTTGAAATCGTTTATAAAATGTGCCTGGTCAAAGTATTCTAATTCATAAGCCACATCCGTAAGTTTTTCTTTCGGTGAACCACTTATGGTTTGTAATGTGTTTTGAAGTCTGTTTAACGAGAATAAAGTTTTGGGTGAAACGCCTGCAAACTCTTTTGATAAATGGTTTAAATGTTTTCGAGAAATGTTCAATTTATTGCAAATTTGGTGAATGGAAAGTAAGTTGTTGTTAGACAACAGTATTTCTATTGCTGAAATTAGTTTGTGATTAGGGGACTTCTTGGTCAATAATTTTCGGTAAAGAAATTTTTCGATAAGCAGGAATTGTTCTGTCATTGATTTTGTTTCTTGCAGTTGTTCCCACGTTTCGTCTGCTTCATGGTTGAAGATATGGTCAAGGGGTACATAGTTGTTTGTGTAGTAATGCAAAGGGTCATTGAGGAAAACAGAAGCGCCCAATGTTTTGAACTGAACTACCCACATTTTACTTGTGCCATAGCTTTCTACATGGGTCGGCTTGGTTTGAAGTCCTGCCACCCAATGGCGCTTATAGTCAATATAATGGTCAAAATATTTGTCGGTGAATAGTTTAAAATTGTCTTCGAGGTTAAACACCAAACTCATTGCAATTTTAGGAAGCCCTGTGCCTTTGTTGTTGCCTTCAATGAAACATATACTGTCAACATACTTGTCAAGCAGCGTTTTGGGTATGTGTTTTTGAAATATCATGTAGGTCTGTAAATGTGAGCGCTGTCGGTCGCTACGCTTGCTGGTAAGGGATTGATTTGTACTTGTCCACCAACCGCTTTTAACACTTTCATTATGGTTGTAAATTGTGGTTTCGCACCGTCAGATAATGCCTTGTATAAACTGGTCCTGCTTAATCCCGTTTCTTCGGCAATTTTAGTCATCCCGATTGCTTTTGCAATATTGCCGATTGCCGTAATTATGTCAGAATCATTGCCTTCTGCTATTACTGTGTTAAGATATTCAGCAATCATTTCGTTACTATCTAAATAATCTGATACTTCAAATCTTGTTGTTTCCATATCTCTATTTATTTAATCTGTCCCAAATCTGTTTTGCTTTTTGAATGTCTTTCTGTTGAGTTGATTTGTTTCCACCAATGAGTAAGTCTGAACAAGATTTTTGATTTCGCTATCAAATTTTTTAGTTTTTTAAGCCACTTGTCAAATTCCGGTGTCTTTTCTATATAATAAATCAATGTCGTTTAGTTAAGGATTATGACTAGCGTTAAGTTAAGTATAAAATGACGTTTTTTCATTCTATAAACCTGAGTTCGATTAATAATTATTGATGTTTTATTTGTAAAATAAGGCGA
>MTLC01000001.1_pt3 | contig 103719 bp, 80 predicted proteins | sample 1982451 | NCBI WGS metagenome assembly MTLC01 (sample SAMN05710165, study PRJNA340218) | biofilm metagenome | isolation source: sample SPH anode biofilm adapted to +100 mV | place: USA | collected 2012-02-03
CCCCATCCCGCCATTGCCAAACTGGCCGAAGAGCGGCTCGACAGCCTGCGGAAACAGGGTGCTGCAGTGGTGTTCTACATGGCGCCGCTTCTCATCGAGGCCGGTATCACCGGGAGAGTCGACGATATCTGGGTGGTCTACGTCGACCGGGAAACCCAGCTTGCCCGGCTCATGGCACGGGATGGCAGCAACCGCCAGGATGCGTTGCGGAAAATAGAGAGCCAGATGCCCATGGAGGAAAAACGGGGTTACGGTAGGGAGGTCATCGACAATCGGGGAAGTCTGGAGGAGACGACACGGCAGGTTTTCGAGGCCTGGGAGAGGTTGGGGAGTTAGAGGGTCGGGCCGCTCTCCCTCCACCCCTCTGAGCTGCTATTTGTGGTAGCCGAGCTTTGAGGAAATCTCTTCGGCAGCCCGTTTGACCAGGGGGACCAGTTCCTTGTCGACCCGTTCCTCGGTGAAGCGCATGGAAGGCCCCGAGATGCTGACTGCCCCGATGATCCTGCGGGTATAGTCGCGGATCGGCGCGCCGACACAGCGGACGCCATTGTCCAGTTCCTCGTTGTCCACCGCATACCCCATCTCGGCCACCTGTACAAGGTGCTTTTTGAATTCGTCCTTGTCGGTAATGGTGTTGGCGGTGTAGCGTTTAAGCTCTTTGGTCGGCAGGTAGTTGTCCAGCTCTTCGTCGGTCATATAGGCAAGCTGTACCTTGCCTGCGGCCGTACAGTACGCGGGCAGCCGGGAACCGACCCTGGGTACGACCCGCACCGTCAGGTCGGTCTCCACCGCATCGAGATAGACGATGTGGAAGTCTTTGAGGATCGCCACGTAGGTAGTTTCGTTGCACTCCCGGACCAGTGCTTCCAGGACGGGGCGGGACTGCCGCAACAGCCCCATTTGCTTGATGAATGTCTGCCCCAGTTCCAGGGTCTTGAGCCCGAGACGGTAGTTTTCCGTCACCCTGTTCTGCTCGATATACCCTCTCGATTCCAGGGTGGCAAGCAGCCTGAATACGTTGTTTTTGTGTAATTTGAGACGCTTGCTGAGCTCAGTCACCCCAAGTTCGTCGACATCGTCATGAAACTGCTCAAGTAGGTCAAGGGCGTGATCTACCGCCTGAATGATGTATTCGGCCTTATCCTTTTTTGCCATGTGCGTCACCTGTCTCGAAAAAATTCTCAAACCCCAAATTAATAGGGAGAAAACCGTTGATTGTCAAGCTAAAAACCTGCCTGGGATGCTTCGCGGGCTGTATCGTCCCAGTTGTTTTAATTTTTTTCGACACTCCTTTGGAGTGCTTATCGGTTTGAGCCGAAATTGGTTGAAAACTAAGGCATAAAGTTACGAAAATACTTGTTTGAAAATATAGAATAACGTTTTATAATTGTCAAGAAAGAAAAGTGCCTGTTTTCTCTGCTGCAGCCTGCAGAAGGGGAAGCCGGGCCATGCGGAGGTATCGATGCTGAATTTCCCCAAACAGATTCTGGTGGCCATCGATGGTTCACCACTGTCGGACAAGGCTGCCGAAGAGGCGGTCAGAATGGCCTCGGCCAACCAGGGCACCTACAAGAGCAGGATCGTTGCGCTGCTGGTGCTTCCCAATGCGCCCCGCAACACCTTTACGGATTTCGTGCCGGCACCGCCGATCACCGAGACCGACCAGTGGGAGGAGTTGCGGCAGCGGATCTTTTACGTCATCGAGAAGAACGCCACCGATGCCGGCATCCCCCTGGAGATGAAGGTTGCCTACGGAGACCCCGCGGATGAGCTGTTGGAGGTTGCCGAACGTGAAAACATCGACGTTATCGTCATCGGCAGTTCCGGCAAGGGCTTTCTGAAACGGCGGGTCTTGGGGAGCGTTTCCCACAAGGTCGTGAAAAACGCCAAATGCTCGGTCTACGTGGTCAGAGGCTGAGACTCTCCGGGTTTTGAGCAGCGCCTTCCTTTCCCGTTTCCCTGCGCAGGTATTCGAGTATCTCCCTGAGGCTGGCAATGATGATCTCTTGGTCCTGCGGGAATTCATGGGGAGAGAGTTCCAGCGTCAGGGTGTGATCATAGTCGGTGTTGCGCAGATGGTTCAAGAAACGGGTAAGCGGCAGGACGCCATGGCCGGGGAGAAGGTGCTCCCTGCCGTGGCCGTAATCGGAAAAATGGATGTTCTTGATCCGCCCAGTATTGTAAAACTGATAGAAGTCGTTGATGAAATTGGCCTTTCCCGAGCCCATGTGGGTGCAGTCAAAGGTCAGGTCCAGGTTGTGGCCTTCGAGAAACTCGATCATCAAGCCGGTATTGGAGAGGATGTGCGGGTTGATCCGGAACTTTCCCAGCCAGGGCATGTTTTCCATGGTGACGGTAACCGTTTCCGTGCCGATCTCCCGCCGATAGTCATGAATCCCGTACATCCAGCGCCAGAAGCCGATCTCGAACCCCATCCATGAGGCGGGGTGGAAATTGACCAGGGGGACACTGCAGTCCGCGGCAATCTCCACGCAACGTTTCAGGGAGTCGATGGGACCGCCCCATCCATCCAGCGGCATGAATGGCGCGTGGATGGAAAGGATCGGCAGGACTGACTTCAGCGAATCGATCGCTTTGCGCGCATTGATCTTCTGGAAATCCTGGTTGATGATCAGCTCCACACCGTCGAAGCCGACCTCTGCAGCGATTTCGAATATCTTCGCGAGAGGGAAGGTGAACAGGGTTCCCGATGAGATGGAGATCAGCATGCCCGCTGTTCCTCCCCGATCTGCACCGTTTTGTCATTGCAGATCGTCGTGCCTCTCATGCCTCAATGCTCTGGAAGATGATCCGCTGCAGATTGAAGAGTGACTCCAGGCCCTGTTTGAAGCGGGCCTCCTCCTCCTTGGAAAGATCATCCGGTTCGAAGAAGAACCCCTCGGTTTCGCTGCCTTTTCCACTCACCTCGAGCTGCAGTGCGCAACGGGCAAACTCGTGGTAGGTCCGGAGCAGTTTTCCTGCCTGATCGACGCCTAACGCACCCTCGTCCAGAAGCTGCCTGATTCTCGCCATTGTCGATGTGGCCGGGAGATAGGACTTTACTGCCAGGACCCGGAATGTCAGCACCAGTGGCAGCAGCGCAAACTGGAGGAGATTGAATTTCCCTTTGTTGTTGCCGCTTTTCTCCACCTTGAGCCTGCCGAAGAAGTCGAAGCCGAGGGGGAGGGAGGCGATGCTGCGCAGAGCGGTCTGCAACCGGGCGGGATGGGCCGTAAGGTTGGCGCAGACGATAGTGCGCAGGCTTTCCGCCAGTTGCGTGCTGCCGCTGATGAGGCGAAGATCGCACAGGTTGGTCGCCCCCAGCAGTTGCCAGGCGGAAGAGGGTTGTTCCGCATAGCGTTCCCGCCATGCGGCGAGGTCGCCTCGCCAGTGGACAGAAGCAGGATTGATGGTGGAGCTATTCAGTCCCAGCTTGGCGAGATGGGCGGTAACGATTTCCCCCATGCGGGAAAACCAGTCGGAAGAAGCGGATGATTGGGCCTTGCCCTGGACCAGGAGCAGTTCGCAGGTGGTGGTCAGGGTGGCCTCTTTCCGCCCCAGGCTCCCAGTCACGCACCAGGCATGGGGGATGTCTGGCTTGTCGAGCCCCTCGTCGCCAAGCTGCTGCTCGGCGAGCCTGATGACGCTTTCCAGCAGGCTGTCGCGGCTGTCGTTGCAGAACGCGTGCAGTGCCAGCGGCGACCCGCGGCGGATGAAGTACTCCTTTGCCATGCTGCGCGATTCGGAGAAGTCCCGCTCCAGCTCGGGAATGCCGGGTGCCTCGGCCAGTTGTTTGAGCAAGGCGGCCCGGCGCAGGGTTGATTCATCCTGCCAGGCAAGCTCTTCCCGCAGATCCCTGGTGATACCTTCCAGGAGTGCCTGGTGCTCGGCAGGCAACAGGTACGGCGCCTGCTCGGTCATGATGAGGTCGAGATCGCTGAGCAGCTCCTTGGCAGGACGACTGGTGACAATATCTCCCCGTTCGCTGCCGAGAAAGATCGACATGGTGACTCCGGTCTGGTTGCTGCCGCACGGGGCACTACGTGATACGCAGGGGTGCCGGGCCGGCAACGGGTGTTAGCCCAGGTGACCGTGGACCTCCCGGGCGAGGAATTTGCGCATCTCTTCCGATGGCGGCGGGGTGAGAAGAGAAACCACGATCATGACGGCGATGACGATCGGAGCGCCGCAGAGGGCAGACGAAGTGATGGGAAAGATGGTCGCTATCTGCGGGACGAACCTGCCAAAAAGCGGCTCGGCAAAGGTTATTACCATGCCGGTCAGCATGCCGGAAATGGCTCCCTGGCGGTTGGTCCTTCCCCACCAGATGCCGAGCAGGAAGACCGGGAAGATGGTATTGCCGGCAAGGGCAAAGGCGGTTGCGGTGATCTCGGCGATCAGCCCGGGGGGGCGCAGGGCGCAGACCATCACCAGCGCGGCAAGGACCAGGGTCGCCCCCTTGGCGATGACCATCTTGCGGTTTTCCGAGGCACGGGGGTTGAGGATGCGGTAATAGATGTCGTGGGAGAGGGATGCCGCACCAGTGAGCAGCAGGCCGGTAACGGTGAAGAAGGCGGCGCAGGCCGCACCCGCAGCGAGAATGCCCACCATCCAGATCGGGACGCCACCCATGACCGCGGCTTTCAGGACAATGATGTCCGCCATCTTGCGGGCAGCCTCGGGGGGGAGTACCATGCCGCTGCGGAGTTCCATCAGCCGGGCAAAGACCGCATAGGCCGGGGCGGACCAGTAGATCAGGGCGATGAAGAAGAGGCCCCAGACCACGCTCCAGCGGGCGTCGCGGACATTGGGGACGATGTAGAAGCGCGACAGCACATGGGGGAGACCGGCAGTCCCCACCATGAGGGTAAAGCAGAGGGCAGTCCACTGGAAGAGTGTGCCGCTGGCAAAGGGGGCGGCAAAGTTGACCGAGAATTCCCGCGACAGGTCCTGGATGGCGACGCCGTAGCCGATCTGCGGCAGGGGCCAGAAATAACCCAGGTTGTGGGCCAGGAACATGAGCGGGACGATGAAGGAGACGATGGTGACGAAGTATTGCATCTGCTGGTTGCGGGCCACCCCCAGCATCCCGGCCACCACCACGTAGGAGACGACCGCCGTCCCCCCCAGGAGCACGCCGCGCTGATAGTCCATGCCGAACAGCCAGGCGAAGAGCATGCCGATTCCTTTGAACTGGGCAATGCAGTAGATCAGCGAGATGACGATGGAGATCACTGCCGAGATCAGGCGGGCCAGGGGGGAATCGTAGCGGGCGCCGACGAAATCGGGCGCCGTGTACTTGCCGAAGCGCCTGATCTGGCCGGCCATCAGGACCAGGAGGAGCACGTAGCCGCCGGTCCAGCCGATGACGTAGGCCAAGGCGAAATAACCGTTCAGGTAGAGCAGTCCGGCCATGCCGAGAAAGCTCGCGGCGCTCATCCAGTTGCTGGCGATGGCCGCGCCGCCGCCGATGCGACCGATATAGCGGCCGGCAAAAAGGTAGTCGGATCCCTCGCGGGCCTTCTGCATCATCCCGATGACGATGAAGGAGATCAGAACTCCGCCCACGATGATGATGGGCCAGATGGTGGTCGTGCCGTCATTCATAGGTTCTGTCCCTCTTGCGGCTGTGGCGTTCGCTGACCCTGTCAAGGTAGAGGTTGAAGATCACGCAGAGGATGATGAACCAGAGAGGAAGAAACTGGGCGGTGAACCAGAAGTTGAACGGGAAGGAGGCGATGGTGAGCCGGCTGAGGATGCCCTCGCCGCTGGGGGTCTCGGCCAGGAACCAGAGCAGGATCTGAAAGCCGAAATTCATTACCCCCCATCCCGCAAGGATGGCGATGATGACTGACAGCTCATCCACCATGGAGCCCTGGTGGGGCTTGAACAGATTGACCAGGTAGTCGTCCTGGTTTTGCATGCGCGCCTCCTTCTTCCCGACCTGCTGGGAGCTGATTCTTCCATGATTGTACCAGCAAAGCGGCTTCTGTCCATGCTTACCAGTCTTTCATCACCTCCCGCAACAGCGCCGTGGCGTAGGCACCCTTGGGGAGGGTGAAGTCAAGGGTGAGGCAGTCCTCCTCCTGTGCAATCCGATAGTCGGAAAGCGGCACTCGTAGCGGCCTCCGCCCTCCTGACAGCCGGTCCGGCCAGCCCCCGGCAGGTCCCCCGGGTGGGAGACCCTCGCATGCCAGCATCCGCTCTTCGATGGCGCGGGGTTCACCCGCAGCAGGGGTCATGCTGCCGCCGAACAGCGGGCCACTGGGGGATATCTCGAACGCCTCGGCCCGCCCGGCTTCGGCCTGGGGATCTTCCACCAGGAAACAGGCGCCGTTGGCATGCTTCCATGCCAGGTCGCCGGCCATCACCCGGTCGCAGCCCGCCAGCCGTTCCCGCAGGACCGCGTCGAAAATGGCCGATTGCCAGGCCGAGAGAAAGAGCGACCTCAGGCGGGGATTGAGTGCGTGGAGCGCCTTGTCCCAGGCTCCCGGCCTGGCCACCAGCCGCTGCAGGATATCCCGCTCCATGCGGCAGGCAGGTGGGAAGAGGCGTATGCTCTCTGCCAGGTCCCCCTGCCGGTAGGCGGAGATCGCCGCTTTCCAGCGCTCGTCGTCCACCGAGTCGGGAGAGCCGATGAGCGCGTCCACTGCTCCCTGGGCGTCTCCGCAGATGATGGCCCGGCCGATCCGGTGCGAGTTCTGCTGGGTGCCGTAGCGCTGCGGCCCGAAGAAATTGGGGACGCCACGCCGGTGAAGGACCGCACAGACCTCTTCGGCCCGGTCTGCGGCATCCGGGGCCACCCCGCGCACCGCCAGGCAGAAGCGGTTAGCGGCCAGGTGTCCGAGCTTCAGCTTGTTGCGATGCCGGACTGCGGAGAGGACCGTAAGTCCCGGTATATCCAGGGCCAAGAGCGCCTCCGGCTTCACCCGCGGTATCGACAGAGTCTGGCGGGTGATCCCCCTGGAGTCCTTCATGCCGGCATAGCCCATGTCCCGTTCCTGCACCCCCATGGCCTTGGCGATCCGGCGGATCGCCTCCAGCGTGGTGAGGCTCCGTTTTTCGATCTCGGCGTAGACATGCTCGCCGTCGCCGCAGGGGAGGTAGAGCGGCACCTCGGTCACCCGGAAATCTTCGGCATTTTCCTTGATCGATCCGCCGATCCCAGCGATTTCCCCGGTGAGATAGAGCGGTTTTCCCGTTTCCTGTTGCACGTTCCTCTCCCCCTCACACCTTCCGGTAGTGGATGAAATAGATGCTCTTCCCTTCGGCCATGAATTTCTGCATGTACTTGGACAGGTGGTAGTCGGGCATTTCGTGACGATAGGCGTCGGGCGCGAGGCAGTTGACGAACCCCGGAACACCCTGCATGAAGGCGGCAACGTCCCGGCCATAGTCGTCGAAGTCGGTGGCGAAATAGAAATCGCCGCCCGGCGCCAGGTAGGTTCCGGCATATTCCACGAACTGGCGGTTCACTAGTCTCCGCTTCCGGTGCCGTTTCTTCGGCCAGGGATCGGGGCAGTTGATATAGATGGCTGCCAGTCCGTCCTTGGGGAGGTGCTCGGCCATGAACTGGCGGGCCTCGATGCGCGCCACCCTGACGTTGGTGAGCGCATGGCGGCCGAGACGACGGCAGGTGCTGTCGCACCCCTTGTTGTAGTAGTCGATGGCGATGAAATTCCGGTCGGGATGATCGGCGGCAGTCCTGGCGATGAAATCACCGATGCCGCAGCCGATCTCCATCACCAGCGGCCGGTCGTTGCCGAATACCGCCGGCCACCCGGCCGGCGAAGGAAGGCGTTCGGGGGGAATGAAAAACGGCGAGTCGATCTCGATCATTCTCTGCATGGTGCGATTCCTGTCCAGGGGGATTGGTGGAGGCACCATACCACACAATGTCGTGCAAAAGAAGCGGGACCTCGCCGTTCCGTACGGGTCTGCGCAAATGCGCTCGATCCGAGTCCGATCCTGGGCGTTTCCTGGTTACTGCTGCCGGGTGTGGGGCGGCTTAAGGCATGGTGATCGGGGTATCAATTGATTTTCTCTCATGTAGGAGGAAGAGCCCGGGACTGTCAGAACGGAGTGATTTCTCCTTGAAAAGTATTACCATCTGATATCATTGGCGCTTTGATTCTGCTGCCGAACCCATCGGAAACTTTTCCGGGCATCGGCAGATCTGTCACAGGGGTGATGAGCGTGCACTCATTGTCGCGGAACGGTTGCAAGTTGATAGCAATGAATTAGTATAGTAACAATATAGAACGGACTTTTGATGCATTCAGACTAATTTATGAGCTGCCAGGGAAAAATGGACCGAGTCAAGCCGGTCGACAGGGTATTCCGTCATGCGGCTGAATGGTGTCCCGCCGGGGTGGGCATTCTGGCGATGCTGGTGTTGGCGAGTTGGGCTCTCGGAGCCTGGAAGATCGTCGCGCTGGGTTCGGACTATATCCCCATGGCCCCCAGTACCGCATCTCTGCTGCTGGTGCTCAGCGGTTCCCTGCTCCTGTACCGGCGCCGGCCGTCGAGCCCGGCTGTTGTCAGACTTGTCCAGGGGGCCTCTTCGGGAGCCATTCTCGTCAGCCTGGTGGTGCTGGCTCGTTCCCTCTTTGATTTTACAGTGCCGGTGGACACCTGGGTCTCCCCCTCTCCGCAATTTCTCGGGAACATCCCCGTGGGGCGCATGTCGCCACTGACGGCCAGCGTCTTTCTGGCAACTTCCCTGTCATTGTTGCTCCGGGCACCCCCATTCTCCCGGCGACGGTTGTGGCGGCAGTTCGCTTCCATGCTGGCTTCTGCGATCATGATCGCGGGGCTGATCGTACTGCTCAGCTATGCGGCTAATGCGCCGTTGTTGTATGGGGGGCAGACGGTTCCCATGGCTGTCCTGACGGCTGTTGCATTCGTCATGCTGGGTATCGCCCTGCTCCACGACAGTTGGGATGTCTGGCCGCTCTCCCTGTTCAGGTTGGAGACCTTGTCGTCCCCGCAGCCCGCCGGCTTGCTGGCGAAAGGCCCCCTGGTCACCTTTATTGCCCTTTCCCTGGCCATAGGTGCTGCCGGTTTTTTCTACCTCGATCATCAGTTGACGCTCTCCCGCCAGGCAGTCCAGAAAGAGCTTCTGGCGATTGCGGAGCTGAAGACCGGCCAGATTGCCGACTGGTATGCGGAACGTAAAAAGGATGCCACTGTTACACTGAACACCGCCATTATCCAGGTGCAACTCCATCGGTATCTGGCCGGTGCACCGCATGCCCCGTCAGAGCGCGACATCGTCTCCTGGTTGGAGGTGCTTCGCAAGAGCGGATACCGGCAACTGGTCCTGTATGGTGCCGACGGGACCCCACGGCTCTGGTCGCCGGCGAAACCCATGCCGTCGCGCGTCGAAGGGAAAACCATCCGTACCGTTCTTGCCACCAGGGAGGTTGTCACCACCGACCTGCATTGGGAGTCGGATGCCGGGGAAGGGGGATCGCAAACCATCAGTCTCTGGATGCGGCTGGGGGGCGACTTGGTGGGAGGAATGCAAGCTAACGGCGTGCTTCTGCTGCAGATCGACCCGCAGCAGTTCCTTTTCCCCCTTATCCGAACCTGGCCGACACCCAGCAAAACAGCCGAAACGCTGCTGGTACGGAGGGAGGGGAACGATGTCTTGTTCCTGAGCGATCTTCGCCATTACACGCATGCGTCCCTTTCTCTGCGCATCCCTCTCGACGCCGGGCAGCATCTGCCCGCAGGCATGGCAGTCATGGGCAGGACCGGCATCCTGGAGGGGACGGATTATCGCAAGGTACCGGTCCTTGCTGCGGTGAACCCCATCCCCGGCACTCCCTGGTTCATGGTGGCAAAGGTTGATCAGGACGAGATATATGCGCCGCTACGCCACCAGGCCGTGAGAAACGGCGTGATCATCCTGGCCCTTGTCGTGGTGGCTGCCTTCGGGGTGAGCCTGTTCTGGAAGCAGCGCGACAACCAGTGGCTCAAGCAGCAGCTGGTTGTCGAGCATGCCCGGACCAGGGCGGAGGAGGAGGTCCTCAAGCTCAATGAGGAGCTGGAGCAACGGGTCGTCGAACGGACCATCCAGTTGGAAATGGCCAACAAGGAGCTGGAGGCGTTTGCCTACTCGGTATCCCATGACCTGCGGGCACCGCTCAGGGGGATGTCCGGTTTTGCAGAGCTGCTGAACAAGCGGGCACGGGGGAAGCTGGACGAGAAGGAGCACCATTACCTGGAGGTGATCAGTGCCTCGGCCCGCACCATGGGGGAACTGATCGACGATCTGCTCTCCTTTTCCCGCATGGGGCGGGTGGATATGGTTACAACTGCCGTGAACCTGCAGCAGGTGCTGGAGGCTTCGCGGCATGGTCTTGCGGCTGAGACCGCTGGCCGGGAGATCGACTGGCAGGTGACGCCCCTGCCGGTGGTCCGTTGTGATGCCGCCATGCTCAGGCTGGTCTTCGACAATCTGCTCGGCAATGCCCTCAAGTTTACCCGGACACGGGCACAAGCCGTCATCGAGGTCGGCTGGTCAAACAACGAGGCACAGCGTGAGTTCGTCTTTTACGTCCGTGACAACGGCGTCGGGTTCAACATGAAATACGAGGACAAGCTGTTCGGCCTGTTTCAACGCCTGCACCGCACCGAGGAGTTCGAAGGGACCGGCGTCGGTCTGGCCAATGTGCGGCGGATCATCGGCCGGCACGGGGGGCGCACCTGGGGCGAAGGGAGCGTGGGAGGCGGTGCGGCATTCTATTTTTCGCTGCCGCAAAAGGAGGCATAAGAGATGGTGAACCAAATCAGGAACATCCTGCTGGTCGAAGATAATCCCAATGATGCGGAACTGACCATGGAGGCGCTCGCCGAGCACAACCTTGCCAACAAGGTGGAATGGGTGCACGATGGTGAAGAGGCCCTGGATTACCTCTTTCGCCGAGGGAGCTTTGCCGGCCGGACAAGCAACAACCCGGTGGTGATCCTCCTGGACCTCAAGCTCCCCAAGGTGGACGGCCTCCAGGTCCTGAAAGCCATCAAGGACGACGAAGCGCTGAAAACGGTCCCGGTGGTGATCCTCACTTCGTCCCGCGAGGAGTGCGACCTGATCGAGGGGTATCGACTCGGGGTCAATGCCTATGTGGTCAAGCCGGTGGAATTCCGGGCCTTCATGGACGCGGTCAGGGAACTCGGCGCCTTCTGGGCGCTGATCAACGAACCGCCGCCCGGAATTGCGAGATAGGGAGTCCGCCATGTTCGAACCGTTGCGCTTGCTCCACCTGGAGGACAACCCGGCAGACGGCGAGCTGGTCCGCGCCACCCTCGAAGAGGTCTGGCCCGAGATCGTCGTCGAGCGGGTCGACGCCGAGGCCACCTTCATCGATGCCCTGGAGCGGGAGCGGATCGACCTGATCCTCGCCGATTTCTCGCTCCCCCTCTATGACGGCATGAGCGCCCTGGCTCTGGCGCGCCAGCGATTTCCCCAGATCCCCTTCATCTTTGTCTCCGGTACTCTGGGAGAGGAAAAGGCCATCGATTCCATGCGCTGCGGCGCCACCGACTATGTGCTCAAAAACCGGCTGAACCGCCTGGTTCCCGCTGTCCGGCGTGCCCTGAAAGAAAAGCGGGAGCTTTGTGAGCGGCAACGCGCCGAGGAGGCGCTGCGGGAGAGTAACGAGCGCTTCCGCATGATCTTTGAGAACAGTATCGATGCGATCATGCTGACTAGGATCGATGGTGGCATCATTGCGGCCAACCCCGAGGCCTGCCGCATCTTCGGCATGACCGAGGAGGAGATCTGCGGCGCCGGCCGGTCAAGGCTCGTGGACATGGACGATGCCAGGGCAGCCATGCTCCTGGAGGAGCGGAAGAAAACCGGGCGCTGCCGGGGCGAACTCACGATGATTCGCGGCGATGGCAGTCGTTTCCCGGCAGAGATATCCTCAGCAGTCTTTTCCGACCGGGAAGGGGAGCAGAAGACGAGCCTCGTGATCCGCGATGTTACGGGACGGAAAAACCTGGAACACCAGCTGTTCCAGTCGCAGAAAATGGAGGCGGTCGGCACCCTAGCCGGCGGCATCGCCCACGATTTCAACAACATCGTGACAGCCATGATCGGCTATTGCACGATCCTGCAGATGGAGGAGCAGCTGAGCGGCAAGATCCCGCACTATGTCGACAGCCTGATGGCGCTGTCGGAGCGGGCTGCCAACCTCACCAGGGGGCTATTGGCGTTCAGCCGGCATCAGGTTATGAATCCGAGGCTGTTAAACCTCAACGACATCGTTGCTACCATCACCACTCTGATCTGCCGCCTCGTTGGCGAGCATATTACCATCGAGACACATCTGTCGGCTTCTTCGCTTTTCCTCATGGCCGATTACGGCCAGATCGAGCAGATCCTGATGAATCTGGCAACCAATGCCCATGATGCCATGCCCGATGGCGGAACCCTGGTAATCTCCACGGACGCGGTCATGTTGGAGCCGGGGAATCCTCTGTTGAGCGATTCCGATGCCCACGGCCCCTATGCCCTCCTTTCCGTGACCGATACGGGGTGCGGCATGGACGAGGCGACCGTTGCCCGTGGCTTCGAGCCGTTTTTCACCACCAAGGAGCCGGGCAAGGGGACCGGTCTCGGGCTCTCGATCCTCTACGGGATCGTCAAGCAGCATCACGGATTCGTCAGGGTTGCCAGCAGGCCCGGTTCCGGGGCCACCTTCAGCATCTACTTTCCCCTTGCCGATGCGACTGAGGCGGTCGATCGGGAAAAACGGCTCCTGCCGATCCGGGGAGGGACGGAAACGATCCTAGTTGTCGAAGATGAACCGGCCATACGCCAGGTGATGAGCCATATCCTGCAGCAGTTCGGCTATCAGGTCCTCGAAGCAGCCGACGGCGAGGAAGGGACGGATCTCTTCCGCAGCTGTGCCCCGGAGATAGCCCTGGTCATCCTGGACACGATCCTGCCCAGGAAGCATGGCAGGGCAGTCCATGAGGATATTGTCCTGATGAAACCGGACATGAAGACGCTATTCGTCAGCGGGTATCCGGTCGACATCATCGCGAAGAAAGGTCTTTTGCCGGACGGGGTGGTTTTTTTGCCCAAACCGGTTTCGCCCATGGAGCTGCTGAGAACCGTCAGGCAGCTTCTCGACGGGCAGTTACATGCAAACGAATCTCCGGGAAAGAGGGATGGCTATGCACAGTGAACCTGACGACATGCAGCACGGACACAGGATCATGGTCGTGGATGACGAACTGCACGTACGCAAGAGCATCATGTCGTACCTGGAGCGGCACGGGTATCGAGTGGTGGCCTTTGACAACTGCGTTGATGCCCTGGAGGCATATCGCCTGGACGGTTGCGACCTGATCATCACCGACGTGAAAATGCCGGTGATGAACGGGGTAGAATTCCTCGGCCATATTCGCGACATCGATCCCGATATACCGGTTATTCTCATGACCGCCTACGGCAATCTGGAGATGGCGGTCGAAGCCATAAAAAAGGGGGCATTCGACTTCATCATCAAGCCGTTCGAGTTTGAGTGCCTGTTAGCCGCCATTGCAAAAGGGATCAGATATCGCAGCCTGGCCCGACTGGAAAAGGACCATACCCTGCAACTGGAGCAGGCGCTTGCCGAGAAGGTCAGGGAGTTGCAAGCGGTGCATGCCCAGTCGGTGCTGTCGGAAAAGATGGCAACCATCGGCCTGCTCTCGGCAGGCGTTGCCCACGAGATCAATAATCCGCTCGCGTTCATCGCCAGCAACCTGGGGAGCCTGGACAAGTACCTGGTCCGGCTGACGGATTTCATCGACTGGCAGACCGAACGGATGAAAGCGTCCTGCCCCCTGGAACTCCTGGCGGAGCAGGAGCAGTACCGGAAGGCCCGGAAGATCGACTATCTGGTCAACGATGTCAGGGTTCTTCTGGATGAATCGCTGGAAGGGGTCACCAGGATCAGGAAGATCGTGGCGAGCCTGAAGAGTTTTGCCCGCAAGGATGACGATGTCCTGGAACTGGCGGATCTGAACGAACTGGTCGAAAGCACCCTGAACATCGTCTGGAACGAAATCAAGTACGTGGCCACGCTGAACAGAGAGTTCGGGGAGATCCCGCCGATCAGGTGCTATCCGTCTCAGCTCAACCAGGTCATCATGAATCTGTTGGTCAATGCGGCCCATGCCATGAAAGGCGAAGGGGCGATCACGGTACGGACCTGGCAGGACGAAAAGGGTGTCTGTCTGGCGGTTTCCGACACCGGGTGTGGTATGACCGAGGAGATCAGGTCCCGTATTTTCGAGCCGTTCTTCACCACCAAGGAGGCTGGCAGAGGGACTGGCCTCGGTCTCGCCATCAGCAATGACATTATCATGAAACACAGCGGCACCATCGACGTCTCCAGCGAGGTCGGCAAGGGGACGACGTTCACGGTCCGTCTGCCGCTCGATCCGGTCATTCTCCCGCACGAAGGTTCGGTACGCGAGGGAGAAGCGGGTGGAGAGCCGAACGCATGAGAAAGGCGCTCTGTTGGCTCGGTGTATGTCTCTTCGTGGCAACTCTGGCCGGGACGGTTCATGCTGCCGGGCGGGTTCCCGAGCGGCTGGTCTATAACCTCTCCTGGACCGGCATCCCGGTGGGGGTTGCCACACAGGAGATCACCGAGGAGGGGATGGTGCGGCGGATCGTCTCCACGGCCCGCTCCAACGACTGGCTTTCCGCCTTTTTCCCGGTGGAGGACCGCATCGAGAGCGTGCTGGTCAAGACGGAGCCCTTTCCCGGCCAGTCGCGCTCCTTCCGCATGCAGATCCGCGAGGGGGCGCGCCGCCGGGACCGCGAACTGATATTTTTCCAGGCGTCCGCCACGGCGATCTACCACGACCGGATCGGTGGCGAACGGAAAGAGATCCCCATTGTCGAAAATACCTATGACGTCTATGCGAGCTTCTACTATGTCCGTTTTCTCGACCTCAAGGTCGGGCGACCGGTCTACCTGCATATCCTTGACGGCAAGGAACTGCAGCGGATCGAGGTGCAGGTCCTGCGCAAGGAGCGGGTCAGCACTCCGGTGGGTGAATTCGACACCATCGTGGTGAAGCCTCTGGTCAAGCCCGAAGGGGTCTTCGAAGGGAAAGGGGGCGCAACCATCTGGCTCACCGACGACCACCGCCGCATCCCGGTCAAGGCCCGGACCAAGGTCAAGGTGGGGAGCGTCACGGCCATTTTGACAGGCGGGGAGTACTAGCGGTGAGCAGTCCCTGATCCTCGGGCCACGGGCCGCTCTGCCTTGCCATCTCTTCCTGTCTGTGTTACGGTGGCCCTAACTTCGCAGGTACAAGGAAATATAATGCAATTCAAAGAGTTGAACCTCCCCGAGCAGGTCAGGCGTGGGATCGAGGATGCCGGATTCACCGATTGTACCCCCATCCAGGCGGAAACCCTGCCTTTGGCCCTGTCGGGCAAAGACGTGGCAGGTCAGGCCCAGACCGGGACCGGCAAGACAGCCGCCTTTCTCATCACGCTCTTTACCAAGCTCCTCGGTCAGAAACGGCAGGGGGAACCGCGTCAGCCGCGCGCCCTGATCCTGGCCCCCACCCGCGAACTGGTGGTGCAGATCGAGAAGGATGCCCAGCAGTTGGGGTTGCACTGCGGTTTCGCCATCCAGGCGATCTACGGCGGCGTCGACTACATGAAGCAGAAGAACGCCCTCAAGGAAGGGGCCGATGTGGTCATCGGCACACCGGGGCGGCTGATCGACTATCTGAAGCAGAAGGTCTACAGCCTCAAGGGGATCGAGGTCCTGGTCATCGACGAGGCCGACCGGATGTTCGACATGGGATTCATCGCTGATCTCCGCTTCATCCTCCGCCGTCTCCCCCCTTTTGACCGCCGCCAGAACATGATGTTTTCCGCCACCCTCAACCAGCGGGTCATGGAGCTGGCCTACGAATTCATGAACGTGCCGCAGAAGGTGGCGGTGACACCGGACCAGATGACGGCGGAACGGGTCAGCCAGGTCGTCTACCATGCCTCGCGCAAGGAAAAATTCCCGCTCCTGTTGGGCCTTCTTCGCCGGGAGGGGATGGCGCGGACCATGATCTTCGTCAATACCAAGCGGGAGGCCGAGTTCCTTTTCGACCGGCTCAACGCCAACGACTCCCCCTGTCGGGTGATCTCCGGCGATGTGGAGCAGCGCAAGCGGATGAAAATCCTGGAGGACTTCAAGGAGGGGAAACTGCCGATCCTGATCGCCACTGATGTCGCTTCCCGGGGTCTTCACATCGAAGGGGTTTCCCACGTCATCAACTACGATCTCCCCCAGGACGCGGAGGATTACGTCCACCGCATTGGCCGTACTGCCAGGGCGGGCGCAGAAGGGAAGGCGATCTCCCTGGCCGATGAGGACGGGGTCTTCCATATCGAGGCGATCCACGAGTACATCAAAGAAAAGATCCCGGTGGAGTGGGCCGAGGACGATCTGTTCGTCCACGACTACAAGCGGAGCAAGCCACGGCACAAGCCCCTGGAAACCAAGACCCACGGCAGGAGCCACGAGCGCCCCCATGCCCGGCCCGGCGAAGCAGCGGGTGAAGCTGCCGCCCCCAAGAAGAAGCGGCGCCGCGGTCCCCGTAAACCTGCTGCTCCCAAGAGCGCCGGGGAAAGTTGAGAAAAAAGGTTGCTAAATTTATCCAATAATTGGCATAATTCAATCCCATAGACATCTTGATACATGGAGGTAGTGATGAAAAAAGGATTGATTGCTCTGGTGGTGGCGGTTGGGTTGGCATTCTCCGTTGCGGCGTTTGCCGACAAGGATCTGCCGGTCTACAAAAAGGGTGAAACGGTCTATGTCTGCTCCTGCGGCGCCAGCTGTGACTGTCTGACCGTAGCTCGCAAGGCGGGCAACTGCAGCTGCAGCAAGGCGATGGAAAAGACGAAGATTGACAAGATCGCCGGCGGCAAGATCTTCGTGAAGGTAAAGGGTAAGGAATTGACCTTTCCGGTAAAGGCGAAGTATGCCTGTGCCTGCGGTGAAGGGTGCAACTGCGGCACCGTCAGCCAGAAGCCGGGCAAATGTGCCTGTGGCAACGAGATGAAAAAGGTCGAATAGCAGAACAGGTCAGATATCATTCGAGAGGGGCGCCGAAAGCGCCCCTTTTTTTGTCCCATTTCTCATGAGCCCTACCATTACATTTCAGCAGGGGTTTGGCCTATACGTTTCGCTATATAGCGAATCCCTGTTGCATTTTCGATGATGAAAACCGTTGTTTATTATGGCGTTGCTGTTCGTCAGTCGGTGGCACACTAAGTGCAATTAATGAAAGCGCCTTAGTTTGCCCAGTTGTCGTACATGCAGCAACGAATGTCTGACTACAGGGAGAGGAGGCAAAGTTCCATGAGGTAAAGGGGAAAAAATGCGACTCTGTGGGGGGCTTTCATCCCGGCTCCGGAAGATGCTTCTGCTTATCGGTATTTCCTGTTTCTCCATCCCGTCCGGAGCCTTGGCCGGCATAGAGTGTTATGAGTGTCACGGGACAAAAAACCCGGTGGATTTCCGCCCCGTCGATGCCCTGGTCCGGGATATTTCAAGCGGCGGGTTCCAGGGCAACCATCGCAGTCACATGGGAGCTGCCGTCGAACCGAAGTCGTGCAACCCCTGCCATAGCGGAGAGGAGAGCCTTCCTTCCTCGTATTTGCCAAACCATCGTGACGGCAAGATACAGATTTCGGCCAACATCAATAACTCTCCCCACCCCGACAAGGGGGTATATGCCAAGGGGGCGGCAAAGGCGGTCTTCTTCAACCAGACCACTCTGCCCCAACTTGGGAGCTGTTCCAACGTCAACTGCCACTTTGAGTCGCAGACACCGCTCTGGGGTTCTCCCCCGTTCACCTCGCCGGATGATTGCAACAAGTGCCATGCGGACAACCCGACCAGCGGCGGCCATCCCGGCGCAGGCGGCAAACATGCCGGCATTGCCTGCGAATCCTGTCATTCGACGCATGCCACCTTCAGCCATGCCACCAGCGGGCGCCTGCAACTGCAATTCTCGCCGGTTCCCGGCGGCACCTACAGCGGCGACCTGACCAGGTTTCTCCCGAGCCAGTCGGCCGGGAAGACCTACGGTTCCTGTCGCAACATCTATTGCCACAGCGACGGGACCGCCGTGGCCAGCGGCGTTATCGGCTTCAGCGGGGCGACGTTCGCGAATCATACCACGCCGACCTGGGGCGAAAGCAGTGCAATCACGTGCACCTCATGTCACGATACGCCCCCCGACTACGGGCAGGCTTACTGGGTCAAGTATGGTCAGGATTCCTTTTTCAAGCCCGGACCGAAGGCGAACTACCATTACATCGGGGATCATCGGGTAGAGGGGTGCACCAGCTGCCATTTTGCGACTACCGATGACGGCACTACGATCAAGGACGCCGGCAAGCATGGGAATGGCGTGTACGACGTGGTTCCCGGCCCCGGCATAAGCTTTCGTTACGACTACGATCCGGGTGGCGGGAAATGCTCGACCATCGTCTGCCACAACCGGAATCACCCCACCGGTGATGAGAGCTGGGGCGAGGCGCCCGTCTATGTGAATGTCACCTATGCCAAGACGGACTGCCACACCTATACCTTTAGCGTCGATGACGCAGAGCTGCTCGCACGGGGTGAGATCTCCCCGTTGAGCATTACCTGGGACTTTGGCGACGGCAGCACTGCGAGCGGCAGTTTTTCCGTATCGCATCGCTTTGCCGACAGGGGCAATTATATCGTCAAGGCAACGGTGCGGGATAAGACGCGCCACCTCCTCTACAATAACCTCTATATCCCGGTCGATGAGACCAACATCAGGCCCTCAGCCAATGTCGCCGTAGCCGTTGACGGCATGACGGTCACGCTCACCGACCTTTCCACCGACCCGGACTTCAACGAATGCGGTCACTCCGGGACCGGTACGATCTATATCAGCTGGAATGACGGCTCAACCAACCTCAATCAGCCTCTCGCCTTGACGGACAGCCCTTCGGGGGCAACGTTCCAGCATACCTACCAGACTGCGGGCACGTACAGCATCAGCGTGCAGATCAGGGATAACGCCGGCGACGCCCCCTACTCGCAGCTCAACCCGCTGACGGCGCAGGTCCCGCCGGGGGATCCGGTCTCCACGACGTTCAAAGGGCATGTCACCGACCATGAAACCGGTCTCGGACTGGAAGGGGTGACCGTACAGTTGAAAAACCCGCTGGCGGTACCGGCAGTCGTTGACACGACAACGACCGATGCTGCCGGCTATTATGCATTCAACCCCGTGGAGTTGGGCGTTAACTACTCCATCGAAGTCGCCAAAGAGGGCCGTCTCTTCAACCCGGCCAGCAAGACGGCCTGGATATCGCCCATCAACGGCGGGCAGTCTGCCGTTATCGACTTCCACTCCTCAAGCGTCGATATTGAACCGAAAATCACCATCGGCGGCCGGATCACCGACCAGAGCGGAGCCGGAAAGCCGGCCTACCTCACGCTCCTGAAAGGGGATGTCACCGTCGGGACTACGTCGACGAACAACGACGGCATCTATAGCTTCGGCGAGGTGGACGACGATTGCTATACGGTGAAGCCGAGCTATGAGGCGAGCTACGCGTATACTCCCGAAACCAGGGAGGTCTGCTTTACGGATAGTCACGTCGATTTCACCTATCATCCGGCAAGCGTGATTCAGCAGCTCTCCGGTTCTCTGCATGACGACGGGGGCGACGATATCCCCAACGTCACGGTCAACCTCAAAGACGCCAGCGGCAAGGTCGTATTGTCCCAGACGGTCACCGGCTCCTTCAGTTTCTATAACAGGGTGGTCGAAGGGTGCTACAGCATTGAAGCGCAAAAGTTCGGCTATGTCTTTGCGCCAGCGGTGCAAAGCGTGTGCGGCATAGGGGGCGAGAGTATCACCACCCTCAACGTTATCGGCCAACCCGCGGTTCCTCCGATTGTCATCGGGGGAACGGTAACCGATGCTTTGAGCGGTGATCCGGCCGCTGCGACCATCCACCTGCGCAAAGGGGGGACGGTTTATTACAAGAGCCCCCAATGGACGACGCCGGGCGTCTATCAATTCGACCCGGTGCCGCCGGATTGCTACACCATCGAACCGGTCGATGAACGGTACCAGTTCACGCCCCCCTCCCGGGAGGTCTGCGACAGTTCCTCGTCCATACACTTCAGCAGCCTGGCGCGTGAAACCATGGATGTCGGCGGAGAGATCTACAACGGAAGCGGGACCCCTGTGCGCTTCCCCATTACCGTCACCATAAAGGATGCAGACGGCACGCTGCTCTCCTCATCACAGACATCGACCACCATGGAGACGTACATCGGCAAGTACAGCAGCCTTGTCCGCAAAAGCTGCGTCACCGTCGAGCCAGTGGCAGGGACATTCACCTTTGCGCCGGCTGCACGGACCGTCTGCGAAGCGATCCGCAATCTCGACTTCAAGGCGACCGACACCAGGATCCGGGTGAAGGGAAGGGTGACCGACCAGGGCGGGGTCGGTCAGGAAGGCGTGATGCTTTCTCTGCAGGACATGAACGGCACGGTCCTGCGGACCCAGCAGACCATAAGCGGTGGGTACTACAGCTTCGGCAAGCTCGACAACGGCTGTTACCGGGTGGTGCCGGAACCGGGGGCAGTCCCCTTCAGCCCGCTCTCAAGCCAGGTATGCGGGGCAAATACCAGCTTGAACTTCACTGCCGTGAACATCGGCAGCGGAACCGTGGCGACCCCTCTCGATTCCACCCGGATCGGCATCACCTGGCTCGATTTCAGCGATGAAACCGGTTTTGCCGTTGAACGGTGCAGCGGCGAGGCTTGTTCCGATTTCGCGGAGATATTCACGGCCGGCCCGGATGTCACCCAATATACCGATGCATCTGTCTGCAGCGGCATGAGCTATCTCTACCGGGTCAGGGCCTTTAAGTCAGGGGAATGGGAGCAGGTGTCCAATACGGTCGACGTCTCCACTTCCCTGCCGGTTGCACCGACCGATCTGACTGCCGCAGTGCAGTCCGAAAGCCGGGTCTTGCTGTCGTGGAGCCAGACCGGCACCGAGCAGACCGGTTTCAGGATAGAGAGATGTGCCGGCTCCGGATGCAGCGGATTCACGCAGATCGCAACCGTTGGCACGGCTGTCAGGTCGTATCTGGACAACGGCATTGCGCCGGGGAGCTATTCGTACCGGGTCAGGGCCTACAAGGATGCCGCATGCCCCTGGGAAAGCGATTACACGCCTCTCGCATCAGCGGATAGCTCTGCCCCTCTGCTCAACGATTTTGCCGTTGCTGCCGGCGACACGACCACGGCGAACTTCTTCTGGACGGACAACAGCACCAGGGTTTCAGGCTACACGCTCGATCGCTGCTCAGGCGCCGGGTGCGAAAATTTCACGCAGATCGCTTCCCTCGACAAGGACCCTGCCACAGTGCTCTCCCTGAACCTGGACGAATCGGGCTGGACCGGCGCGGCAGGTGAAGTGACGGACAGTTCGGGCAACGACAACCACGGGACCGCCTTTGGCGGGGCAACCACGGTTGCCGGGGGGAAATCCGGCAGGGCCGGGAGTTTTGACGGAATAGACGGCTATGTTGCGGCAGGTGTCGATGGCAGGAGTTTCTACCAGTGGACCATCGAGATGTGGATCAGGCCGGAACCGCTCAATGCCCAGAAAATGATCTTCCAGTGGGGGGATTCGGCGACCGTTGACACCAGCACCCCATTCATCCGGCTCATCCGGAACAGCAACGGCACGGTGCAATGGGGATATTCCTATTACATCGGCGGTACAAACCCCTATACGAGTTCCAGCACCACGGGCCAGATAACGGCACCGGACAACCAGTGGACGCATGTCGTGCTCACCTATGACGGGACCCGCCTGCGAACCTATGGCAATGGGGCCTTTGTCAACAGGCAGATGATAAACCTGGTGCAGACCGACAAGGCGCTGGTTGCGATTTTCGGCGCAGGCAAAGGGTATGCGGTCGGGGAGCATAACCGTTACAAGGGGCTGGTAGACGGGGCGGTGCTCTATCGCCGTGCCCTGTCGGCAGCAGAGGTGCTGGCCCGGTATCAGAGCAGCGCGGACCAATCGGTCTGCAGTGCCACCACCTACAGGTACCGGGCGAAGGCGGTCAACAAAGGGCTGTCCAATGCCGGTGGCGGCTGCTGGAGCAAGCGTGCGCCATTGGCGATAACAGACTTCCAACCCAACTTCCAGACCCGGGTGGTTGTCCCCTATGCCCCGGATATGAAGAGCACGTTCGATGACCTGCGCTTCTACGATGTCCGTGCCGGCAGGGAAATCCCCTATTGGCTCGACTCGAAAACCGACGGGGAGACCGCTACCTTCTGGCTCAGGACAGGAGCAACCAACGACATCTATCTCTATTACGGCAACCCCGCTGCCCTCTCATCAAGCAACGGCAGGGCGACATTCGAGGTCTTCGACGATTTCCGCGACGCCATCAGCCTCGCCTACAGCGAGCGGCCCAAATGGCTGGATACCATCTGGTCGTATAATAACGACAACGGCTACCTCTACATAACCGCCGGCAACGGTACCGCCAATTTTGCCTACGGTTCCGGCTACGATTACACCTGGACTGCCGCAACGAGAAGGACAGAGATTCTTGAGGCATGCTCCAGCCTGGGAACGGACTTCCACGCCCAGATCAGGTTGAACAACTACACGGCCAACAATCAGACCTTTGCCGGGATTGCGCTCTCCAACACGGCCATGGCATATACCTTTGGCCGGTACCGTAACGATGCGACCCCTGAAGATTCGTTCCGGGTGGAAAAACTGGACGGGAGCAACGCCGCCAGCTCTGCTGCCACGGCAACACCGGCCTACCTGGCCGTGAAAAAGACCGGCAGTAGTTTCTCGTTTTTCCTCAGTCACGACAATGCCAACTGGACTTTGGTCGGGGGCCCCTACAGCGATCTGACTCCAACCCGCCTCTCCCTCTTCGGCAAGGAGACCACGAACGGCACGAATGCCTTGTCCTTTTCCATGGATGATTTCTATGTGCGGAAGTATGCCGCTACCGAACCGACCGCGGCCATTGGCGCCGAAGAGGCGCTGGCATCGTGCCTCACGCTGGGATGGGAAAATCCGTACAGCGCCGCGGTGACCGTTACCACACCGACACCGGAAGCGCCCGACGCCCTGACCCTGAAGCTCTACGACACCCAGATCGATCTGACCTGGGCGCGACATACCACCGACGAAAGCGGCTTCGTCATCGAACGCTGCCAGGGAGCGGGCTGCAGCTCATTTGCCCAGATTGCGACCGTGGCAGCCGGAGTGACAACGTACAGCGACGTGGGGCTCATTCTCGGCGAGACCTATTCGTACCGGGTCAAAGCGTACAAAACCGCGTCCTGCGCCTGGGAAACCCCGTACAGCGAGCCTACCGGCGGAACTACCGCCGTTTTGGCGCCCGCACTGACCGTTACGCCCTACAACACCACGCAACTGAACCTCTCCTGGCTGGACAATGCCCGGTCCGAAACGGCGTACAACGTCGAACGCTGCCTGGGGGACGCCTGCAGCGATTTCACGGCGATCGCAACGGTTGTCGGCAGCGCGTACGCCGATGCTTCGGTCTGCACCGGGGCCAGCTACAGCTATCGGGTCAATGCCGTGAGCAGAGGATTTTCAAACAGCGGCGGCGGTTGCTGGCAATGGCGCGTGCCGCTGAACATCTCCTCGTTCCAGCCCAACTACCAGACCAGGGTGACCATCTCCTCCAACGCCGCAGTCCGGGCCGATTTCGCGGATGTGCGCTTCTACGATGCCGCGACCGGTCAGGAGCTCCCTTACTGGCTGGAGAGCAAAACCAATTCCTATAGTGCGGTCGTCTGGGTCAAGACCGGTGCCAGCAATGCGGTCTACATGTACTTCGGCAATCCGAGCGCCACATCTGCGAGCAATGGCCCTGCCGTCTTCGAGGTCTATGACGATTTCGACGACGGCGCCATCGATCCGGCACGTTGGACGCTGCTTCCGGGCAACGGTTCCGTGAGCGAGAGCGGTGGGGCTCTCAATTTCTCCTATGCCGGTGCCGGGGCCAATGACTGGTCAGCGGCCAAAGGGCGGGAGGTGGCGGCACTTCGCCTGAATTCGCTGCCTGCCACCGACTTCCTGGCGGCAGTGAAGATGAACACCTATACGGTCGCTACCTCCACCCATGCCGGCATCGGGGTCTATGGTTCGGATACTGGCGCCTATCTGTGGGGGAGATACAGCGGCCCGCCGGAAGATTACGGCCTGACCCGGCTCGACGGTGTTTTGATCGGTTCCTATTCGTCGTCGACACTGCCGGAGGTCTTTGCCGTGAAGAAGACGGGGCAAAACTACTCGTTTTTCTACGGCACCGACAATTTCTACCTGCAGCAGAAAGGCAATACCTACAATGATGTCCCCTTCAACGGGATTGTCCTGTTCGGCAAGGAGTGGGGAAGCAATTCCCTCTCGTTCGGCTTGGATTACTTTTATATCCGCAAGCTGGCGGCAAAAGAGCCGACCGTCTATTTCGATTACGCAACAAAAGTCCAGTCAACCATCTGCGGGGCAACCTGGAACGGGCCTTACAGCAGCGCCATCACCGGCACGACGCCGACGCCGGTGCCCCCGGTCTCGCTTTCCGCGACTACCGTGTCGCCTTCCCGGATCAATCTCTCGTGGGCGCAGACGCCGGATGAAACAGGATTCCGGATCGAGAGATGCGGTGGGGAGGGCTGCTCCGATTTCTCCGAAATCGCAACGGTGGGGGCAGATGTGACGGCCTACAGCGATGATGCCCTGAGCAACGGCACCAGCTACAGCTATCGCGTCAGAGGTTACAAGGCAACTGCTGGTTGCAACTGGGTGAGCGATTACAGCCCCACGGCAACGGCAACGGCTGCCCTGGTCCCCCCTGCAGGCCTCATTGCCACCCCTGTTTCGGCGACCCAGATCAATCTTGCCTGGACAGACACGACCGCTGCCGAATCCGGATTCAGGATCGAGCGCTGCCTGGGTGCCGACTGCACGGATTTCACCCAGATTGCCTTCGTCGGCGCGAATGTGACCTCGTATCCGGATACCTCCGTGGAAAGCGGCCAGACGTACCAATATCGGGTGCGGGCATGGAACAGCGGCCTGTTCGCATCCAGTGGCTGCTGGACGAAAAAGACGTCCGTCTACCTGTCGTCCAACTTCCAGCCCAATTACCAGAACAAGATCACGATCTACTTCTCGCCAACCCTGACACCCGGTTTGCGGCCGGACTTCAGCGATATCAGGTTTTACGACGAAACCAGCAGGCAGGAGCTTCCCTATTGGCTGGAGAAGATTGCCTACGGGACTGATGGCAGCGCCACGGCAACGGTCTGGTACAAGTCGGGGGCGACCAACACCATTTCCATGTATTTCGGCAACCAGAATGCGCTATCCGCCAGCAACGGCACCGCAACGTTCGAAATCTTCGACGACTTCAGCGCCGGCTCGCTGGGCAGCCTCTGGACCCTGCTTTCCGGGAACGGAACCATTCAGCAAAGCGGCAGCGCCCTGAATTTCAACTACTCCGGTGCCCAGGACAACACCTGGAATGCCGGTGGGAGACAAGGGGCGGCATTACTGCTGAACAGCCTCCCAGCCGGTGATTTCTTTGCCGCGGTCAAGCTCAACGACTATACCGTCACTGACCAGTCGTTTGCCGGCATGGGCGTGTATGGCACCGATACCGGCGCCTATCTCCTGGGGCGGACCCAATCGGCAACATACAATAATTTCAGCCTGCAAAAGAACGACGGCACCGCGATTGCCACCGGCTCCATATCCACGGCGCCGTACTATCTGGGGGTCAGGAGAACGGGCACGCAGTATTCGTTCTGGGGGAGCTACAACAACTCTTCCTGGAGCGCCATCGGTGGATCGTACAGCGATATCCCCTTGAATGGCCTGGCACTTTTCGGCAAGGAAAACGGGGCCTCTGACCTGACGTTTTCCCTCGGGGCGTTCTATGTCCGCAAATTGGCTTCGACCGAGCCTTCTCCGTCGGTCGATGCCCGGACCTTTGCCACGCAGCAGGTCTCTGTCTGCTCGGATGTCTGGGAAGGCCCGTACAGCAGCCAGGCCACGGCGGCGACTCCATAATCGCAGCAGCTGCCGGGAACCGTGCCGGACGTTTGTCCGTTCCGCCCTGCTTGCCCTGGCCTGCTTATCTGCTAAAGTTGAGGGAACTATATCCCCAGGAGGTAATGCGATGAAAAAGATTCTCTGCATGGTTGCGGCACTTACCGTCAGCGCCACTCTGGCCGGCGTTGGCATGGCTTCCGAGCAGTATTCGCCGGCCGGTGCTCTTCTCAAGAAGGAACAGGAGCTCAAGGGGAAGGTCGACGCAAAGGACAAGCAACTGAAAGACCAGGCCGCCGGGATGGAGAGGAAACGGGCCGAGCAGCAGGAGGAGATGCAAAAGAGGAAGCTGGAACGGCAGAAGGCAATGGAGATGAAGAAACAGGAACTGCAGAAGGCGAAGGGTGATGCCGCGGCCGAAGGTGAGAAGGTAAAGGCAAAGACCAAGGAAAACGCCAAGGAGCTGAAGAAGAAAAAAGAGACCAAGAAGAAACAGCTCAAGGAGATGAAGGAAGAGACCCACAAAGAGATGAACGTGATCAAGGAGGGGTACACGGTGAAATAGCCGTTCCCTCCCGATGCCAATATGAAGGCCGCCCCGGCTTGTTCCGGGGCGGCCTTTGTTGTTTCCGGCCTCGGAAAGTGCCCGCCCTGGTCGACGCTGAACAGTCAGGTCCGGATACCTGTACTTGCTCAAACCAGCATAACCGTTGCAAGCTGATTTTCTGGCCAGTCACAGCAGAACTGCTTGCTTATGGTTGGTAAGTATTCATTTGACATAATCGATTACATTTCTAGAATGAGATATAGCCATATAATAATTGTGCTGCAGGTAATGATGGGGAGCAGACCATGATTTGTCAGACTCTTCAGGGACGTAGACTGGAAACGGTAAGGATTGTAACAGTATATGCAGTTTTTGGACTGGCATGGATCTACGGTTCTGACACGCTGCTCGGCTGGCTGGTTCATGATCCGACCATCATGGTGGAACTGGCTGTCGCGAAAGGCTCTCTTTTCATCCTGTGCACGGCAGCGCTCCTGTATGCATTGATCAGCCGCTTCGTCCAGCAGTTGTCTATTGCCGAACGTGGCCGGACCGAGAGCTTGAAAAGCTATCAGGCCATCTTCAATGCGACGGACGAGGCCATCTTTGTGCATGAGGCTCGGACCGGGCGCATCCTGGAGATAAACGACCGCATGCTGGAGATCTACGGTTACACGCGTGACGAGGCCCTGTCCACCGATATCGGTCGGCTGTCAGAGGGGACCCCCCCCTATTCGCAGGCAGAAGCGATCGAGAAGGTGCGTAAGGCACTGACTGAAGGACCACAGGTTTTTGAATGGCATTGTCGCAGAAAGTCAGGGACATTCTTCTGGGCCGAGGTTTCCTTACGGAAAATTACAACTCAGAGCAATGAGAGAATCATTGCCGTTGTCAGGGACATAAGCGAACGGAAGCAAACCGAGGAGGTGCTGAGGGAAAGCCGGGCGAAACTGGAGGCGGCGTTGGAAAGCATGACGGACGCCGTGTTTATCTCCGACGTTTCCGGCCAATTTCTCGATTTCAACGATGCCTTTGCCACGTATCACCGGTTCAGGAACAAGTCCGAGTGCGCCAGGACGTTTGCCGAATATCCCGGTTTCCTCGATGTCTTCATGGCAAGCGGAGAACCGGCCCCGGTCGAGATGTGGGCAGTTCCGCGAGCATTGCGGGGCGAGACCGCCACCAATGCCGAATACACCCTTCGGCGCAAAGATACGGGCGAAACGTGGGTCGGGAGCTACAGCTTCAGCCCCATACGCGACAAGGATGGCGGGATCGTCGGTTCCGTGGTGGTTGCCCGCGACATAACCGACCAGAAACGATCCGAAGCCTACCGCAGCATGGGGCAGGAGATCCTGCTCGAACTGAGTGAAGAGGAAAATCTGCACACGGCAATCCAGCATGTCATCGGTCTGCTGAAATCGGCAACCGGCGTCGATGCCGTGGGTATCCGCCTGGAGGATGGGGACGACTTCCCCTATTTCTACCAGGAAGGGTTTCCGCAGGATTTCCTGCAAAAAGAGAATTCACTCCTTGCCAGGAGCCGGGACGGAGGGGTTTGCCGGGACGATTGCGGCAATGTCTGTCTGGAATGCACCTGCGGCCTGGTGATTTCCGGGCAAACGGATCCTTCCAACCCGCTCTTTACCAGCGGCGGCAGTGCCTGGACCAACAATTCTCTTCCCTTGCTCCATGGGGCTGCAGCTGAGGATCCCAGAACTAACCCCCGCGACGAATGCATACATCAGGGATTCGCATCGGTCGCCCTGATTCCGATCCGGGCCAAGGGGGGGATTGTCGGGCTGCTCCAACTGAACGATCACCGCACGGGTTGTTTTACCCTGGAAGGGATAGAGACACTCGAAGAAATCGCCGAAAACATCGGCGAGGCCATGCTGCGCAAACAGGCTGAGGAGAAACTGATTGCCAGCGAACGGTTCCTCCGGACGCTGACCGACCATCTGCCCGGGATGGTGGGGTACTGGACCGATGACCTTCGCTGCAGTTTCGCCAACAAGGCATATTGGGAATGGTTCGGCAGGACATCGGAGCAGCTGATCGGGATTACCGTTCGGGAGTTGCTGGGGGAAGAGCTGTTCAACAAGAATGAACCGTATATGCGCCGCGTTTTGCAGGGAGAACCGCAGCAGTTCGAGAGAACCCTGGTGAAAACTTCCGGCGAATCTCGCTATACATGGGCTCAGTATATTCCCGATCTGATCGACGGCACTGCACGGGGTTTCTTCGTGCTGATCTCCGATGTCACGGAACTGAAGCGGGCCGAAGAGGAGAAAGCCAAACTCGAAACCCAACTCCTGCAGGCGCAGAAGATGGAATCGGTGGGGCGGCTGGCCGGAGGGGTGGCCCATGACTTCAACAATCTTTTGACGGTCATCCTCGGTCATGCCGAGTTGGCCCTGTTGAAAATGAACCAGTCCGGACTGTTCATGGATGATATCGCTGCGATCCGAGATGCTGCCGAGCGCTCTGCCGATCTCACGCAGCAGCTGCTGGCATTTGCCCGGAAACAGACCATTGCGCCAAAGATGCTGGACATGAATGCGACTGTGACGAGCATGCTCAAGATGCTGCAACGGCTCATCGGTGAGGACATCCATCTCAACTGGCATCCTGCCGCGAACCTGTGGCAGGTCAAGATGGACCCGGCGCAAATAGACCAGATCCTGGCAAATCTCTGCGTCAATGCCAGGGATGCCATCGTCGACATCGGCAAGATCACCATCGAGACGAGAAACAGCACCTTTGACAAGGACTATTGCGATGCCAACTTCGGATTCATCCCGGGAGAGTACGTGATGCTTGCCGTGAGCGACGACGGATGCGGCATGGAAAAGGGAACGATGCTGCACATCTTCGAACCGTTTTTCACGACCAAGGGTCTCGGCGAGGGGACCGGGCTCGGACTTGCCACGGTGTACGGCATCGTGCAGCAGAACAACGGCTTTATCAAGGTGTACAGCGAGCCGGGCCAGGGAACGACATTCAAGATATACTTCTCCCGGTACGAGGGGGAGTGCGCCCCGGTTGCGATAGAAAATACTGCAAAGACCCTTTTAACCGGACAGGAGACCATCCTGCTGGTGGAGGACGAGTCGAGCATCCTCACCATGACCACCACCTTGCTCGAACGCCAGGGTTACAACGTCTTGGCTGCAAGCACGCCGAGTGAGGCGATCGAGCTGGCGCACAAGCATGCAGACGAGATTCGGCTGCTTTTGACCGATGTGGTCATGCCCGAGATGAACGGACGGGACCTGGCCAGAAACCTGCTGCAGGTCTGCCCGAAGATCAAGAGCCTGTATATGTCCGGCTATACGGCAAATGTCGTTGCCCACCACGGCGTGCTCGACGAGGATGTGCACTTTATCTCGAAACCGTTTTCCCTGCCCGACCTGGCGGTCAAGGTGCGTGAGGTGCTGGATGCGTGAACATAGGGGGCGCTCAGGGGCCAAGCATCCCTTTCATCATGCTGAAGAAATCGCCGGCCAGTTTTTCTTCATCTTCGGCGCTGGGACCGGGTGAGCCTTCAAGGTCCAGGCGGTTCACGAGCCCGGCCGGTATCTCTTCCAGAAACCGGGACGGAACCCGCTCTTCCAGCTTGCCGTAGTGCTTGCGCTTCAGGCAGCGGGTGATGGTCAGGTGGCACCGGGCCCGGGTGATCCCCACGTACATGAGCCGCCGCTCCTCGTCGAGAGAGCATTCCTCGAAGATCGATTTCTTGTGCGGCAGGATCTCCTCCTCCAGCCCGGCCAGAAAGACGTAGGGGAACTCCAGCCCCTTGCTGGAATGGAGCGACATCAGGGTCACCGCATCCTTGCCGTGCTCTTTCTTGTCCCGGCCGGGGAAGCGGTCCTCGTCCATGAGGGTGACCTTTTCCAGGAAGGTGGAAAGGGTGACGCCGACCGTCTGCGACTCGAAGGCCGCCAGCGAGTTGACCACCTGCTCGATGTTTTCGATCCTCCGCCGGGCCGCTGCCGGATCGTCGCTCAAGCGGTAGAATTCGTCCTCGATCTTCAGTCGCTTGAACAACCGGTCGGCATGGGCAGCCAGGTTGCCGGGGCGGCGGAAACGCTCCCGCTCCTCTTCCAGCAGTTCGTGGAATGCCAGGATCTTCTCCCGCATCGGTTCGGCGATATCCTCGATCTCCGCCACCCTCCCCAGCGTCTCGAACAGCGGCACGTTATGCTCCAGGGACCACTGGTTGAGCCGGAGCATGGTCGTGTCGCCGATCCCCCGCTTGGGGAAGTTGACTATCCTGATGAGCGCCTGCTCGTCCCTGGGGTTGGCAATGGCCCGCAGGTAGGCAATGGTGTCCTTCACCTCTTTCCGCTCGTAAAACTGCGTCCCGCCGATCAGCACGTAAGGGATGCCGGCGAAGCGGAGCTGCTCCTCGAAGGGGCGGCTCTGGGCATTGGTCCGGTAGAGGATGGCGACATCGCCGTAACCCGCCTTGTCGCGAAAGCAGTGAAGCTGAATCCGTTCCACCACCGTTGACGCCTCTTCCTCCTCGTCGCAGGCAACCAGCAGGTCGATGGGGCGCCCGGCCCCGGCATCGGTCCAGAGCGACTTGACCTTCCTTTTGCTGTTGTTCTTGATGACGTGGTTGGCCGCATCGAGGATGGTGCCGGTGGAGCGGTAGTTCTGCTCCAGGGTGATGACCCGGCAGCCGGGGTAGTCCCGCTCGAAGGAGAGGATCTTTTCCACGTCCGCGCCGCGCCAGCCGTAGATGGACTGGTCGTCGTCCCCCACCACGCAGATGTTGCGGTACTTTGCCGCCAGGAGCGAGATGAGCAGGTACTGGGAGGGGTTGGTATCCTGGTATTCGTCCACCATGATGTAGCGGAACCGCTCCTGCCAGCGCTCCAGCACGTCGGAATGGTCGCGCAAAAGCTCCACCGTCAGCATGATGATGTCGTCGAAGTCCACGGCATTGCAGCTCTTCAGCAGGGCCTGGTAGCGGGGGTAGACCGCTGCCGCCATCATGTCGATGTCGTCGCCGTGGCTCGGTGTGAACCGGTCCGGGCCGACCAGGGCGTTCTTGGCGCCGGAGATCCGCCAGAGCAGGCTGTCGGCATCGAACTTCCGGTCGCTGTCGTTCACCTCCTTCAGGGCCTGGCGGATCAGCCCCAGCTGGTCGGAGCCCGAGTAGATGGAGAAGTTGCGCTTGTATCCGAGCCGCTCGATCTCCTGGCGCAAAAGCCGCACCCCCAGGGAGTGAAAGGTGGAGACCACCATCCCCTTTGCCTGGCCCCCCACCAGCTCCTGCAGCCGCTCCTGCATCTCGCGGGCAGCCTTGTTGGTGAAGGTCACCGCCAGGATCTGCTCCGGGGCGACCCCCCTGGACTGGACCAGATAGGCGATCCGGCTGGTGATGACGCGGGTCTTGCCGGAGCCGGCACCGGCAAGGACCAGGAGCGGTCCTTCGTTATGGGCGACGGCGGCCCGTTGCTGGGGGTTCAATGATTGCAGATCGATCACGGTGATGGAGCCTCCTGGACGCACGACAGCCGGATCTTGCGATCCGGCTGTACGGTTGTGATAGCAGAGCGGTGCCGGAAAAGCAACAAGGCGATATCCGTGCCAACCCATCGTAGCGCCGGGATTTGCCGGCAGGTCCCTCACCCATCTTCCCTGGCCGCTCTACAGCACGATTACTTCAAGTGGCCCGAGAGGATAATCAAGTTTTCTTTGCATGATGCGATATACATATAATGTGATATCATTAATCCTTCCGGCGGCGCTGCCGGGCATGCAACCTCACTGAAGGAGCGGATATGATCAAGATCATTCTGGCAGCACTGTTTGTGGTAACGGTTCTGAGCCCGCCGGCTGGTGCGGAGTCCATCAGGATGGCCGGCTCCGGGGGGATGATCCCTTTGATGAACGACCTTGCCGGCGCCTACATGAAGAAGTATCCGGGTGAAATCATCGAAGTGGATCAGAAATCGCTGGGAACGGTGGGAGGCATCCTTGCCGCGCGTGACAATGCTGTCGATATCGGCATGACCGCCAAACGTCTGAGCCGCGAGTTGAAGGCTCTCAAGCTGAAGGAGTTCGAAATAGCCAGGGTGCCGGTGGAATTCGGGGTGAACCGTGCCGTGACCGTAACGAACCTTACCGACCGGCAGATTTGCGATCTCTATGCCGGCAGGATCACAAACTGGCGACAGCTTGGCAGTGGAGATGCCCCGGTTGCCCTGCTCTCGCGCCCAGACACCGATTCCACCTATCTGGCGGTGGCGGAAGGACTCGGCTGTTTCGCCTCCAACAGCAAGGGGGACAGGGTGCGCGTTCTGCTCAAATCCAAGGAGATGGCCGACGAACTTGCCAGGGTCTCCAATGCCATCGGTATCGTGGATTCGGTGGTGATCGCGAAATCCGGCGGGAAAATCAGGCCGCTTGCCCTCAACGGGAAGAAGGCGTCCCCGGAGGCGGTTGCCAGGGGGAACTGGCCTATGGTCAAGGAGTTTACCCTGGTGCTGGGACAGCGAAAGTCTCCTGCCATCAGGCGTTTCCTGCAGTTCATCCAGTCGCCCCAGGGAAAGGCGATCATAACCAAAAACGACGCCCTTCCGACTACGTTCAAGATCGATTTCTGAGCGGTCGAACCGCTACGGGTCAGAGAACCTTTTCTTCCATCGTGACACCGGACCCCCGCCATGCCAGCGGGGGTTCTTTCGTTCCGGCCGTCGGCTCCGTTGCCAATATGGAGCCGCTGTGCTATAAGCAGCGTAGTTTTCCCCTCCGGAGGAGTAGATGGACCTCTTTGCCGCCCCGCAGCGGATAGCAGAGCTGCGCAGACTGATCGAGCACCACAACCGCCTCTATTACCGGGATGACCGGCCGGAGATCTCCGATGCCGAGTACGACGCCCTGTTCCGGGAGTTGGTGGCGCTGGAGGAGCAGTATCCCCAGCTTGCCGCAGCCGATTCGCCCACCCGCCGGGTCGGGAGCGCGCCGCTGGAGAAGTTTGCCCAGATCACCCATCGCCTCCCCATGCTTTCGCTGGAGAACGCCTTTACCGAGGCCGATATCCTCGACTTCGACGAACGGGTGAAACGATTTCTCGGTATGGAGAGCGGCGCTGCGCTGGCCTACGTCTGCGAACCGAAGATGGACGGCATTGCGGTGGAACTGGTCTATGAACAGGGGCGCTTCGCGGCGGGCTCAACCCGTGGCGACGGCTTCACCGGCGAAGATATCACGAAGAACCTGCAGACCATCAAGAGCCTGCCGCTACGGCTGGATACGGACTCCCCCCCGCTTCTCTGCGAGGTGCGCGGCGAGGTCTTCCTGCCGCTGGAGCCGTTCCGGCGGCTTAATGCCGAGCGGGAGGAGGCCGGGGAGGCGCCGTTTGCCAACCCGCGCAATGCGGCTGCCGGCTCGCTCCGCCAGCTCGACTCCCGCGTGACTGCCAGAAGGCCGCTGACGATTTTCTGCTATGCCCCCGGCCTGGTGGAGGGGGGGAGCTTTGCCTCGCAGTCGGAGTTTCTTGCCACCATTGCCGCCTGGGGTCTGCCGGTCAACCCGCTGATCAAGAGGGTGGAGGGGGTGGACGGCATCATCGCCTATTACCGGCAGATGGCTGCACAGCGCGAAACACTCCCCTACGAGATCGACGGCGTGGTGGTGAAGGTGGACTCCTACCCCCTCCAGGCGGAACTGGGGGAGAAGAGCCGTTCGCCCCGCTGGGCCGTGGCGATCAAGTTCCCACCCCGCCAGGCCACCACCCTGGTGGAGGATATCGTGCCCCAGGTGGGGCGGACCGGGGTGATCACGCCGGTGGCCCATCTCCGCCCCGTCGAGGTGTCGGGGGTGATGGTAAGCCGCGCCACCCTGCACAACTGGGAGGAGATGGAGAAGAAGGATATCCGGATCGGCGACACCGTGGTGGTGGAGCGGGCCGGCGACGTCATCCCGGCCGTGGTGAAGGTCCTGACCGATAAGCGGGATGGCAGCGAGCGGCAGCTCGCCATCCCCGTTGTCTGCCCGGCCTGCGGCTCCGAGGTGGTGAAGATCCCGGACGAGGTGGCGGTCCGCTGCATGGGGCTCTCCTGCCCGGCCCAGATCCGGGAGTCGATCATCCATTTCGCTTCCCGGCACGCCATGGACATCGACGGCCTGGGGGAGAAATACATCGAGCAGCTCCTGCGCCTGGGGCTGGTGAAAAGCGTGGCCGACCTCTACGGCCTCAGCCGCGACGACTTCATGAAATTCGAGCGGATGGGGGAGAAGCTGGCTGAGAACCTCTTGGCCGCCATCGAGGGGAGCAAGCAGCGAGAGCTCTCCCGCTTCATCTTTGCCCTCGGCATCCGCCACGTCGGCGAGCATACGGCAAAGCTGCTCGCTTCCGCCTTCGGCAGCATCCGGAACCTGGAGCAGGCGTCGGAGGAGGAGCTGTTGACCATCCGGGAAGTCGGACCCCAGGTGGCGCAGAGTATTGCCACCTTTTTCCGCAACCGGGCCAATATCGAGGTGATCGAGCGCCTGCTGGCGGCAGGTGTCGCGCCGTCCGCTCAGGAAAAGAGGGTTGGCGGGCGGTTCACCGGCAAGACCTTTGTCTTTACCGGCGCGCTCACCCGGTTTACGCGCGACGAGGCAAAGCGGCTGGTGGAGGCGGAAGGGGGGCATGCGGCCGGCTCGGTCTCGAAAAAGACCGATTACGTGGTGGCAGGCGCTGAGGCCGGCAGCAAGCTGGACAAGGCCCGTCAGCTCGGGGTCGCGGTCCTGGGCGAGGACGAGTTTCTGGAGCTGATGCGTGGCTGAGTGCCCGTCTTTGACGGGTGCGCACCGGTCGAAAGTCATAAGGGAGGTTGCAGCAATGAAGGTCTGCAGGAGAGTGGTGGTGCAGGGGCGGGTCCAGGGGGTGGCGTTTCGCAACAACACCCAGCTCACGGCCCGGAATCTGAACGTGGACGGCTGGGTGAGAAACCTGGGCAATGGCGATGTGGAAGGATGTTTCGAGGGGGACGAGCAGGCTGTCCTGGCGCTGGTGGAATGGTGCCGCCGCGGCCCGGCTGCGGCGCGGGTGGATAACCTCATCGTCCATGAAGAGCCGTGCTGCGGCGCATTCAGCGGATTCGAGATCCGTTACTGACCGGAAGAAACAAGGAGACACACGATGCGATCTTATGGAAAACGCGCCCTGCTTGCAGGGCTGATACTGGTGCTGGGTGCTTCCCTTTCCCTGGCGGCGAACGTGAACGTGAACGTTCAGGGTGGGTTGCCGATACCTCCGCCACCGCCGGGCCTGCCGCTGCCGGCACCGGGGGTGGTCGTTGGTGGCAACGTGCATGTCGACAACGGCAAACATGCGGGAAAGCACAAGAAGAAAAAGACCTCTCTGAAGCGGCATAAAAAGCAGGGACGGTCGAAACGGGGCAGATGACGGGGCGGGCATAGACGATGGAAAAGCGCTTTCTCACGCCAATAGAGACGGTGTCGGCGATCGTGGCCAACGGGCAGCGGGTGCTTACCCAATCTCAATCGCGGACCTTTGTCCTGAGCCTTCTGGCAGGATTCTACATCGCCTTTGGCGCGCAGCTGGCGACCGTGGTGACGCAGGATGCGGCAGTACACCTGGGGGTCGGCGTTTCCAGGCTGCTCGGCGGGAGCGTCTTCTCCCTCGGCCTGATGCTGGTGGTCGTCTGCGGCGCCGAGCTCTTCACCGGCAACAGCCTGCTCACCAATGCGGCCCTGCACGGGGCCATCCCCTGGGGGAAGCTCGCGGAAAACTGGATCGTGGTGCTGTTGGGGAACTTTATCGGCTCACTCTTCTTTGCCTGGTTGATGTTCGAATCGCGGCTCTGGGAGGGGGGGGCGATGGCCGATCATGCCATCCGGATTGCGGCTGCCAAGTGCAATCTCCCCTTCGGCGTGGCCCTGGTCAGGGGAATCCTCTGCAACTGGCTGGTCTGCCTGGCGGTCTTCATGGCCACGGCAGCCCGGGACGTGACCGGAAAGATCCTCTCCTGCTACATGCCGATCATGGCCTTTGTCGCCAGCGGCTTCGAGCATTCCATTGCCAACATGTACTTCATTCCGACCGGTCTCCTGCTGGCCGGAGAGCTGCAGCGGAGCGAGCCGGGGCTTACCTGGGGGGGATTCCTGCTGGACAACCTCTTGCCGGTGACCCTGGGGAACATCCTCGGCGGGGTGGTGTTCGTTGCCTTTGCCTACTGGTTCATCCATCGCCGGAGCATCTGAACGCCGGGCGGAAGAGCTTGTACGTGCCTGAAAACAGAAGACGCCCTTGGGGCATGCCGGGGGCGTCTTATAATTTTTTTCACCACCCGTTGCGGGGTGAGGTGTGAACCGGTCCCTGGACGAAGCCGAACAGGACGCCGAAACCCTTGAGGAAGCAGTCCATGAACCGGCCCGACGGCAGTTTCTCCAGGCAAGCCCTCTTTACCGCAGCACTGCCCTGCGTTCCTTTTCCTCGTGTTGTCGTATCCATAGCGATCCTCCTTGGCGGAACATCTGAACGTATAGATCAACGTCTGCTTCCCTTTTTGTAGCAAATTCCATACCTTTGTTTTATTTATAATGGCAAGTCATATAACCAGCCGATGATGCAGGTTAATTTGCCTGCTTGTGGATAAAATGGCTTGGAGCGGGCTGCCCTGATTTTCGCAGAGCTGCAACTCCGATCCCCCCGGAAGAGGCTGTGAAGCAGGGGAAATCGCTTGCTAACTATGGGTATTAACGGTGTTCTACTGATTGTCGCAAATGAAATGCACGGGTTACACTCATTTGCAGAATTGCAAAATGCGCTGGGGAAGGGTGGTGCCGTAATGGGATAAAACGTCGTAACAGCGTCGCTACGGCGGGGTGAGACGGGGGAGTTCCGCCAGGAGCTGCTCGAACGAGGGACCGGCTGTCGCCTGAACGAGGTCGAGGAACCCTTCCGGCAGGGGGGCGCAGATATCCACGTTCTGGCCGCTGTCCGGATGGCGGAACCAGGTGCGGAAGGCATGCAGGGCATGTCCGGCATAGGTGGGGAGAGGCTTGCCGCCGTAGCGGCGGTCGGCGATGATCGGGTGGCCGATGTGGCGCAGGTGCTGGCGAAGCTGGTGCATCCTGCCGGTCTGGGGCCAGAGCGCCACCAGGGAGGTCTCCCTGCCGGTGTAGAGGCTGCTGAAGACGGTCATCGCCTCCTTGCCTTCGACTGGGGCGGAGATCTCCCCCTTGCCCGGCAACCTGCCGGAGACGACCGCCAGGTAGAGTTTCCCCAGCCCCTCTTCCATGACCATCCGGCCGAACATGCCGGCGGCATTGGAGGATTTGGCGAGCAGGACCGCACCGGAGGTTCCCCGGTCGAGCCGGTTTATGGGGCGCAGCCGGAGGGTGGAGGGGTGGTCGGGATCGTGGAGCAGCGCCCGTTCCTGCAGGATGGCGGTTGCCAGATCCACCAGGTTGTCGGGGCCGACTTCTGCTGCCGGGTGCATCGGGAGGCCGGGGGGCTTGTTGATGGCCACCAGCCAGCTGTCTTCGAAGAGGATGTCGAGGAAGGGGGCCGCTGCAGCGAGGAACTGGTGAGTCCGGGCGCTCTCCTTGAGGGTCACCCGGTCTGAGAGGAGCAGCAGGGTGGATTCCCGGACCGTTGCCCCGTTGACGGCAAGATGCCCCTTTTTCAGCAGTTGGTGAAGATAACCGGCAGGAGCGGTGGGGAGCAGTAGTCTCAGCCAGCTCCCCACCGGTCGGCAATGGTCTTGGACGGTAATGGTATAGGCGATCATTCCAGCCAGGATACCAGATTGGCGGCCAGGATGGAATTGCTTTCGTCCAGGTGCTGGTTCTGGAAGATGGCGTCGTCGCCGAATACGACGAATCGTCCGGTTCCTGCTGTCCCGGAAACCGCAACGGCAAAGGCCTGGACCGCATCGCCCGGCGTGAGCGTCCGGTCGCGGTTGAGGTCTACCCACGCCTTGTCGCCGGTACGGGCAACCACGGCGGTGTTCGGCCCATTGTTCAAAAGGGCCCAGCCGCCGTAGATGCTGAACTGCTGCAGCCCCTGGCTCAGCGGTCCCGGTTCGAACCGGGTCACCCGGAAGTTCAGGGCATCGTCCTTGATGATGTTTTCCTGCTCGTGGATGACGCTGTTGGAAACCACGACGCCGAGACGGTCCAGGAGGGGGATGAGCGGCGAGCCGATGTGGAGCATGATGGCCAGTCGGCCCCCTTGCTCGACGAAGTCAACGATGGCATCGACCTCTGCCGGGGTGTAGGGTGCGAACGGCCCGGAGATGACCAGGGCCGTGACGCCGGCCAGCGCCTCCTTGCTGAGCGGCCCGTTCTGGGTGGTAACCGTGAACCCCTTTTGGGTGAACTGCCCGGCAAGACCGGACAGCTGCAACGGGCCGGTCTCGCCGGCCAGAAAGCGCTGGTTGTGCCCCTGATCGAAGAGGACGGTGGCTGCGGTGGCGGGAGAAGAGCCGATACTGGCGGCAGACAGCAGGCAGGCGGAGAAGATGGTGAGGATACGTTGTTTCATGGAACTGCGCTCCTTTCAGAATGGGGAGGTTGCGTACAAAAAAGACCATATTTGTCTTTTATAGCAGCGTCGACCCTGCATTGCAACCGATTATTTGCGATGGATCAGGGGGGTAGGTTGAAATTGCGGGATATCCGCATATTATTATAGCCAGATCTCTGCAGCAGCTTGCGGAAGGGATTCGGTTACCGGGAGATGGAAAGGAGAGGTCATGACACGCTGGAACGATGAACTGAGCCTGGGGCTGGAAGAGATCGACAATCAGCACCGTGAACTGTTCAGACGGATGGAGACGCTCTTGGAGGCGTGCGTGGCCGGGAAGGCGGCAGAAGAGGTGATCGACATGCTGGCATTTCTCGACGACTACGTGGCGCTGCATTTCCGGACCGAGGAGGTGCTGCAGGAGCGGTTTGCCTACCCCGGCCTGCCGTTTCATCGGCAGCAGCACGACCTGTTTCGCCGGCGGCTCCTCCTTCTGAAGGAAGAGGTGGCGACGAAGGGGGGAGGGAGCGACGTGGCGTTGCAGGTCAACCAGATGCTGATCGAATGGCTGCGGGACCATATCCTTGCCGTGGACAAGCAGACCGCGCTCTATCTGTCGCCCCGCCTTCCCTGACCGGAGGATCACCGCAGGTTTCCAGATCGGAAACTCCGGATGAGAAACTATCGGTTCCCGGATCGGAAAGGAGGGATTTTTCGTCCTGGCAAGGAAATCAAGGGATTGGGCGGAGGCGTACATCGGTACGCCGCACAAGCAATCCCGCGGATTGACGCCGCCAGGGCGGAAAAGAACCCTTTCCGGACGGGAACTAGCTGGCTCCTGCCCCGAATTCCACCCTGCTGTTGCTCACCCCTTCTTTTTCCGCCGGTTTGTAGATGTCGGCGCTCTTCTGGAAGAGCCGCGTTGCCGGCAGCTTCTGCTGCAGCAGGAAGCTGCGGACCGCTTCCTCCCGCTCGCGGGCCAGAGCCTGCAGCTGCGCATCCCCCACCGGGGTGTTGGTCAGGATCAGTTTCCGCATCTCCGCATCCGGCAGCGATTTGACGAACCCCAGGGCGGTGCGCGGCTTGGGGAATTTCTCCTTGGCGTAGACAGCCTTCAGGAGAGCGCTCTGCTCTGCGGGGAGAACCTCCACATTGTCGGGGGTCTGACCCGGCTGGTTCTTGCGTGCCTTGCTGAGCGTGAGGAATTTCTCGGTCTTGAGCTTCCGGAGCAGCTGCTCCTGCCGGTATCCCTCGCTGTCACGTTCCCGGTCCACAAAACCCGAGATCTCCAGTTTCAGGGCGGGTCGGTCTTCCAGCGCCTTGGCGAGCTTGGCGAGCTTTTCCTGTTCCGTTGTTTCCAGTCGGGCCGAGCCGGGAGGGAAGGTGACGACGCTGAAGTCGTCCCCGCTGCCGAATGCGGATGCCAGCAGGGAGAAGGGGGAGGTGGCGGCTTTTACCAGCAGGTTCTTCAACATCTGCAGGACAACCCCCCAGACGCTGAACTTGGGATCGTCGGTCCGGCCCGTGACCGGGAGATCGAGATGGATCTCTCCCTTGCGGTCCTTGAGCAGGGCCAGCGCGAGTCGGACCGGCAGGGAGGTGGCCTTTTCGCTCTCAACCCGCTCCCCCAGGGTGAACTGGTCGAAGAAGAGCCGGTTCTCGGAGTTGAGGGTCTTTTTCTCGATCCGGTACTTGAGGTCGAGGAACAGTTTTCCCTTGTCCACCGTGTACCCCAGATAGGTGCCGGAGTAGGGGGTGAAGGGGGAGAGTTCGATGTCGGTGAAGCTGACCTTCAGGTCGACGAACGGTTCGCTCCAGAGGGGGTTGAGGGTGCCGGTGATCCTGAGCGGCGAATGGTTCTCCAGGTTACCGCGCAGGTCGACATCGGCCTGCTGCCGCTCGTCGCTGGACATCCCGGTGACGCGCCCTCCTAGGTTGAAAAAGGTAGTGGCGAAGGTGGTCGGGAGGTGCCGGTCGTCAAAGGAGAGGGTGCCGTCCTGGACGGTGATGGTATCGACCTTGATCTTCCGCGGTGCCGGAGCCGGAACTGCCGCCAAGGCAGGAGCAGGGGCAGCTTGTGCCACCGCCGGGGTCGCGCCGGGCTGAACCGTGGCAGCCGCCTCTTTCGTCCCCTTCAGGTTCTGCAGGTTGAGGGAACCGTCCTTGTTGATCACTACCCGGGCGTAGGGGTTGCTGAGAGCCACTTGGCGTATGGACAGGGTGAAGGGGGAGATGGCACCGCTCACCTCGTCAAGCTGCAGGCTCTCCCATTTGAGCAGGTCTTCGTTCTCGACGGTGTCCAGGCAGTAGAAAGAGCGGATACCCAGGTTTCCCGCAAAGGTGCCGGTCATGCCGCTGCTCCCCTTGGCAAGGCTGATCGTCATCCGGCTGTCCAGCGAGCCGTCCGCCACGAAGAGATTGAGGTCGTCGGGGAGATAGGCCTCGAAGTCGCGCAGCGGAATGCGCCGGATATCCATCTTCCCTTTCAGCTTGAATGGTTGCGGGGTCACGGTTCCCATGCTTTTGACCGTGCCGTTTTTGCCGTAGACCGCCTGCAGGGAGAAGGGCATGGCTGCTGTGCGGGGGCCGGTGATCTCGGAGACGGCGAACGCTACCCTGCTCAGGGTGAACTCGGGGGGATCGCTGCGGGTCAGGTCCCTGAACCCGAGGGTCAGGCCGCTGGTCGCTACCTTGGCAATGCGGTAACTGAAGGGCTGCGCAGGGGATGACGGTGGTGCGGCGGCCTTGGGCTTTGCCGGAACGACAATCCGGGCTGCGCTTATCGTGCCGTCGGGCATGCGGGATACCCTGCAGCTTCCACCGGCAATCTCAACGAGCTCAACGCCTGCCGTGCGCTTGGCAAGGTCCAGATTAGCGCCGCTCACGGTCAGGGTTTGCAGGTTGATGCCGTCCTTGTCGCCGAAACGCGCGGCCAGGGCATGGCCGGTAAGGGTGAGATCGCTCAGGGTAAGTCCCCCGGCAGGCGAGTAGGCCAGGGTGGTGCTCGCATCGACCGTGCCGCTGACCGGGCTGGCGAGGTACGCTGCAAGGTAGGGGTAGGCCGGGGCGAGCATGATCTTTTCCAGGGTGACGCGGGCGGTAACGGCCAGCGGTTCCATGGTCAGTTCGCCGCTGCCGTTGAGCGATTCGCCCCGGCTGCTCTTCAGGGCTGCGGTCCAGGTTGCCCGGCGTCCCGCATCGGTGGAGAACCCCCGCACGTTGAGGTCGATCCCCTCCAGGTCGGTGCGGAAGCCGCTGGCAGGGAGCCGGTCGGCAAAGTGGAACCGGCCGCCGGTGATCTGCAGGGCCGCGAGGTTGATGCGGGGTTTCACGGTCTTCTCTTTGGCGGCGGGAATCCCTTTTTCGGCAGACTCTTCCTTTTTCGGGCTGACGGACTGAGCCGCGGGCTGTTCCGGGGTAAGCCGCTGCAGGTTCCATTTGCCGTTGGCGGCGCGGTCGAGGAAGATTTCCGGGTCAACGACGGTCAGCCGGGCAAGGTCGAAGGAGCGGGCAAACAGCGCGGCCTCGTTGATCCTGATCGCCCCCCGGCCGAGGTTGAACAGCGGAGCCCCGCTCTTTTCCGTCACCGACAGCTTGTCCAGGGCCAGGTCCCCCTTCAGGGTCAGGTCGGGCTTGTTGGCGGCGGAAACCCGGTAGGCCAGGTCCAGGGAGGTGGTGAGCTCTCCGCTGGCGATCCGGAGCGGGACCTCTTTGGGCAGGTATGCCAGGTAATGGGGGAGATCGATACCCTGCAACGAGAGGTGGAGCGATGCCTCGATTGCGCTGCTCAACGGCTTCAGCTTGCCGCTGGCTGAAAGCTCGGTGCCGTTGACTTTGGCGCTGATCCGGGGGGCGACGTAGCGATCGGCCAGGTAGGGGACGTTGCTGACGAACGGCACGGCCAGCTCCAGGTTGCGGACCGTGTGGGCTGTGGGGGTGGCGACGGCGCGGTCCATGAAGTCGACGGAGCCGCGGTCGATCTCGATGTTGTTGATCGAGAAGAGAAACGGTTTCGCATCCGGCTTTGGCGGCTCCTTGCGGACCAGGAGTTCGGAGAAGTTGTAGCTGTTCGGTGCGGTCCGTTCCAGGTGCAGGTAGGGTGCCCGGACCGTAACGGACGAGACCACCAGGGCCTGTCGGAAGATCGATGCCGGGCTTACGGCGATCCGCGCACTGCTGAAGGAGGCAAAGGTCGTCGACCGGTCGCGCTCGCAGAGGCGGAAACCGCGGAGTTTGGCACTGAGGGTGAACGGATTGAGAGAGATACCGGCAAGTTCGGCCTTGCGGCTGGTGGCGGTTTCCAGGCTGCGGATTACCTTGTTCCGGACGATTCCCGGCAGGATCAGGGTCGTGAAGAGGAACAGTGCGGCCAGGATGGCGGCGATAATGATCAGGAGTTTGCGTCGGCTGTTCATGGAAGGGTCCTCGTGATCGACAGAGCGGGTGCGGTGTGTGCAGGGTAAAGGGAAACCGGCGCTTCCTCTTTATTGTAGCCGCAAGATGGTCAGCGCGCAATCGGCATCATGGTGCGGCCTTGAAGGTTTGCATTTGCGCCGGGGTGTGCTATGTAATAGGCAAATCCATTGCAAAAGGAGACCAACGATATGAAGCGTACCGCTCTGCTGCTTCTAGGAGTTTCTCTCGTAGCGGGCTGTGCCGAGCCCATGACCAAGACCCAGAAAGGCACCCTGATCGGCACCGGCACCGGGGCTGCGGCAGGCGCCGCGCTCGGTCAGGCCATCGGCCGCGATACCGGCTCGACCCTGATCGGAGCAGCACTCGGTGCTGCCGTCGGCGGGCTGACCGGCGGCATGATCGGTAATTATATGGACAAGCAGGAAGCAGAGATGCGGCAGGCCCTGGCCGATGTGGAAGGGGCATCCATCCAGCGGACCCAGGACGTGCTGTCGGTGACCTTCAAGTCCGATCTGATGTTCAGCACCGGCTCCGCAGCCCTCAAGGGGGGAGCCCAGGACGAGATCACCAGGGTCGCCAGGGTCCTGAACCAGTATCCCCAGACCACGGTCCAGATCGCCGGCCACACCGACAGCACCGGCTCGGAGGAACTGAACCAGAAGCTGTCCGAGAAGCGTGCCCTGGCTGTCAAGAGCGCACTGACGGGGCATGGCGTCGCTGCCGCCCGGCTGGCGACCATCGGTTACGGCGAGACCAGGCCGATTGCCGACAACGACACCGAAGCCGGCAGGCAGATGAACCGCCGGGTGACCATCACCATCATCCCCAACCAGCAGGTGCAGCAGTAGTTCCGGCAACGGAAAAAGCCCCGGCCGCGACCGGGGCTTTTTTTCGTTCCGGGACTCTGGGGTGAAGAGCTAGGCGAGTTTCCATCCGGAAACTCCGGATGAGAAACTGATGGTTTCCGGATCGGAAAGGAGGGATTTTTCGTCCTGGCAAGGAAATCAAGGGATTGCGCGGAGGCGTACATCGGTACGCCGTACAAGGAATCCCGCAGATTGACGCCGCCAGGGCGGAAAAGGACCTTTTCCGGACGGAAACTAGGCGAGCAACGCCTTAGCTGCCTGGATGACCGCGGCGTAGTCGGGCTCCTGGGTAACCTCCGGCACATGCTGGATGTAGCGGATGGTGTTAGTGCCGTCGATGACGAAGATGGAGCGCGACAGCAGCTTCAGCTCCTTGATCAGCACACCGTACGCCTGCCCGAAGGAACGGTCCTGGTAGTCCGAGAGGACCTTGATCTTGTCGATGCCCGCTGCGCCGCACCACCGTTTCTGGGCAAAGGGGAGATCGAGGCTGATGGTGAGCAGGGTCGCCTGGTCGGGGAGTGCTGCCGCCTCCTGGTTGAACCGCCGGGTTTCGGTGTCGCAGACCGGGGTATCCAGCGACGGGACGCAGCTGATGATGGTGATGCCGCTCAGATCGGCCAGTGTTACCGGGGCCAGGCCGTTGTCCACCACCCGGAAGTCGGGTGCACGGTCTCCCACCTTGAGTTCCGGGCCGAGCAGGGTCATGGGGTTCCCTTTGAAAGTGATGATGCCGGTACGTTCCTGCATGTTTCTCTCCTCTCTGAAGATATCTCATCCGTTTCCGGATTGCATGATGATGCTCAAAAACAGTGTAGCCGATGGCAGGCGATTGGCAACCATGGACCGGGAGCCCGACAGCGCCCAGCCGGCAGGGACGCCTGCGTGAACGATGCCGTCCGCGATCATTACGAAAGTCATCCCTACCCCCGCATACCGCTTCTGGCAGCGATCCGGCCGTGGGATACCTATGCCCTCAACCTCACGGCCCTCTGGGCGCGCTGCAACGGCAGACTGCTCGCCGCCTTCCGGCAACGGATACTCCTGGCCGGCTGCGGCACCTTTTCCCCCTATCCCTTCAGCATCGCCAATCCGGGCGCACGGATTACCGCCCTCGACCTGTCGTCTGCCACGTTGCAACGGGCCCGTCTTCATGCCCGGGTGCACGGCTGCAGAGACGTCGACTTTGTCCGCGGCGACCTGACCGAACCTGCAGTGGCGCCGGGACCGTTCCATCTCATCGATGTCTACGGAGTGCTCCATCACCTGGCAGATCCGGCCTCGGGCCTGGCCGCACTGGCGGGACGCCTTGCCCCCGGCGGCATCCTGCGGCTCATGGTTTACAGCCACGGCGCCCGGCGGGAGGTGGAGGCGGTCCGCCGGGCCTTCCGGCTGCTCGGCATCGACGATCCGGCAACCGCACGGCACCTGGTGCGCCGGGCACCGAAAGGGTCGCGCCTGGCCAGGGTTGTTGCCGAACTCCCCGAGGCCGGCTCTGTCGCCGGGTTTGCCGATGCCTTCCTCCATCCGCGCGCCAGGACCTATCGCATCGACCAGCTGATGGAACTCCTGGAGGGGGCCGGCCTGACCCCGCTGCTCTTCACCCACAGCAAAGCCTCGCCAGATGTGGCAGCAGAGGTGGAACGGCTGCGCCGGGCCGAACGGGAAGGCGCGATTGGGCACAACTATACCCTCCTTGCCGGGAAAGAGCCGCGTGGCGCGGCTCCATCGGTTGCCGGCAGCAGGCTGTTGCTCAATCCCGCGCTGCAGAGGGCCGTGTCCGGTTTCAGGCTGCTGCCGCTCAGGATCGATGGTCGGCTCGGCTCTGCCAACCCGTGTCTCGACCGGGCTGCCCGGCGGTTTCTGCGGAGATTCAGGGAACCGGTTGCCGTGGAACGGCTGACCGGGGCGGAGCTGGCACTGGCGAAGCGTTACTGCGATGCGCTGTTCCTGTTCTGCGTCGATGGGGATGAACCTGAAAAAGGCATGTAACCGCAGATGGACGCTGATGAACGCAGATACTTCAAAAGATTAACCCCGTAAATGACTGTTTTTCGGTTAAAAAGGTTTTGTTTTATCCGTAGTTATCTGCGGTTACCAGGAAGGAGCGAGGGGAGGGCCGCCCTGCCGTGGCAGGGCGGCCGATGATCGGATAGGGAAGGGGACTGCGACCGGGCCGGTACGATACCCGGCGCCTGCCTGTTGCCGGTCAGCCGTGGGCGGCCTTTCTCTCCATGGCGTCGTCCATAACCTTGTAGGCGCAGAATTCGCCGCACATGGTGCAGGCGCCGTGATCGGCGACCCCCGATTCGGCGCGCAACTGGCGGGCCTTGTCCGGGTCGAGGGAAAGGGCGAACTGCCCTTCCCAGTCGAGCTTCTTGCGGCACTTGGCCATGGCGACGTCCTTTTCCATGGCCCCTTTGACCCCTTTGGCGATGTCGGCGGCGTGGGCCGCGATCCGGGAGGCGATGACCCCGTCCCGCACATCCTCAACCGTGGGAAGGCGCAGGTGCTCCGACGGTGTGACGTAGCAGAGGAAGTCGGCGCCGGCGGCTGCGGCAATGGCGCCGCCGATGGCGCAGGTGATATGGTCGTAGCCCGGTGCGATATCGGTAACCAGCGGTCCCAGCACGTAGAAAGGTGCCCCGTGGCAGAGCCGCTTCTGCAGGATGATGTTGGCCTCGATCTGGTGCAGCGGCACATGGCCCGGCCCTTCGATCATCACCTGTACCCCCACCTCACGGGCCCGCTGGGTCAGCTCCCCCAGGAGGATCAGCTCGTGGATCTGGGCGCGGTCCGTGGCATCGGCCAGGCAGCCCGGACGGAACCCGTCTCCCAGCGACAGGGTCATGTCGTATGCCTTCACGATCTCCAGCAGCCGGTCAAAATGCTCGAACAGCGGGTTTTCCTTGTTGTTGTAAGCCATCCACTCTACGGTGAAGGCGCCGCCACGGGAGACCACGTCCATCAGCCGCCCCTCGTTCTGCATCCGCTCGACCGTGGAGCGGGTGACGCCGCAGTGGACCGTGATGAAGTCCACTCCGTCCTCGGCATGCTTGACGATGCCGGCGAAGATGTCGTCCACGGTCATGTCCACGATCGCCTTCTTCTTGGTCCGGACCGCATCCAGCGCAGCCTGGTAGAGGGGGACCGTGCCGATGCAGGCGCGGGTCTCGGCGATGATGGCCCGGCGGATCTCATCCACCGGCCCGCCCGTTGACAGGTCCATGAGGGCGTCGGCACCGTGCTTCACGGCCACGCGCGCCTTTTCCAGCTCCTTGGAGATGTCGGTGTCGTCGGCAGAGGTGCCGATGTTGGCGTTGACCTTGGTGCGCAGCCCCTTGCCCACGGCCAGGGGGATGCCGCTGAGCCGCTTCACGTTGTGGCAGATGATGATGGTGCCGTCGGTGATGCCGTCGCGGATGGTCTCCGCAGGGACCCCCTCGGCTGCTGCAGCTTCGCGCATCATGTCGGAGATTATGCCCTGGCGGGCCAGTTCGAGTTGGGTCTTCATGTAATGCTCCTTGTCGTAATAGAGGCGGACCGGGTTCTCCCGGTGGCTAGTCTCTCGTTTCCCGTGCGGCAAGATAGTGGTTGACCGGTCCGTGCCCCTTGCCCAGCGGCTGGGCAAGGCGGATGGCGGCGGTAATGAACTCCTTGGCCCGGCTGATGGCGACCTGCAACGGCTCCCCCTGCGCCAGGTAGGTGGCGATGGCAGAGGCCATGGTGCAGCCGGTGCCGTGGGTGTTGCGGGTGTGGACGCGCTGGCCCGGATAGCGGATGAAGGCGCTGCCGTCAAAGAGGATGTCCACCGCGGAACCTTCCCCCAGATGCCCCCCCTTGATCAGGACGTTTCTCGCTCCCATGCGGTGGATGGCGCGTGCGGCCTGCTGCATCCCTTCCTCGTCGCTGATGTCCAGGCCGCTCAGCCGTTCCGCCTCGGGGATGTTGGGGGTGACCAGGTAGGCGAGCGGCAGGAGCCGGTGCTTGAGGCAGGTAACCGCGTCGCGGTCGATGAGGGATGCCCCCCCCTTGGCGACCATGACCGGATCGACGATTGGCAGGAGCCGGCGCTGCTCCTCCAGCCGCTGCGCCAGGATGTCGATGATCGGTGCCGAGAAGAGCATGCCGGTCTTCACCGTGTCCACCGGGATGTCGGCAAGCACCGCGTCGAGCTGCTCTGCCACGAACTCGGGGGGGACCGGGTGGATGCCGGAGACGCCGCGGGTGTTCTGCGCCGTGAGGGCGGTGATGACCGACGAGCCGTAGGAACCGAGCAGGGTGATGGTCTTCAGATCCGCTTGGATGCCGGCGCCGCCTCCCGAATCGCTGCCGGCAACGGTCAGCACGGCGCCGCGGGGAAAGGGGGCTTTCCGGTTGAACTGCAACGCCAGTTCAGCAGCCGCGGCTGAAGGGTCGCGATTCTCCAGCACTGCCGAGATGACCGCCACGGCGTCGGCGCCGCTGTCGATCACCCTGGCCACGTTGTTCCGGGTGATGCCGCCGATGGCCACCAGCGGAATCTTGATCTGATCGCGGATCGCTGCTAGCCCTTCGGGTCCGGCCAGGTGCCGGATATCCTTGCTCCGGGTGGGGAACATGGCGCCGAAACCGATATAGTCAGCACCGGCGGCCTGGGCCGCCAGAGCCTCGTCCAGGTCATGGGTGGAGATACCGAGCAGGCGGTGGGAACCGAGCTGCCTGCGGGCTTCGGCAGGGTCGCCGTCGTCCTGGCCCAGGTGGAGGCCGTCGGCGTCCAGCTCAAGGGCCAGGGAGAGGTCGTCGTTGACGATGAACGGGATGCAGGCCTGGGCGCAGAGCTCCTGCAGCTCCCTGCCGAGGCTGAGCTTCTCTGCCCGCTCTCCCGTCTTGCGGCGGAACTGGAGTGCCGAGACGCCGCCGGCAATCGCCCGCCGTACCCGCTCGACCAGTTGCTCCCCTTCGTCGGTGACCAGGTAGAGACCGTTAAGCCTGAAGGCGTCGTCGCCGCGATCCACGACGAGCCGAAGATGATCGGATTTCCTGCGATACATAGAGTTCCTGTGCTGGGGAAGAGACGCAAAAAGCCGCACCTGTTGGGTTACGGCTTACCTGGTCGGCGAATGGAGGGTGTCAGGAGCCGCTTCCCTACGCCGGCATTAACCGGATCAGGTTCAAAGGGTTTGAGGCGGAAGCCTCATCTCAGTTCTCGCGAACTCCCCCAGCTGGCAAATAATTTCCATAAGCTAATGGAAAACGCCCGGCAAGTCAATGACAATAAACGGGAATGGGCTTTACACGGTCCTGTATACATGATAGATAGTTTCCGTCCGGAAAGGGTTCTTTTTCGCCCTGGCGGCGTCAATCTGCGGGATTCCTTGTGCGGCGTAGCGCTGCTACGCCTCCGCGCAATCCCTTGATTTCCTTGCCATGACGAAAAATCCCTCCTTTCCGATCCGGAAACAAGTGGTGTCTCGTTCGCTGTTTCCGGGCACATTCCGATTTGCGAGCCGATCATGGACAGTCGCCCCACCATAGCAGAGATAGATCTTGCGGCCCTGCGCCACAACTATGCCCAGGTACGGCGGGCGGTCCGGCAAGACTGCGGCGTCCTGGCCGTGGTCAAGGCCGATGCCTACGGCCACGGCTTCATGGACGTCGCCACCGTCCTCGACCAGGAGGGGGTGACCGCCTTCGGGGTGGCCTTCCTGGCCGAAGGGATCCAGCTCCGCAAGAGCGGGATCGACCGGCCGATCCTGATCCTGGGGGGGGTCTACCCCGGCCAGGAGCGAAAGTGCGTCGGCTTCAACCTCTCCACCACGGTCTTCAGCATGGAGCAGGCCCGGACGCTGGATGCCGCGGCCAGGGGGCTCTACCGCAAAGCCAAAATCCATGTCAAGATCGATACCGGCATGGGGCGGCTCGGCATCCCCTACGACGAGGCCGCTGACTTTTTCCGCCAGTTGCGGGAGCTGCGGAACGTGGAGCTGGAAGGGGTGATCTCCCATTTCTCCTCGTCCGACGAACTGGACGACAGCGGATCGGCCTACACGGCCGAGCAGGCAGCCCGTTTCAGCGCCGTGATCGGCGAATGCCGCGCCTGCGGCTTTACCCCTCCCTATATCCACATTGCCAACAGCGCCGCGATCTTCAGCGTCGATCTCCCCTTCTGCAACCTGGTGCGGCCGGGGATCGTGCTCTACGGTTCGCTCCCCTCGGGGGACTTTGCCGGCCGGCTCGACGTCAGGCCGGTGATGCGCCTGAAGAGCCGGGTTGCCATGCTCAAATGGGTGGAGCCGGGCAGATCGATCAGCTATTCCCGCCGCTACACCACCAGTCAGCGCACCCTGGTCGCCAGCGTGCCGGTGGGGTATGCGGACGGCTACAGCCGCGCCCTGACCAACAAGGGGGAGCTGATCGTGCGGGGGCACCGTGTCCCGGTGGTCGGCACGGTCTGCATGGACTGGATCATGGCCGACGTGAGCGGGGTCCCCGACGTTGCCGTGGGGGACGAGGTCACCCTCTTGGGGTGCGACGGCAGCGGCGTCTGCATCCGCGCGGAAGAACTGGCGGCCCTGGCCGGCACCATCCCCTACGAAATATTCTGCGGCATCAGCAAGCGGGTGCCGCGGGTCTATGTCAATGGGACCTGATTCCGGGCTGTCGGGATACGGCGGGGCTTCCCGGGCCGATCAGGCACGGGCGACAGCGAAATCCCGGCATTCGTACCTGCGCGACGTCGTCCTTATTGTCGCCGCGATTGTGCTGGTCTATGGCCGCGCCCTTTTCAACGGATTCGTCTGGGACGACCCGGTCTATCTCCTTGGTCCCCGGATCTACCGGACCTTTGACCCCTTCAGCCTGTTCGCGACCCTTGCCAACGGCATCGAGTATCTCCCCGTTCGCGACCTGACGGTCATGCTGGACTTTGCCCTCTGGGGAGAGCATGCGGCCGGTTTTCACGCCACCAACCTGTTGATCCATTGCTGTTCGGCCCTGGCCCTCTATGCGCTTGTCAACAGGCTCCAGCCCCTGTTCGGGCTCCCTGCCGCCGGTCGGCCGTCCACCGCCATCCCCCTTGCCGCTGCACTCCTCTTTGCCGTCCATCCCTTGAACGGCCAGGCGGTCAACTGGATTTCCGGCAGGAACGTTCTTTTGTGCGGCCTCTTTTCGCTTCTGGCGGTCCAGCTTTACCTGGGCTGGCTGCAGCGTGACGGGCGCCAAGGAGGGTGGCTCTACGCCGCTGCCCTGGCATGTTTTGTCTGCTCGCTTCTTTCCAAGGCCACCTCCATTACAGTGCCGCTCGTCCTCTGCCTGCTGCTGGCGATCTCCGGAAGAGCCGGACGCCAGCGTCCCTATCTCTCCCTGGTCCCGTTCTTCCTTGTCTCCGTTGCCGCATATGTCCTGTTCATGAAGGTTGCTGCGGTTGCCGGCATCATTACCGACGCGCAGCTGGCAGCGCAGGGGGAAGGGCTCGCCGTGCGGATCAGCCGGGCGCTGCAGATCCCCTACTTTTATATCGGGAAGTTTCTCCTCCCCCTGCGGTTGGCGCCTGAATACGACGTGACGTTCTCGCCCCGGCTCCTTTCCCTGCAGACGATCGGTGCCTGCGCGGGCATTGCCGTCGCGCTGGTTCTTGCGGTTTTTCAGCGCAGACGCTACCCTGAGATCCTTTTCAGCGTGGGCTGGTTCGGGATCACGCTCCTTCCGGTGAGTAACCTCTATGCGACAAACCCCATCGTGGCAGACCGCTACGGCTATATCCCGCTGGTCGGCCTGATGGTGGGGGGAGTCGTCGGTATCTGGCGCTTGAAGGCATGGGGTGGGGAGTCCCTGCCCAAGGTCGTTCTGGCGGGCTGTATCGCTGCCTGCGGCCTGCTCACCTTTGCCTCTGTCCCGGCCTGGAAGGACGAGCGGAGTCTCTGGACCAGCGCCATAGAGAATCAGCCGCGGGTCGTTGTCGGCTACCTGGGACTCGGCACGGCCCTGCTCGCGGCCAACGACTATCCCGGCGCGCTCGCACAGTATGCAGAGGCGCAGAAGCTCAACCCGCTCAACCATTATTACGATACCGCCCTGGGGCTCTACCTGCTCAGGCAGGGCGCATCCGACCGGGCCATTGCTTCATTCCGTAATGCCCTGCAGAAAAAACCCGATGCCATCAGGCCGCTGTATGAACTGGCAAAGATCTTTGAGGCGCGGGGCGATCTGCAAAAGGCGCGGGAGTACTACCAGGGGGTCGTCGGTTCCAGGGAGCATGGCAACGTCTTTCTCAAGCCCGCCCGTTTGGCCCTTGACCGCCTCGGGGCGGGTGCTGTGCCGGGGAATGCGGCCGGTGGTGGCAATGCCGGGCAACTCGCTGCACTGGGAGACAGGGCACTGGCATACTACCGCGGGAACGATCTGGCCAAGGCGCTGGAGATCTTCCTGGAGATGGAGCGGCTTGGCGGGAATCAGTGGGAGCTCCACTACAATATCGCCACGATCTACATGAAACGGAACAGCTACGCAGAGGCGATTGCCTACTTCCGGAAAACCCTTGCAGCGGCGCCGGGCAACCTGGATGCCCTGAACAATCTGGGGATCTGCTATCGGGAGTCGCGCGACTACCCCCGGGCGATCCGGGCGTTTGAAGAGGTCATGACGCAAAACAGCGGCTATGCCTATGCGCCGTACAACCTGGCCATCACCTACGACCGCATGGGGGAAAAGGGGAAGGCCGGAGCGCTGTTCACGGAGATATCCCGGCGCTTTCCCGAACTGAGGGAGCAGGTGCGACCCTACCTTTCCGGTGCCAGGTAAGGCGGGCTGCAGCGGAATATGAGCGTGAGGAGAGACATGAAGCTGATCAGCATCGTCACCCCCTGCTACAACGAGGAGGAGAATGTCGCCGAGCTCTACCGCCAGGTGCGGGAGGTCTTTGCCTCCCTGCCGGCGTACCGCTACGAGCACATCTTCATCGACAACGCCTCCCGCGACCGGACCGTTGCCATCCTCAAGGAGATCGCCGGCCAGGACAAAAACGTCAGGATCATTGTCAACAGCCGCAATTTCGGCCATATCCGCTCCCCCTACCACGCCCTGCTCCAGGCAGAGGGGGATGCCGTCATCCTGCTGGTGGCCGACCTGCAGGACCCGCCCCCCATGATCCGGGACTTCATCGCAAAGTGGGAGGAGGGGTACAAGGTGGTGCTGGGGGTGAAGAGCAACAGCGAAGAGACCCCGGCCATGTTCCTGATCCGCAGGATGTACTACAACCTGATCTCACGGCTGTCGGAGATCGAGCTGACCAAGAACAACACCGGGTTCGGCCTCTACGACCGGAGGGTCATGGAGGCGCTGCGGGAGATCAACGACCCGTACCCCTATTTCCGTGGGATCGTCTCGGAGATCGGTTTCGAGAAGGCGATTATCGAATACGTGCAGCCGCGCCGCAAGCGGGGGATCACCAAGAACAATTTCTACACCCTCTACGACATCGCCATGCTCGGGATCACCAACCATTCACGGGTGCCGCTCCGGATCGCCACCATGCTCGGTTTCGCCATGGCGGCGTTGAGCCTTCTGGTTTCTCTCGGCTACCTGATTGCCAAGCTGGTTTTTTGGAGTACCTTTACGGCAGGGATGGCGCCGGTGGTGATCGGCCTCTTCTTTTTCGGCTCGGTGCAGCTCTTCTTCATCGGCATCCTTGGGGAGTACATCGGTCTCATCTACACCCAGGTGCAGAAACGGCCGCTGGTGATCGAAAAGGAGCGGGTGAATTTCGACCGATAGCAGGTTGTTGAAAAACAGCCATCTCGCCGCCGTCCTCGAAAAGCCGCCTTGTGCGGCGTAGCGCTGTTTATGCCCAGTGGGTACTACGCCTCCGCGGGGCTTTCTGCGGGTGCGACGATCTGACTATTTTTGAACTACCTGAGTTTTTAGCTACGCTGCAACTTCGTTTTCAACAACCTGTTAGAAGAGGGTCGTTCAGTTGTGTGTCGGGCCGCGGTCGCATGCGGTAGATCGTGCAGAGTGGAAAACCTATGACCAAGCAGAAGATAAAACTGACGGGAATGGTGAAAGCGGCCGGCTGAGCGGCAAAGCTGGGCCCGGCGGGCCTTGAGGAAGCTTTGCGAACCCTGCCTCCTGCGGTTGACCCCGCCCTCCTCGTGGGGCCGGAGACATCCGACGATGCAGGGGTCTATCGACTCTCCGGCGAACTGGCGCTGGTGGACACGGTGGATATCATCACCCCGCTGGTGGACGATCCGTTCACCTTTGGCAGGATAGCTGCGTCCAACGCCCTGTCCGACGTCTACGCCATGGGTGGCAGGCCGGTGACGGCGCTCAACCTGGTATTCTTCCCCGCGTGTAAACTCCCCCCCCATGTGCTGGCCGATATTCTCGCCGGGGGGAGCGCCGCCCTGGCGCAGGCCGGGGCCTGCCTGGTGGGGGGGCATACGGTTGAGGACGACGAGCTGAAGTACGGGCTGGCCGTTACGGGGATCGTCCATCCCGACCGGGTGGTCCGCAACTCAACGGCCCGGCCGGGGGATGTCCTGGTCCTGACCAAGCCGCTGTGCAGCGGCATCGTCTCCACTGCCATCAAGGCGGAGATGGTGCCTGCCGCGGTGGTCGACGAGGCGGTCCGCTGGCTGACCACGCTCAACGACGTTGCCGCCCGGCTCATGGTCGCCTGCGGCGCAACCGCCTGCACCGACGTTACCGGCTTCGGCCTCATCGGCCATATCTCTGAGATGGCGACAGGGGCCGGAGCAACCGTCCGTCTCGACCTGCAGTCAGTGCCGGTGCTGGACGGCGTCATGGAGCTGGTCCGGGACGGGCTGGTCCCGGCAGGCTGCTACCGCAACCGCGATCATTACGCGCCGCTCTGCCGGGTCGATGGGATCAAGGCCGCGGGTGACGGGCCGACCACAGCCGACGAGCGTCTCCTGCCGCTCTTCGACCCGCAGACCTCGGGTGGCCTGCTGATTGCCCTGCCCCCTGCGCAGCTGGAGCGGTTCATGGCCCTGGCCGCGGAAGAGGGCTGTTTCGCCGTCCGGATCGGGGAGGTCTTGCCCCGAGAGGAGCATGCCGTTGTCATTGCCTGATGCCGTTGTCCTTGCCTGCGACCTGGGAACCACCACCATTGCGGTCTCCCTGCTCGACGCCGCCACCGGGGAGCGGCTCGCCGCGGGGGGAGCCCTCAATCCGCAGCGCTCGTTCGGCGCCGACGTGGTGACGCGTCTTGCCGCTGCGGTTGCCTCGCCCGATACGCGGGCCGGGATGGCCCGGCTGGTGAATGCCGAGCTGGAGACGCTCGCCCGTCGCCTCCTTGCCGATACCGGGGTGGCGGAGTCCTGCCTGACGATGGTCGCCATTGCCGGGAATCCCACCATGGAGCACCTGCTGCTCGATCTCCCGGTTGATTCGCTGGCCCATATCCCCTATCGACCCCTCTTCAGGGAAGGAAGGCAGCTGCTGACCCGCGACCTGGGCTGGAGCCTTGCGGCCGGTCTCTATCTCTTCCCCCTTCCCGGCGGCTTTGTAGGGGGGGACCTGGTCGCCTTCCTCTACGGGGAGGAGCTCTCCGATGCACCACCCTTGCCCCACGCTGCACGGCTCTATCTCGACCTGGGGACCAATGCCGAGATTGCTCTCTGCTGCGGTGATCGGGTTTTTGCCACGTCGGCGGCAGCTGGGCCCGCCTTCGAGGGGGGGAACCTTTCCTGCGGCATGGCTGCGCTGCCCGGTGCCATTGCCCAGGTGGAGTGCGCCGACGGGAAGGTCCGGATCGAAACCATCGGCAACGGGGTGCCGACGGGCGTTTGCGGCTCCGGTGCACTGTCGGCCATCGTATCGCTTCGCAGGGAAGGGGTCATTGATGCGAGCGGCCGGCTCCGGTCCTCTGCGGAGATCCCCTCGAACCTCGGCAACCGCATTGTCGAGCGGACTGAGGGGCGGGGGTTCGTCCTGTACCGGGATGCCCGGCATGAGGTGGTCATCTCCCAGGAGGATATCCGCCAGGTTCAGCTGGCAAAGGGGGCGATCCGCGCGGGTATCGAGGTTCTGCTCGCCAGGGCCGGCCTGGCCGCGGTCGATCTGGCCGAGGTGGTCGTGACCGGGTCATTCGGCATGGTGCTCGGCGCCGGGCTGCTGCGCGATCTGGGGGTGATCCCGCACGCGGTCCCTTCGGTCCGGTTCGGTGCGGACGGCGCCCTGGCGGGAGTGGAGCGTTATCTTCGCCGGGAGGACGGGGAAGGGGAGGTGGCGGCCCTGGCCAGCCGCCTTGCGGTCGTCCCGCTGTCGGGCAATCCGCTGTTCGAGGCGCACTTCATCCGGTTCATGGATTTTACCGACAGCGAGCCCTGATCGACGGGAAACTGCCTTGTGGCACCGGGCTCGGGACGATGCTTCCGGGGGGTGTGAAAAGGGCTTTGCAGTTGCGCCGGAATCTGCTAAATTTCCCCTTTTCAATGCCGGGGCATGACGACCCGGCCCGATATCTTCAACCTTAATCCGTGACAGATGCCGGGTCGACGAAGCGACTGTGCCCGAGAGCCAGCCGCTGTAGGCGAAATGAAGCGTCAACCGGCCTGCCTGTCTGAGCCCGTAAGGGCGAGTTGCAGGCCGGTAGCGAAATAAGCCGTACAGCGGCGGCGTGAGTGGCACTCGGAGCATAGTGACCCGGTAGTTGTCACGTTTCACGTTCAATTCCACTATTGCTAAAAGGAGCGGATAGCATGGCACAGATCAAGCGGGCGCTGATCAGCGTCTCAGACAAGACCGGCATCATCGAATTTGCACGGGAACTCGCCACCTACGGCGTCGAGATACTCTCCACCGGCGGCACGGCCAAGCTTCTGCGCGAGGCGGGGCTCACGGTCAAGGACGTCTCCGAGTTCACCGGGTTCCCCGAGATGCTGGACGGCCGGGTGAAGACCCTTCATCCCAAGGTCCATGGCGGGCTGCTGGGGATGCGGAGCAACCCCGAGCACGTGGCGACCATGCAGCAGCACGGGATCGAGCCGATCGACCTGGTGGCCGTGAATCTCTACCCGTTCGAGGCAACCGTGGCCAAGGCCGACTGCACCCTTGAGGATGCCATCGAGAATATCGATATCGGCGGACCGACCATGCTCCGCTCCGCTGCCAAGAACAATGCCGATGTCACGGTGATCGTCGATCCCGTCGATTACCGGACCGTGCTCGACGAGATGAAGGCGAATGGCGGCGCGGTCGCGAAGCAGACCAATTTCCGACTGGCGGTCAAGGTCTACCAGCACACCGCAGCCTACGACGGTGCCATCTCCAACTGGCTCGGCGCCCGGACCGGCGAGGGGGTGGAGCGGTTCCCCGACACCCTCACCTTCCAGTACCGCAAGGCCCAGGGGATGCGGTATGGCGAGAACCCGCACCAGTCGGCAGCCTTCTATGTCGAGCGCGACGTCCGGGAGGCTTGTATCTCCACGGCCCGACAGCTCCAGGGGAAGGAACTTTCCTATAACAACATCGGCGATACCGACGCGGCGCTCGAATGCGTCAAACAGTTCAGCGAGGGGCCGGCCTGCGTCATCGTCAAGCACGCCAACCCGTGCGGCGTGGCTATCGGCGCGAACCTTCTCGACGCCTACGACCGGGCCTACAAGACCGATCCCGAATCGGCCTTCGGCGGGATCATCGCCTTCAATGGCGAGTTGGACGAGGCGACCGCCAAGGCTATCTGCGACCGCCAGTTCGTGGAAGTGATTATCGCCCCGAAGGTGACCCCCGGTGCAGTGGCGGCAGTGGCGGCGAAAAAGAACGTCCGCCTGCTCGAATGCGGGCAGTGGCCGGCAGCGCCGCTGCAAAGGCTCGATTTCAAGCGGGTGAACGGCGGCATCCTCGTCCAGGATACCGATCTCGCCCTCCATGGCGACCTCAAGGTGGTCACCACCCGCCAGCCGACCGAGAAGGAGATGGTCGACCTGCTCTTTACCTGGCGGATCTGCAAGTTCGTCAAGTCCAACGCCATCGTCTACGGCAGGGACGGCATGACCATCGGCGTCGGTGCCGGCCAGATGAGCCGGGTGAACTCGGCCAGGATCGCGGCCATCAAGGCGGAACATGCCGGCCTGGAGGTCAGGGGGGCGGTCATGGCCTCCGATGCCTTCTTCCCTTTCCGCGACGGCATCGACAATGCCGCAGCGGTCGGCATCAGCGCGGTGATCCAGCCCGGCGGCAGCATGCGCGACGAAGAGGTGATCGCCGCGGCCAACGAACACGGCATGGCCATGGTCTTCACCGGCATGCGCCACTTCAGGCACTGATCGCCGCCCTGTGCCGCGTACCGGCAGGACTGCTGTTTCGGCCGGTGACGCGGGGGGGATAGCCCCAGCAACGCTTTCCTGAGGAGTGAACCATCATGAATATTCTCGTTGTCGGCGGTGGTGGCCGCGAACATGCGCTGGTCTGGAAGATCTGCCAGTCGCCCCTGGTGAACCGGGTCTATTGCGCTCCGGGGAATCCGGGGATCGGCCAGATGGCCGAGAATGTGCCGCTTGCGGTGGACGATCTGCCGGGACTCCTGGCCTTTGCCACTGCCCGTGATATCGACCTGACCGTGGTCGGGCCCGAACTGCCGCTCTCCCTGGGGATCGTCGATCTCTTTGAAGAGCATGGCCTGAAGATATTCGGCGCTCGCCGCAATGCGGCGCTGATCGAGGCGAGCAAGGCCTTTTCCAAGGACCTGATGAAGAAGTACCAGGTGCCGACCGCAGCCTACGAGGTCTTTACCGAGGTGGAACCGGCGGTTGCCTTCATCGACCGGCTCGGTGCCCCCATTGTGGTGAAGGCTGACGGCCTTGCCGCCGGCAAGGGGGTCATTGTCGCCCAGACCCGCGACGAGGCGGTCACGGCGGTAACGGACATGCTTTCGGGTAATGCCTTTGGCGCGGCTGGATCGCGGGTGGTGATCGAGGAGTTTCTCCGGGGGGAGGAGGCATCGTTTCTCGCCTTCACCGACGGCCGGAACATCATCCCGCTCGCTTCGGCCCAGGACCACAAGGCGGTCTTCGACGGCGACACCGGGCCGAACACCGGTGGCATGGGGGCCTATTCTCCGGCACCGGTGGTGACCAAGGCCATCCACGATCAGGTCATGGCCGAGATCATGCAGCGTACCGTCGACGGCATGGCTGCCGAGGGGCGACCCTATCGCGGCGTCCTTTATGCCGGGCTGATGATCGACGGGACCTCGGTGAAGACCCTGGAGTTCAATGCCCGTTTTGGCGACCCCGAGTGCCAGCCCCTCCTGATGCGGCTCAAGTCGGACATCGTGCCGGTGCTCATGGCGGTGGCCGAGGGGGACATCAGCGGGATCAGCCTCGAATGGCACGACCAGGCAGCGGTCTGCGTGGTCATGGCCTCTGCAGGGTATCCCGGCGACTACCGCAAGGGGGACGCGATCCATGGCCTCGACACGGCGGCTGCACTGGAGGACCTGTTCGTGTTCCATGCCGGCACTGTGCTCGATCAGGGGCGGATCGTCACCAGCGGCGGCCGGGTTCTGGGGGTCACTGCCCTGGGGCCGACGGTCCGGGCTGCCATCGACCGGGCGTATCGGGGTGTTGCGGCCATCAACTGGGAAGGGGTGCATTTCCGCACCGATATCGGCAAAAAGGCAATGGGCCGGGAATAGGGGAACGCGATGAAACCACTGGTGCTGATACTCATGGGAAGCGATTCCGACCTGCCGGTGATGGAGGAGACGGCCAAGGTGCTGGATGCCTTCCAGGTCCCTTACGAGATGCGGGTCTCCTCCGCGCACCGGTCGCCGGCCAGGACGGCCGAGCTGGCAGCGGGCGCCGACGGTCGCGGCATCAAGGTGATCATCGCTGCAGCCGGCATGGCGGCTCATCTGGCAGGGGTCGTGGCGGCAGAGACCTGCCTGCCGGTTATCGGCGTTCCCATCGGCGGCGGTCCCCTCAACGGGGTGGATGCCCTCTATGCCATGGTGCAGATGCCGGGCGGGATTCCGGTGGCGACCATGGCCATCGGCAAGGCCGGGGCCAAAAATGCGGGCATCCTGGCAGTGCAGATGCTGGCGATTGCCGACACGCGTCTGGTCGCTGGGCTGGCCGACTTTAAGCGGCAACTGGCAGAAGAGGTTGCAGCAAAGGACGAGGCGCTGCAACTGGCCCGTGCACGCGGCTGATGACCATCCGGCAGCGGCCATGAACCATGGTTCATGAACCCATTTTATCTTGACAATCCGGCGAGTGGTGTCATAGTTTTCCGTACATTTTCATCAAAGTTTGAAGGGAGAAGTCAGCATGAAAAAGTCTATCGTTGCTCTGTTTGCTGTTGTCGCATTCGCCGGGACCGCCTTTGGCGCAGACGTCATCGAGATGAAGAAAGGCGTGTCTTTCAACCACAAAGAGCACAAGGCTGCTGTCGGCGATTGCAAGAAGTGCCATGAGAAGGGTCCTGGCAAAATCGAAGGGTTCGGCAAGGACTGGGCGCACAAGACCTGCAAAGGTTGCCATGCCGACATGAAGAAGGGTCCGACCAGCTGCAAGGACTGCCACAAGAAGTAAGTAGCCTGAAACCGAGTGATTCCGGTGCGAAAGGGGATGACAGGAGGCCTGTTATCCCCTTTTTTGCGTCTGTATACATATAGAAAATTAATTGTTATTTCGTGGGTAGTTCCTGTATAATCGGCCGTTGATTAGGTCTCAGCCGAATATCTGAATAAGCCGCTGATTTCCGATCTGCATGCAACCATATCGAGAGGAGCTTGTCTTGACTACGCAAAAACAAGGTTTTCTGCAGAGCCTGTGGGATTTCTTCTGTTCCCTCAAGCTCTCCATCTCCCTCCTCATCGGCCTCGCCCTGGTTTCGATCATTGGCACGGTCATTCCGCAGGCCCCGAGTATTCCGGAAGAGTATATCCGGTCGTTGAGCCAGACCAAGCTGCAGCTCTATGACAAACTGGGTTTCTTCGACATGTACCACTCGTGGTGGTTCATTCTCCTGCTCTACCTGCTGACCGTCAACCTGGTGGCCTGTTCCATCAAGCGGCTCCCCCGCGTCTGGAAGATCGTTTCCGAGCCGAACCTGATCTTCGACGAAGGGCTGGAGCGCTCGCTGTCGCTCACCCGTGATCTGAAGCTGAAGGGAGACGCCGCAAGCCTGAAGGACAAGCTGACCGGGTTTCTTTCCAGTGAATTCGCGACTCCGGTTGTAACCGAACAGAACGGCGAGATCCACCTTTTCGCACAGAAGAACCCCTGGTGCCGTCTCGGCGTGTATGTGGTCCACCTCAGCATCATCATCATCTTCATCGGCGCACTGATCGGCTCCTTTTACGGTTACAAGGCCTATGTCCAGATCGTCGAAGGATCGAGCGTTTCCGCGGCCCAGGGCCGCAACGACAAGATGGTCGACCTCGGCTTTGCTGTAAAGCTGGAAAAATTTTCGGTTTCGTTCTACAACACCGGCGCTCCCAAGGAGTTCAAGAGCATCCTGACGATCCTGGAGAATGGGCAGCCGGTGCCGGGGTATGTCAATATCCCGGTTGTCGTCAACGACCCGCTGACCTACAAGGGTTTCACCTTCTACCAGTCCAGCTACGGCCCGGCGAGCGAGGGGGGGACCTTTTACTTCACCATGCGTGAACGCAAGGGAGGAGCCCCGGTTCGGGTGGCTGCCCACCAGGGGGATATGGTGCAACTCCCCGGCGGCCGCACCATGCGCGTTGTGGAGTCGACCCAGGATGTCAGCCCGGTGATCCCCCAGCTCAGTGGCCCGGCTGCGCGGGTAGAGGTCCATGCGCCCGGCAAGCAGCCCGAGTCGTTCATCGTTTTTCGCAACTATCCCGAACTCGATGCAGAGCGCGGCGGCGACCTGATTTTCACCTATGACGGCTCCGACGAGAAATTCTATACCGGCCTGCAGGTTGCCAAGGACCCCGGTGTCTGGGTTGTCTGGCTCGGCTGTACCCTTATGGTGGTGGGGATCATCATGGCGTTCTTCCTGTCCCACAAACGTCTTTGGGTCAGGATAGCTGCAAACGGCCGCGTTGTTGTCGGCGGGAGCGCCAGCAAAAACCAGCCGGCTTTCCAGGGGGCCTTTGAAACCCTTGTCGATAAGATGGAAAAACTGTAAATAGTTTCCATCCGGAAATTCCGGATGAGAAACAATTGGTTTCCGAACCGGAAGGGAGGAGTTTTTCGTTCTGGCAAGGAAATCAAGGGATTGCGCGGAGGCGTACATCGGTACGCCGCACAAGCAATCCCGCAGATTGACGCCGGCAGGGCGGAAAAGAGCCCTTTCCGGACGGAAACTAAATAGATTCTCGTTTATCGACTCTCGGACTTCAAGATTCACGGAGGTTATAATCAATGTCCAGTTCCCTGCTGTTCAATATCACCACCCTCTCCTACATGGTGTCGATGCTGCTCTTTTTTGCATTCCTTGCCAGCAGGAACAAAGGAGTGGGACTTGCCGCCAGTGGCGTCGCCTATGCCGGCTGGCTCATTCAGACCGCTGCGATCCTGCTTCGCTGGAAAGAGTCCTATGCCATGGGGCATGGCCATGCTCCCCTGTCCAACCTCTATGAGTCCGTGGTCTTCTTTGCCTGGACCATCATCCTGATTTACGGCATCATCGAAATGAAATACAAATACCGGGTCGTGGGCGCCTTTGTCGTTCCCTTTGCCCTGCTCGGCATGGCCTGGGCGCAACTCGGTCTGAGCAGCGGCATCGAACCACTGGTTCCCGCGCTTCAGAGCAACTGGCTTCTCTACCACGTCATCACCTGCTTCCTGGGGTATGCTGCCTTTGCCGTGGCGTGCGGCATCTCGATCATGTACCTCATCAAGGAGCGTCACGAATCGGCAACCGGCGGCGATGGCCAGGCCGGCGGCGTCATGGCCACATTCCCGTCGGTGCGGGTGCTGGATGACCTCAACTACAAGGCGATCATGATCGGCTTTCCGCTCTTGACGCTGGGCATCGTCACCGGCGCAGCCTGGGCCAACTATGCCTGGGGCACCTACTGGAGCTGGGACCCGAAGGAGACCTGGTCGCTGATTGTCTGGTTCATCTACGCCGCCTTTCTCCATGCCCGCATCACCCGTGGATGGGTGGGCCGGCGGGCGGCATTCCTCTCCATCATCGGTTTTGCGGCGACCATCTTCTGCTATCTCGGGGTTAACCTCTTCCTTTCCGGCCTGCACAGTTATGGCGGCAAGTAAGTATCATCCATTCCCGGCGCGGTTATCCACCGCGCCGTTTTTTTTCGCCCGCTTGCCGGCAATCGGTCAGGGTGGGCGGCCATCAAGGATTGTCAGGGGCGCATGGAGCTGTTATAGTTCTCGGCATTGAGCTGAACTGGAGATTCCACGGGGAGCGTGTGCGGATGAGGAACTGGCCTGGTTATGTCGCTGCATTACTGCTCGTGCTGCTACCGGCGAGCGTGTCGGCAGCCCTGCAACTTATCTACCCGGTCGAAAAGAGCTGGGTCTATCGATCCGACTATCTCATCCTGAAAACGAACGACCCTGCCGTGAATGGCATAAAGATCACGGTCAACGGCATCGACAGCGACATCATGCAGATCGGCTCCCCTGAATATCGCCGGGCATTTCAGGATCTCCTCATTGTCCAGCCGGTCTGGGACAAGGGTAAAAACACCCTGCTCGTGGAGGGCTTCAGCGGCACACAGAAGGTCCAATCGGTCGCTACGGAGATTTTCTACAACCCTTCGGGCGACACCAAGCTGATCCCGCAGGGTTTTATCAAAAATACGCTGCATACCGATGAGGATGAGAAGCTCTGCGCCCATTGTCACAGCAAGACGCCTGCATCAGCCAAAAACGGGTCTGCGACCGGTTCATCGAACTGCGGCACCTGTCACAAGAAGATGCTCGAAGTTGCGTATCCCCATGAACCGGTAAAAAGTCTTACCTGCTCCTATTGCCACAGCAGCAGCGGCACCCCCCGCTACAAGGTCGGCAAGCGCGATGCGCCGCTCTGCTTCGAGTGTCACGCGGACAAGGAAGCCGACATCAAGAAATTCACCTATCCCCATGGACCGGTTGCCGCGGGATACTGTGAAATATGTCATGATCCTCATGGCACCGAATATCCCGCGTTCATGCGCCGTCCCATTAACGAAGTATGTCTTTCCTGTCATGAAAAGATCGCCAAATCACCGCACGTGGTCCGTTCCTCCGGGAGTGAGGGGCATCCGCTGAGCGGGCGCAAGGATATTTCGCCCAAGCGGAAGGGGAAAGAACTATCCTGCGCATCGTGTCATGACCCGCACGGTGGGGTGGTGCGCTATTTCCTGGTAAGCCGTTCCGCGGAAAGAATGGCTCTCTGTCAGTTCTGCCACGCCAAATAGGCGCAGGATGTGCAAAAAAGCGGGACGGGAAGATGCTGGAGACTCTTATTACATTGTAGGTCAGGAGGAGTATTCATGAGATCCATGCTGCGTCTGAAATGGATTCTTGTCACCCTGTGTGTCATGCTGACGGCTTGTGCTGCCCCGCAGAAAGCCCGCGAACGGTATTTCTGGCCGGGTCCGCCGGATATCCCCCGCGTGGAATGGCTCGGTTTCTATCAGGGGAAGGGGCAGCTGGCTACGCCGGGCTTTCTTTCCGAGGTGCTGGGCGAAGATCTCGGGATGACCCTCGGTTTTCCGGTATTTGCCGCAGGGGATGGCATGGGCAGGTTGTATGTTTCCGATCATAAGTTGGCCGGGGTGATGATCTTCGATTTCCCTGGCAAGACGGTCAGGATGCTGGGCGCGAAGGATTTCCCGGAAGGATTCCACCGGCCGACCGGGATAGGGTTTGATGCCAGCGGCAACATCTATGTCGGTGATACGGCGAGGAAAAAGATCTATGTTTTCAATAAGGAGGAAAAGCTGGCAGGCGTGTTCGATCTGAGCAAAGAGCTCAAGTCGATCGGCTTCTTTGCCGTTGACAAGATGCGTAAACGCCTGATTATCCCTGATATCCAGGGCCAGGCGATTGTCATTACCGATCTTGGCGGCAAGATTCTCTCCAGCTTCGGCAAGCGTGGTCCGGGAGATGGCGAGCTCAACTTCCCCTCTTCGGTTGCCCTCGATCCCCAGGGGAATATCGTTGTCTGCGACCAGATGAATGCACGGATCGAAACCTTTACCCCCGATGGCGTCTTTAAGTCCAAGTTCGGCAAACGGGGCGACGGTGTCGGCGAGTTCAACATCATCAAGGCCGTGGCAGTGGACTCCGAGGGGCATATCTACGTTACCGACGGCCGGAGTAGCAAGCTCTCCCTCTTTAACGATGCCGGTGAGATCCTGCTCCAGGTCGGGGGGCCCGCCTCGGAAAAGGGGGGCGCAATGGTGACGGCAGGCGGATTCAACTTCCCCAACGGCGTCTTCATCGACCAGAACGACACGATCTATGTGGCGGACGTCTTCAACCAGCGGGTACAGATGTTTCAGTATCTGAACGAAAAGTATCTTCGCGAGCATCCGGTGCAGGCTGTTGCAGAGCCTGCTGCTCCGGTGAAGCCGTGAGGCAATCGACGCGGGTCTCGCTCTGCTGTCGTCGGTCGGATGCAGATTTTTCATTGATGCGTATGTGGTTATTTCACCGCGTTACCGTTGAATAGCCGGGGTAAATAGCCGGTACAATCGGCAGATCATGAGCAGGATGTAATTTTGAAGTCAATGTTATCGGGTAGATAGCTTTTGTTTGGGGTGTTGGCATATGCGGTGCATAGAGCAAAGTGTATCGCAACACTCACATGAGAGTTCTACCATCTGCGCCTGTCGCAGAACTATCAATGAAAGGAAGGAATGATTATGAAGAAGCTCGTATTTGCCGTAGCAGCAGTACTGGCCGCAGCTGCCGTTTCCTATGCAGCATCCGGCACCATCAGCGGGTCTGCCCACGACCTCTCAGGCACCACGTACCAGAGCGGAAGCACCGACCAGATCTGTGTTTTCTGCCACACCCCGCACAATGCAGAGCGCAACATCCCGCTCTGGAACCGTGTGAACCCCACTGCCCAGACCCTGTACTACAGCCCGACCCTCTCCACCGAAGCCAAAACCGCAACGTTCGAGATGGACAGCATTTCCGCCTTCTGCATGAGCTGCCATGACGGCGTAACCAAGGTTGGCGCCATCAAGAACCTGCCCACCAACAACGCTGGTGTGGACACGACGTATCCGGACTTCGGCAACACCCTCGGAACCAACTATGCAGCAATCGGCAATGACGGCCAGTCTCTGAAGAACGATCACCCGATCGGCTTCAGCTACTCTGTTGCCCAGACCCAGGACAACGTTGAGAGCGGCACCGGCGGCCTCCACACCATCTCCGAAGTCAAGACCTCCTTTGGTGAGTCCGGCGCTTACCAGCCGTTCTACAACAGCGCCAGGGGTACCGATCAGATGGAATGCGCCAGCTGTCACGCCGTTCACCAGCCGGGCACCAGCAAAAACTTCCTCCGTATCGAAAACGGCGGTTCTGCTCTTTGTCTCGCCTGCCACGCCAAGTAAGGTTTCGCAGCAGTTGACAGTGTTATGACAATGAGGGGCGGGTTATCCCGCCCCTCATTTTTTATGGGTGAAGCCGCAGCCTTCTTCCTGTTCTTTCCAGAGTCTATTGACGCTGGTCCGGGGCATTGGCAGCACCATTTATCCGCTTGACATCCAAGGCATTCTTTCCTATCGTGCCATTCTCGGTGAGACCCAGCTCATTGGCCATATCGCGGTGCTTTCCGCCGAATCGCCACCTCTTTTTGCCGTAAATATTTTCCGGTTTTGTGCTCCGAGAGAAAATGCCGTAAGACTGCCATGTTGCGGGCTGTTAATTGTGTCAAATATTTGGCTGGGCGGTATGGACGTTGCATTGTTTCCGGGATACCGGTTTTCCCGTCACATCTGTGCTGGCAACCAGCTTTCATAGGTATTCTGTTTCATGAAGATATCCCCCATCTCGTCATTACGCATCATGCTCGCCAGCCTGCTCCTGGCGTCTCCTGCCTTTCCGGGAGTGGTGCATGCCCGTATCGGGGGAGAGGTTGAAGTCGGCTATACGGATTACCGCTCGACGGTGAATGGCAGGGCGTATGATGCCAGTTCCCTGTACCAGCGCTATGCCCTGTTCACGAGCGGCGGCGGGCGGTTTGCGAAGGGGAAGCTCGGGACCTATCAATACGTTGTCGGCTATGAGTGGGCAGCAGTGGATACCACGCTCAACAACGGCAGCGGCGAGCAGTCAGCCTCGATCAAGGCCGGCCATCTGCTCTATCAGGGGGAGGTCGATCTGCAGACCCGCGAACTTCCCATCCGCTTCAAGGCATACAGCCGCGATCTGACCAGGGCGATGTTTCAGACCGATGCGACCTTCCAACCCCCTTCGTCGGATTACATCATAGATCCCAATGTTGTCGATTCGATCATCGATGGTACGCATACCAGTTCCGGGGCCACCCTGACCTTCGGCGTCCATGGAGACAAGGTTCCGAGCCGGTCGGCCCTTGCCTTTCGCGAACTCCCCCGTATCTATCTCGATTATCGCAACGATTATGTCAGCGATCTCAAGTCGTTGACTCCACGGCATTCCCAGACCAATTCCTTTACCGCGGCAATCAATAAGTATGAAGGATGGCTTATCTACCGTTATCTGAATTACACCGACTTTATTGGCGATATCACCACCGCCGTTCCGGAAAAACGGGAAGAGCAGGTGTTCCAGGTCGGGATGGTGGATATCCGCAAAAACCGTCGCTGGACCGATCTCACCAACTGGATCAGCATCTCGGCTGACGGCCAGGCAACAAAGGTCCGCGAACAGACCTCTTCGGATACCTATCGCGAGGATGTCCTGGACCTCAACCTGTTTGTCGCTGCCGAACGACCGACCTGGTCTCTGCGCAACTTCAACACCTTTACCCGCACCCTGCACGTCTCCGAAACGGAGAACAGCTACATAACCCACGAGAGTTTCATTCCGGTCTATCTCAAAGGGACATTGGGCCCCGATACCGACTGGCAGGCCAGGGTTTCTGTCAGAGACAGGATCCTGGAATCCGGGCAGGCCACCAACGATATCTTAGCCACTGCTCGCCTGGAAACCTTCAAGCGTTCCCTGTTCACGCTTACCCCTAGCCTGACGGCACAGCGCTTCACCTCCCCTGACGAAACGACCATTACCCTGCAAGGGACCCTGGAAGCTGCCAGTACTCGTCGCTACTCCAATTCCGTCGGCATCTTTGCCTCCTACGACATCAAGAACATCCGGAGCGAAACGCCTGCGGTGAAAACGGACCGGCTTGAGCAGACCCTGACCGGCCGCATCAACTATACCGCCACCGACCGGGTGCGCCTGAATTTCGAGGAAAGGCTGATTTCAGCGCTTGGCGGCGATGCCAGTACGTCGAGTTCGCTTTTGGGAGGCAGCGGTTCGAATTCTCTCCTCTCCAGTCAGTCGAGCCTGGGGGAGTCGACGCGCGATCAGAACAGTACCGACTATATCCAGTCCACCACAACGGCGGGCGTATCTTGGGAACCGGTGGCCAGGATGCGGGTTGGCGCGCAAGCCTCTCTCGACGTTTTCCAGCAAAGCGGCGGTAGCCTCGACACGATCATGACCCTTACCAATACCATCGACTACACCATGCCCAGTTATGCGATCAAGGGTTCCAACAGATTTTCAAAGCGGATTGTCGGTGATAAGGAATCGTCGGAGACCAATTCATCCTTTAACGCGAGCTATAACCCCAATCGGAATACCGAGATGCTGATCCGGGGGACGTACAACCGTCTCGATGATTTCGGGGCCATCACAAACTCTGCCGAACTCCTCCAGCGGATCAGATACACGATTCAGGGAACGGGCTTTGGTCAGAGCAAACTGCTCGACCTTATTGAGGAAGCGGGCTATAATACTTCGGACAAGCAGATCTACTCGGGTCTTTATTCCACCAAGCGCCATCTGACGCTGATTGCCAAGAGCTACCCGTTGCGGAACCTTTATGTGGGAGCAACAGCCCGCTATTCGCTTCTTGATCCCGGCAGTGTCTCCGAGTGGCTCGGTTCGGCAACGGTCGGGCTCAGTTTCCGCAAACTGCAGGTTGCCCTTGAAGGAGCCTATGGGCGGCGCACCGGCAGCAGCGATAATCGCATCGAAAAGCGGGTTTCAGCGAACCTGAAGAAGCAGTTCTGAGTTTCAGGCATGCTGCAGGGCTGCAAACCGGGGCGACACTCCGGTTTTTTTGTGCCCGCACACCCACGTTGCCGATACTTCGGAAACGAGGGATTTTTCGTCCTGGCAAGGAAATCAAGGGATTGCGCGGAGGCTTGAGCAGCGCTACGCCGCACAAGGAATCCCGCAGATTGACACCGCCAGGGCGAAAAAGAGCCGTTTCCGGCTGGAAACAAGTTCCATGGACGTGCAAACATGTTACCAAGCATTACCATTATCATACCGGTGAAGCCGGGGGGAAGGGTGCGCGCCCTGGATGCGCTTACCGCTGTCGAGTATCCCCGACCTTTATTGGACGTCATCGTTGCCGAGGGGAACTCTCCCAGCCGTCAGCGCAACCGGGCGGCCCGTGAGGCGCGGGGAGATATCCTCTACTTCCTTGACGACGACTCCATGGTGTCACCTGGCATGCTTCAGGCAGTGGTTGCCCATTATGCCGATGCGAAGGTTGCTGCGGTCGGCGGGCCGTCACTGACCCCGGCCGGCGACTCCATGCTGCAGCAGTCGATCGGTGCTGCGCTCGGGTCGCTCGTCGGTGGCGGCAAGGTGCGCAACCGTTATCGTCGGGTCGGCTCGGCCAGGGCGACCGCTGACCACGAACTGATCCTCTGCAACCTCAGTTTCCGGCGGGAGGTCTTTCTTGCCAGTGGTGGTCTCGACGAGCGGCTCTATCCCAACGAAGAGAATGAGCTGATGGAACGACTCCGTTTCGATGGCTGGCGCTTGATCCACGACCCCTGCCTGGCCGTTGAGCGGAGCCAGCGTCCCACGTATCGGGCCTTTGTCCGGCAGCTCTTCTCCTATGGCCGTGGACGCGCCGAGCAGACCCGAATCAGCGGGCGGATCAGTCCGGCCAGCCTGCTGCCGGTACTCCTGTTGCTCTATCTGGCGATGCTCCCCTTTGCCCAGAACCCTGTTTACTCTGTCCCCCTTTTGTGTTATGGAGGAGCAGTTCTGGCCAGTGCCGGCTGGGAGGCGCTGCAGAGGAGGCGTTTCGAGTTCTTCCCCTTGCTGATGCTGTTGCTCCCCACGCTGCACCTCGCCTATGGTGCCGGCATGATCATGGGAGCGCTCTCTCCGAGGTATCTACGGAGCAAGGAGCCGGCGACCGTGACCCTGAAAAGGTTCGAGATCGGCGGCTGAGCCCGTTTTGCATTTAGCTGGTTGTAAAAAAAACTCAGGTTGCTCAAAAGTAGCCAGATCGTCGCATCCGCAGAAAGCCCCGCGGAGGCGTGGTACCCACTGGGCATAAACAGCGCCACGCCGCACAAGGAGGCTTTCGAGGACGGCGGCGAGATGGCTGCTTTTCAACAACCTGCTCCGGAATGGTATGGACTTAAGCATTGTGGTGCCCATATTCAACGAGTCCGACAACCTGCCCATCCTCTGTGAGCGGGTGACGGCCGCGCTTGCGGAGAGCGGCATCGGCTACGAGGTCATCCTGGTGGATGATGGCTCCACCGACGGCTCCTTCGAGATAATGAAAGGGATGGCGCTTGCGGACCGTCGCTGGAAGGTGATCCGTTTTCGCCGCAATTTCGGGCAGACAGCCGCCATGGCGGCAGGATTCTCCGCAGCTTCCGGCCGCGTGGTGATCCCGATGGATGGGGACCTGCAGAACGACCCGGCCGACATCCCGATGCTTTTGGCCAAGATCGACGAGGGGTACGACGTGGTGTCGGGCTGGCGGATGAACCGGCAGGACACCTTCAGCCGCCGCCTGCCGTCGGTGCTCGCCAACCGCCTCATTTCCCGGTTGACCTCCGTGCACCTGCATGACTACGGCTGTACCCTCAAGGCCTATCGCCGCGAGGTCCTGGACGGGATCAACCTCTACGGGGAGATGCACCGCTTTGTCCCGGCGCTCGCCTCCCAGATCGGCGCCCGCGTTGCCGAACTACCGGTGCGCCATCATCCGCGGCTCCACGGAACCAGCAAATACGGCCTATCCCGGACCATGCGGGTGGTGCTCGACCTGATGACGGTCATGTTCCTTCTCTCCTACTCGACCAAGCCGATCCAGCTCTTCGGCAAATGGGGCATCTACTCCTTTTTCGCCGGAACCCTCTCCGGCGCCATCACGCTCTATATGAAACTGTTCGAGCATACCAGCATGAACCGGAACCCGCTCCTGATCCTTACGGCGTTTCTCCTCTTCATGGGGGTCCAGTTCATTGCACTTGGGCTTTTGGGGGAACTCAACGCCAGGACCTACTACGAGGCGCAGGGAAAACCGATTTACGCGGTGCGGGAAACGATAAACGTGGACCGCGAAGCGTGAGACGTCAGGTGTGAAAAGAGATCCGGGATCACGCATCGCACAGAGGGCATCCAGGCCCAAGGTGGCGGTCATTGCGCCGTGCCCGTTCTATATCGACCGGGGGACCCCCCTGCGGATCAAACGCCTGGCCAGTGCCATGTCCGAAGCATTCGACGTCCACGTCATCTCGTTTCATCAGGGAGAAGACGGGCCGTTTCCCTTCACCGTCCACCGCACCCTGCCGCTGCCGTTGACCATCAAGCGCACCGGCGCCAACCTGGCCAAGCTCCTGTATGATCTGCTCCTGGTGGGAACGGTTGTGCGGGTTGTGCGGCGCGAACGGATCGGGCTCATCGACGGCCACCTTCACGAGGGTGCCCTGATCGGGCTCGTGGCGCGGCTCTTTACCGGTGCTCGGGTCATCTACAACGCCCATGGCACCTTTGTCCCCGAGCTGATCGCCACTGGTGCACTTTCCCGCGATTCCATCCTGGTAAAGCCGCTCATGCGGTTTGAGCGCTGGATCGAGCGGAGGGTCGACAGAATAGTGGCCCAGTCCGCGTTGCGGCGGGACGAATTCATTGCCGCCGGCCATGGGGCCGACAAGGTTGTGGTGGTCGAAGATGTTCCGGAACTGGATGCGTTCCTGGTTGCCGACGACCGGGTGGACCGTGACCTGGAGCAGCGGTTGCGGCCTGCGGGCGAGAAGCTCCTGATCTATTCCGGCGGCATGGAGGAGTACCAGGGGGTCGATTTCCTGCTGCAGGCCTTTGCCGGACTGTGCCGAAGGCGCAGCGATGTGAAACTGGTCCTGTTCGGCCGCCCCCTCCCTCCCTATCGCACCATGGCCGAGGCGATGGGGATTGCCGACCGGATCGTCTTTGTCGACGACGAACCGTTCGACCGTCTGCCCCAGTACCTGAAGATCTGCGATATCGGCTTTGCCCTGCGGCTGTATGGCGAGAACGTGCCGGGCAAGCTTCCGGTCTACCTTGCCAGTGGCATCGCCGTGATCGGCACCGACATCAAGGGAATCAGCACGGTGGTAACCCACGGCGAATCGGGTCTGCTGGTGCCGCCGGGGGACGTGGTGGCGCTGGTGGAGACGATCGAATACCTGCTGGACAGCCCCGGGGAATGCGACCGGATGGGGAATGCCGGCCTTGAGGCAGCGCGGCGGCGCTATGACCCCGTGGCAGCCTACGGTGCGCTGGCAAAGGCTTACGAGGAGCTGCTTGCCGGGTGATCCACCGCTCGAAGTCGCTCCTGCGTGCAGGCCCCATCAACCATTACTCTCAACGCTCTCTTTGGACGGATCGATGCCGAATCAGCTCAACGCAACTCTCCACCACCAGCCACTTCATGAGAACCTTGAACAGCGCAGTGTCCTTATTACCGGGGGGGCTGGCTTTATCGGCTCGCATACCTGCGATGCCCTCCTTGCCAGAGGGTACCGGGTCCGGGTGCTGGACTGCCTCGATCCGCAGATCCATGGTCCTGCCCGTCAGCGCCCCGCCTATCTTGACAGGAGGGTGGAACTGCAGGTGGGCGATGTGCGCTGCCGCGAGGATCTGGAGCTGGCCGTTGCCGACATGGACGCCATCTGCCACTTCGCTGCCCAGACCGGTGTCGGCCAGTCCATGTACGAGATCCAGAGCTATTGCGATGTGAATATCGGCGGCACGGCCATGCTGCTCGATGTCCTGGCCAACAGCCCGCATCGGGTCAAACGGCTCGTGCTCTCCTCCTCGCGCGCGGTCTACGGCGAAGGGGCCTATCGTTGTGCCGACTGCGGCACGGTCTATCCGCCGCTGCGGAACCGGGAGGCGCTGGCTCGAAACGAATGGGGCATCTCCTGCCCCTGTTGCGGCAAGCCGTTGCAGCCGCTGCCCACTGCCGAGGACAAGCCTCTGGCCCCGATCTCAATCTATGCGGAGACCAAGCGGGTCCAGGAAGATCTGCTCCGCCTCTTTGCGGCAACCTATGAGATCCCGTCCGTCATCCTGCGCTATTTCAACGTCTATGGCACCAGGCAGTCGCTGGGCAACCCCTATACCGGCATCGGGGCCATCTTTACGACGCGGCTCCTGGCCGGACAGCCGATCGCCATCTACGAGGATGGCGAGCAGGGGCGCGACTTCGTCCATGTCAGCGATGTCGTGCAGGCCAACCTGCTTGCACTGGAACACCCCGGAGCCGGTGGCGGGACCTTCAACGTCGGCTCCGGCGAGCGCCTGACGGTGCTCGACCTGGCCAGGCATGTCTGCCGGGCAGTGGGCAGGGACGAGGAGTTCATCTATTCCGGGCAGTTCCGGGTGGGGGATATCCGCGACTGCTATGCCGACCTGACCCGGAGCAGGGACGAGCTCGGATTTGCCCCGGAGGTGCCGTTCAGCCGGGGAGTGGAAGAACTGGTTGCCTGGGCTGCCGGTGAATCGCGGGAGGACCGGCTTGCCGAAGCAGAAGCGGCATTGCGCGAGCGCGGGCTGATGGCGGGTATGTAGCGTCATGTTCACCTGCTGCATTTCGTTGTTCAGAGGAGAGGCATGAAAACGATCCCGTCACGTCTGCGCGGCACGAGCGAAGAACCGGGAATCAGCGGCTGGCAGATCGACGGCCTGGTGTTTCTGGTTATTGCGCTGCTCGGCAGCCTGCTCTACTGCAGGACCCTGCAGGTCCCCTGGCTGATCGACGATATCCAGAACATCGTCGAGAACCCGGTCATACGCCAGGTGAGCACTGCCTGGCACAATATCGGCGCCCCGCGCGGACTGGCCTACCTCTCATTTGCCCTGAACTACCGGTTTGGCGAACTCAACCTGATTGGCTATCACCTGGTCAACATTGCTATTCACCTGCTTGCCTCCTTCTCCGTTTATCTCATTGCCAAGCGCGCCTTTCCACCGACCTCTTCCTGCAAGGGGAGCTTCACGCTCGACGATGCACGTATCCCGGCAGCATGTGCCGGGCTGTTCTTCCTGGTCCACCCCCTGCAGACCCAGGCGGTCAACTACATAGTGCAGCGGATGACCAGCATGTCGGCGCTGTTCTTTCTGTTGGCACTCTACGGGTATATCAGGGCACGAGAGGCCCGGAACGCCGATGCGCACCTGGCTGCCCCCACACATGTTGCCTGGTATCTGACGGCTCTCGCAGCAGCCGTCTGTGCCCTGATGAGCAAACAGAATGCAGCGGTGCTCCCGGCAGCGCTTTTTCTCTTCGAGTGGCTGGTGCTGGGCCAGGGGCGCTTGCCACGGCCCTTTGTCCGGACAGCGGCCTATCTGCTCCCCTTTGTCCTGGTATCCTGCCTCTTCATCTACCTGCAGGTCGGGATGAGCGACGTCCTTCTCAAAGATGCGGGATTGGCCGAATACTGGGCCAGGGCAGAGGAGAGGTCGGCCACGGGCAAGATAGCTCCCAGCGCGGCACTGCCGCTTGCTGCCGAACTGCAGCAACCACGCAAGGTGGAAAAACCGCCGGAGAATCTCCAGCTCATCTACCAGGTAACCGAGTTTTCCGTGCTCTGGCTCTATATCCGCCTGCTGCTCCTCCCCTATGGCCAGGTCTTCGATTACGGGTACCCGCTGGTCGGCAAACTCCTGACCCTGCAGAACGTCGCGGCCGGTGCGGGGCTTGTCCTGCTTCTGGCCGCGGCGTTCTGGCTGCACAGGAGAAAGCCGCTCCTGGCCTTCGGTATCTTCTGGTTCTTTGTCACGCTGGCAGTGGAATCGACCATCATCCCTCTTGATGCGGCAGTTGAGCATCGTCTCTATTTGCCCATGGCCGGTGTCGCCATCGCCCTGACAGCGCTCGTCCGCTCCATTCCGTCTCGGAACATGGCACTGGGACTGCTGCTGTGCGCCCTGCTCGGCTATGGCACTGCAACCTGGCAGCGTAACGCCCTCTGGGCAGACCCGATTGCCTTTGCGCAGGACGGCGTGCGCAAGGCACCCCATAATCAGCGTAACCATCTGACCCTGGCCAATGCCTACGCCGAAAAGGAGCTCTGGCCGCAGGTTGAAGATACCCTCAGAAAGGCGATACCGCTCAGGCCTGCGTACCATATCCCGTATGACAACCTCGGGACGGCCCTTTTCCAGCAGGGCAAGATCAGGGCGGCGTTGCAGTATTTCAGCCTTGCTGCCATGCTGAAGCCGGACTACCCCAACGCCTACTTCAATTACGGAACGGCTGCCGTGCGTCTTGGCAACCAGCCCGCGGCACATTGGGCACTGCAACGGCTGCGGGAACTGCATTCCCCCTTGGCCGGGCCGCTGACCGGGCAGATCATGAGCATGGGGGGAACGCCATAAACGCGCCGTTGGCAGGGCTCTTTCCTGTTGCGCCTCACCAGTGGCGCATGGTAAAGTGTTAACGGTTTATCACCAATGCCGGGACGTGTCGGCGTAATTGGTTTCGATTTTGCATGAATATTGAAAAGAGAAAAGCTATCTGTATCAACGTAACAGGAGGAAGACATGTATTTCAGGGTAATATTCGGTGTCTTGTGCATGCTCATGTCTGCGGGGATCGTTCAGGCTGCACCTTTCGCGTACATAGCAAACAATACCGATGCCACAGTATCGGTTCTCGATACTGCCTCCAATACTGTCTCCGCGACCATTGCCGTCGGGCAACAGCCCTACGGCGTGGCGGTCAACGCCATGGGGAGCCGGGTCTACGTATCAAATCAGGCCGACAAGACGATTTCGGTCATCGATACCATGGACAATTCGGTCAGCACCATCGCTCTTGCGAATACCCCTGGTGGTTTGGCGGTCAATGCCGCGGGAACGCGACTTTTCGTGGCTGACAATGACGGCGCCACGCTATCGGTCTACAACACTGCGACACAGAGCAAGCTCGCAACCGTCTCCCTCGGCTACAACCTGCCGGACGGTGTGGCTGTCGGCCCGGCAACAGGCGGCGTTTACTCTGTCTACGTCTCCTGTAACGGCAGCAACAAGGTGGTAGTTGTCGATGCCAATGACGGCACCTCCAGCTATGCCAAGTCTGCCACCGAATACACCGTCGGTTCCACTGCCAGTCCCGGCCCGAAGGGGCTCGGCGTAACGCCGAATGGTGCCAAGGTCTATGTTGCCAACTGGACCGAAAGCTCGATTTCGGTCATCAACACCACTACTTCGGGAGTCTCGACGATCGCCTCGGGTTCCGGGGTTGCTGCACTCTCGCTCCCCTTCGGCGTTGCCGTCAGTCCTGATGGACTCAAGGCGTATGTGAGCAATTCTGGTGCACTTGATAAAGTTTCAGTCATCGATACTGCCAGCGACACTGTCACCGCTGCCATCTCGGTAGGGCAAGCTCCGATGGGGATAGCCATCAGCCCTAACGGAGCCAAGCTCGTTGCTGCCAATTCCCTTTCAGGGACTGCTTCGGTGATCAACCCCGCAACCAACACGGTTTCCGCAACCCCTGCGGTGGGACAGTATCCCAACTCACTCGGCAACTTTGCCGGACCGGTGTTCTTCGACATAACCGCCACACCCGGCAGTGGTGGCACTATCAATCCAGTTGAACTCGTGACACGGAATCCTTCCACTGGCGTCATCAAGGCTGCCGGCGGTTTGGACCTGAACGTTGCGATCACTCCCGACCACAACTATGCCACGACCAGCGTCACGGTCGACAGCGGAAATGTCGGCACGCCGGCAACCTACCTCTTCCCGGCTGTAGCTGCAGCACACACCGTCTCTGCCACCTTCAGCAGGACCGCGTGGGACCTGGCCCTCACCAAGATCGGCAATGGAACCGGCAGGGTCGTCAGCAACGTGGGTGGGCTGGATTGCGGCACCGCCTGCACCGGCCAGACGGTTTCCATCCCCGTAAACACGACCAGTGTCGTACTGACCCCCACGGACGATTCGGGGATGTATTTCATCGGCTGGAGCGGCGCCTGCACCACGCAACGAAGCGGTGCGGTCACACCTCCTCCCTGCACCATCGATCTCATGGATGCGGACAAGACTGCGACAGCCCGCTTTGTTCTGCTGCCCGGCGGTCCGGTACGTGTGGGAACAGCCTACTATCAGACTCTGCAGGAAGCGTACGATGCCGCCGCAACCGGTGCCCAGATCGATGTCCAGACCGCCCAGAGCTTCGCCCTTGCTGCCAACCAGGCAAAAACGGTTACCCTGGTCGGTGGTTGGGCTACTGACTGGGCGTCGGTCCCCGCAGGGAACTATGCCACCATCACCGGCAGCTTGACGATTTCCTCGGGCGCGGTTATCATTGGCTCCAGCAGCGGCGGGGCGATCGTCATCAATTAAGAAGATACGTGATGCAGTCTTCAAGGCGGCCATCTTCGGATGCGCCGCCTTTTTGATTGCTGCTGCAAGAGGATTCAATGAATTACTTCCGCGTATTCTCGGCGTTCATCGCCGAACTGGTCACCCGCCGCCAACTCATTCTGGAGATGACGCGGCGCGACTTCAAGAGCAAGTATCTGGGCTCCTATCTCGGCATGCTCTGGGCGTTCGTGCATCCGACCGTCTACATCACCATCCTCTGGTTCGTCTTCTCCTTTGTCTTCAAGAGCAAGCCGGTTCAGGACGTCCCCTACGTGCTCTGGCTGGCGTCCGGGATCATCCCCTGGTTCTTCTTCAACGACGCCCTTTCCAGCGCCACGGGCGCGATCCTGGATAACTCCTTCATCGTCAAGAAGGTGGCCTTCAGTATCGGGATTTTGCCGCTGGTGAGGCTCTTTTCGACGTTGATCATCCATCTCTTCTTTCTGGCCATGATCTTCGTCATGTTTGTCATCAACGGATCCCCGATTTCCATTCATAGTATCCAGGTGGTCTACTTCCTTGCCGCATCCCTCATTCTCCTTACCGGCCTCTCCTGGCTCACCTCGTCGGTGATCATCTTTTTCCGCGACATGGGGCAACTGGTGGCCATGGGTCTGCAGTTTCTCTTCTGGGGCACCCCCATCTTCTGGCCGATCAACCTGGTACCGGCAAAGTATCTTCCTTTCGTCAAGCTCAATCCCGTGGAGTACATTGTCGAAGGCTACCGCGACAGCCTGATCCACAAGGTCTGGTTCTGGGAGCACCCCTGGCAGACCCTCTATTTCTGGGGGGTCACCGGGTTGCTGTTCGTGCTGGGGGCGGTGGTTTTTCGCCGACTGCGTCCGCACTTCGCGGATGTGTTGTAGACTTTAGCCACGGATAACACGGATGGCCACGGATAACAGCAAACCAAATTCTCTAATTGCAGATGAAATCACCTCAAGAATAATTGGGGCGATCTACGAGGTTCATTCCATATTGTGGCCGGGCTTCCTTGAAACCGTTTATCAAAAGGCGTTGGTCAAGGAACTGCGTCTGCGGGGTGTGGTGCTTGAAGAGCAGAAAGAGCTTCGTGTGCTGTATAAAGGTGAAGATGTCGGTTTGTATTTCCCGGACATTCTTGTTGAGGGTGAAGTAATTGTCGAATTGAAAGCTGTGGATGTTTTAAAGCCTGTACATCAGGCGCAATTGTTAAACTACTTGAAGGCTACCGGAATACGAGTTGGCCTTCTTGTTAACTTTGGCACTTCCCGTGCCGAATTTAAAAGATTAGTTTTATGAGGGACATCCGTAGTGGAAAAAGCATGAGCCACGGATTACACGGATTTTCACGGATGTAAGCTTTAACCCCAAAAAGATGTTATCCGTGTCCATCCGTGACATCTGTGGCCAACGGTTTGAAGGTTTTGAGATTAAAAAACATGAGCCACGGATTACACGGATTTTCACGGATGTAAGCTTTAACCCAAAAAAGATGTTTAATGGGTTTATCCGTGTCCATCCGTGACATCGGTGGCTAACGGTTTGAAGGTTTTGAGATTAAAAAGCATGAGCCACGGATTACACGGATTTTCACGGATGTAAGCTTTAACCCCAAAAGATGTTATCCGTGTCCATCCGTGACATCAGTGGCTGAAGGTTTGAAGGATTTGAGTTTATCTGCGTCCATCTGCGGTCATCTGCGGTTCCATGTTGTGTTATTTGGTTTTGGTTTTGATTTTGCATAAAAATGTGTACAGGTCACCAGAGTAGTTAAGAAAACAGTTGGCAGGATACAAGCCTAAGTTCAGTTTTCGGCACAGAGTGTACACAGAGAGGAAGTCAAGGCAACGAATAGGGACCGATAGCAGGCAATAGGCTGCTTGAGCGCTCAGTGAATTAACGGGCGGCTCCGTGGTAACGCGACATGCAGGGGGTCATTCTCAGGATTTTTGTTTAGAAGTTTTCATAAATCTGCTAAAGTTGCGGTTGATTTCGGCGGAAGATTAAATAAAACGAGAACAAGATCAATATCAGACGCGTACAAAGGAGGCATTCACAATGCGGAAGATGATCACGAGTATAGCGACAATTCTGGCAGTATCGGCATTGATGGTTGGGGCTGCAAGTGCGGCGGATAAGTTGGTGGTGAAGGGGACTAATGGCACAGACACAGTCTTTGCTGTAAGTGACACAGGCGTGCTCACATTGGGCGCTTCAGCATTTACTCCAGATGCTAATGCGAAAATTCACGTAAAACAGGCAAAAAGTGGTGTTGTTGCATTGCGTGTTGAAAACCCCAATATCTTTAATGCCAATGATGCAGCAGCTCAAGAGCAATTTGTCCTTGGACCCGCCGGGCAAGAACATATTATTTTTCAGGTTTTGTCTGATAGTGTGCCTGGATATGGTGTTCCTGGGGTAAGTGGTACTGCTTTAATGAACTGTTACACTCATGATTTTTATATTAGGACAAACGCGCAAAACGTGTTTAAGCTTTTTAAAAGTGGTGCAGTCGCAGATACGTTAGTTTTGAAAAATGGGAACGTTGGAGTTGGTACTGCATCTCCGACCCATAAGTTAGAAGTTGCGAGTGGTACGATAGCAATTTCTCCGGCAACGACGACTACTGCTCCGACAGCAGGTGCGGCAGATGCATTACCCGCTACACCAGCAGGTTACATGACTATTACGGTGAATGGAGTTGATAGAAAGATTCCATATTATTGATTTATGTGATGTCATAACTTATATCCAGCAAAAAATGTAAGCGAGAATTGATAGTAATTGAGTGTTTTATTGGCGTAGATTTTTTAGGATCTTAGTTCCTCATTAGCTTAAAGGCGGCCATCATTGTGTGTGCCGCCTTTTTTATAGCAATAAAACTTATCGAATCCGTTATTCGATATTAGGGTGTATATGCAATCATACCGCTATGTTATATTGGGCGCAGGGCCCTCTGGGCTCAGTTTTGCGCATACACTCCTGAGGCATGGGGAAACTTCATTTGTTGTCCTTGAGAAGGAGGCTACGCCAGGTGGGCTCTGTCGCAGTTGTGTAGTGGATGGTGCTCCTTTAGACATTGGAGGGGGCCATTTCCTTGATACAAAGCGTTGCGATGTTTTGGACTTTGTTTATTCATTTATGCCTAAAACAGAATGGTGTGAATATGAGCGGATATCTCGAATAATAATTAATGGTCATAGTGTAGATTATCCTTTAGAAGCAAATATCTGGCAGTTTCCTCATGAAATTCAATTAGATTACCTTGAATCTATTTCTAAGGCTGGGTCTGTATGTGGTCAACAAATGCCGTTAGGTTTTAGGGATTGGGTGTATTGGAAGCTTGGGAGCAGGATTGCCGAAGATTACATGCTTCCATATAACCAAAAACTTTGGTCTATCGATCTTTCAAAGTTGGGGACATATTGGTTATATAAATTACCTGAAGTGTCTTTTCGAGATACGTTACGCAGTTGTTTAGAAAAAAAATCAACGGGGAAAATACCCGCTCACAGTCGATTTCTGTATCCATCTAGTTTTGGTTATGGAGAGATTTGGAGCAGGATGGGAAAAGCACTTGGTAATCATTTGCTTACCTCAAGCCCTATAACTAGTATTGACGTAAATAACCTTATAATTAATGATCACTTCAAAGCTGACATGATAATTAATACTGTGCCATGGACTTCGATTTGCAAAATATCAGACTTACCTTCAACTATTGTTAGTGCAATAAGGGAGTTGGAGTATACCTCAATAACGATTGATTATTATCCAGATAATTTAAACACGGATGCTCACTGGATATACAATCCTGATATGAGTAAATCTTTTCATCGTATTCTGTGTCGGAATAATTTTTTGCATGGGAGTATGGGGCATTGGACTGAAACTAATTCGGCTCGTTCAATCCAATCTGTCAATTGGCAATATATAAATGAATATGCTTACCCGGTAAATTTGATAAACAAGCCTAGGGTGATTAATGAAATATTGTCTTGGGGCCGTAGCGTCAATATCGTTGGTTTAGGAAGATGGGGGACGTGGGAGCATATGAATTCTGACGTTGCCGTAGCAAATGCGATCGAAGTTGCGCGTAGCTTGGTGGCTGGGATGTAGTGTATGAAAATATCATTGTGTTTATTGGTATGGAATGAATTAGAGGGGTGCAGGCATGATGTCCCACTGCTACCTCTCGGGGAATTTGATCAAGTTTTTGCTGTTGATGGAGGAAGTACTGACGGTTCAGTTGAGTATTTAGAATCTCAAGGGATTAGGGTTTTTCAGCAACCGAAGAAAGGTTTGAATGCAGCTTATATTCATGCTGTTGACTGTTGTTCTGGTGACGCGATGGTTGTTTTTCTTCCGAAGGGGACAATTGATCCTTCTACCCTTAAAAATTTTAGACCATTGTTAGAGGGTGGATACGATTTAGTGGTTGCAAGTCGGAAAATTGAGGGGGGAAGGAACGAGGAGGACAGTAAGATATTTAAACCTCGTAAATGGGGGGTATTGTGTTTAGCATTTTTTGCTTCATTGCTCTGGCGTAGAGAAGGCTGCTTCATACGAGATGTCTTACATGGATATAAAGGTTTTTCAGTCGAAGGGTTTAGGCGAATAGCGCCTTTGGCTCATGGTTTGTCGATTGATATTGAAATGGTTATTCGCGCGTATAAACTGCGTCTAAAAAGAATTGAATTTCCTGTCAGCGAGATTGAACGCCCTCATGGAGAAACTCGCTTTAAAATCCTACCTACTGGTATAAAGCTTCTTAAGTATCTTTGGGAAGAAATAAACAGAAGGAATTAATTTTATGAGGTTGAATATATGCTTTATATTTGAATATCTTATCAAAAGATTATCTATCTTATCGATATTAGGCCCATATGTAATAATCACTTCATTGTTGTTTTCAAGTCTGTTGTCATTATCACTTCTAATCTCACGATTTCAATTAAAAATAAATCAAACATACACTGATTTTATTGTTGGTAGTATCGCATGGTCCGATGCATCTAAAACAATTGAATACTACGCCTACATAATATTCATACTTGTCTTTACATCCAATATTTTTTTTGTGGCATATGTTTTTAGAAGATTAACGGATAAATTATGCAATACGAATAGTGTGGATGCAATTAACTCAGTGTTTATTTTGCCTATTGGTTGTTTTGTATTATGGTTCGGTAATTACATGGTTAGCAGTCACTCCCGCACTGATTATCTTGCAATGACTCTAGTTGTGTATGCAGGCGTGATGTTCACATTGATGAATTTAATCAAATACAGAAAACAGCTTGATAGGGATAGTGTAATTTGTGTAACTGGGTTGGTAGTAGCATTTTTGATAATGGTTCCATTGATAGGCATATCTTTTTTTATGGTGATCGCGAGAGCGTTAACACTATATGATATTAAAATAATGAGTAGTATTTGTGGATTAATATCATCAAATACTGCAATCGTATTGCTTAGCTTGTTATTTGCGGCGGCAGTTGTAATTCAGTTAATGTTCATAACTAATATTTCACTGAATTGCTTTAAGGTAAGTCTGACAAAGGCAATAGTTATTATGCAATATCCATTGCCTTTATTAATATTCGTATTAATCCCGCCGGTGTGGAAAGCAAATGGCAGTTTGATGTATGGTTATAACGCATCCGGTTTCTTGTTATTTTGTTTAGTTGTGTATGTTTTAATTTCGTGGAGAGCGATATTTAATAAATTTCGAAAAATTAAATTATCGAATAAATGGTCAGACGCTTGGCCTTCTGATGTGCTGGATTCACTGGCAGTAATTGCAGTTCTTGTTTCGATGCGTATGCCAGCAATTGGTGTGCAATACGCTCGGGATGATTATCATATGGGAGAGTGGTACCTCCCTTGGCAGCAGCTAATACAATTTGGAGAGCTGCCTTTTGTTGACCTCAACTATCCTCACGGTTTTGTTCATCTTCTGCATGGGATGTTTTCATGGGCATTCTTTGACGGGTCTGCAGCATCCTTTATCCCAGCGGATTCAATCTTGTTTGCAACCGCAATAGGGTTAACCTACATTGCTTTCTCAGGCGTTATTGGGCCAATTTATGCTTTTATTGTTTTAGTGACATTCCCATTCCCAACAAATTACCACAATTTCTGGTTCATATCGCCACTATTACTGTTTTTAATAAATAAAAGAATGTTGCTGAATCCATTTAAGTGGTTGCTGGTCTGGTATGTTGGGTCAATTTTATTGATATTGTATGCTATGTCAACGGGAGTGCCATTTGCTATAGCTTCCTTCCCTGTAGCATGCTTTATGTTTTATCAGGCATGGCAATTAAATAGGTATAAATTATTATATTCAATTTTAATATTTATGATAATTAGCTTAATAGCTTGCATTGTCACCCCATTTGCTAGTGTAATATACTATCTTCTCGTGTATTTAAGAGATAATTCATCTGTAAATAGTGTTGCAAATGGAATATCTTGGCTTGCCTCAATCGGTACTGGTATATCATCTGGTAAAGGAATATTTAGTGACGGAATAATATGGGAAATAATGAGAGTAGGATGGATATTAGTAGCAGTACTTATTTTGTATTTAATGTTACGCGAATTTTCTAATGGTGTTGGGGGAGCCTCTACGCAGAAAGTAATTTGTTTCTTTATTCTTTTTGGGTTTCTCATGATATTGTCTATATATAGTCTTGGACGGATTGATGAAGGATTTTCCAGAACTGGTGCAGTGACAGTATTTATTGTTTCACTTACACTACCACTTTACATATCATTGTATCAATATGTGCATAATAAAACTAATCTGTGGATTATCTGCTTGCTGTTTGGCGCTGTGGGAAATGGGTTGGTAGGGCGTACTTTGCCAAACATAATAAATATCGCGAATAATCCATTTACAATAGTCAATCTTACTGACGATCAATTCCAACGCTTAAATTCTCAGCAAATGCTGCCAAGACTTGGAAATGTATTGCTCGAAGAAAATAGGCTGGAATCTTTAGTTAGATTAAAAAAACATTTTGATGAATTGCTGAAGCCAGGAGTAACATTTCTCGACCTAAGTGGTCATTCTGCCTATTATTTTTATTTTAATTTGCCAGTAATAATGCAGGAAGCGGCTTTTTATAATGCTTCTTCGGCTAAAATGCAAAAAAGGATTCTCTCCCGAATAATGTCTAATCCACCAATGGTAGTGCTTATTGATGGAAATATTAATCAACATGATGGGGGGAGTGCTTCATTGAGGGCTAATCTGATTTATAGGTATTTTTGTCTCAATTATTTGCCACTTAAGCGAGGGGAGTATATCTTTCTAGTTAAACCAGATTATGCAAGAGAGTTCCCCTTTTGGGGATGTTCCGACGAAATCTTTGCTGAAGTCCAGGAAATTTGTACGACTGCTAAACGTGGGATAATAAACAAAAGATTAATATCAATTAAAGTATTGGGCAACGAGCTGATTAACGATATTTCGCATGGAGATTATTTAGTATTTAGAGGGAAGTATAAAGGTAAAATCATTGAAATCACGAATAGAGCAATTGTCGTTGAATTGGATAAGTCATTGACTGATATTGTTTATGGAGTTCAGAAGGTTAAAGTTCAGCGAAGCGTTAGTTTAACTGCTCGAATGCCTCGAACTCGTGAAAATGAACTCATATTGCTTGATAAATCGTTTAAAATTGACTCATTGTTAAAAATACCGATTGCTTGGGGTAGATCATGGTACTCATTGTCTTCTAAATTAGAGCAAGTCTATCATTCAGACCATAATAATCCTGGTCAAAAAATTATTATTAATACAGATGATCTTAGTCTTCTGCCGAGAGACATTGCTTTTTTGTCTTTTGACTTATCGATACCAATGGGGACTGATGTGAAAGAATTTGAAGGAACTGTTGGCTGGAATGAGAAAAACGATATTGATTTTTTGGAAAAAAATACCATTCGATTTATTGCTGCTAATGGGAAAATGCTGTTACCGGTAGACGTGAGCCCGCGCTGGATGCTTGGGAATAGATTACATCAGATAAAGGTTGAAATAGATGTCAAAGGGATGAGTGCCAACAAGATACAAATTTCCAATATTAATTTGTATAAGCGAAATGCTAATCAGATTTAGTCATTTCATGTCGTTGAGTAGGGAGCTATGAAGTACTCTAGTGGATTGGATGGACTTAGGGGGATATCGGTTGTATTCGTGATTCTTTATCATTACGGATATCTTCGATTTGGTTGGATCGGGGTCCAGATGTTTTTTGTTTTGTCGGGATATCTTATTACAAATATATTATTGGAAGACAAAAAGTCTGATCATTATTATTATAATTTCTATTCAAAGCGAATATTGAGGATATTTCCGCTCTATTTTTTTTATATCATGTTGTTGACGATATTATTTGCTGTTGTCCGACAACCCGATGATTATGAGGGTAATATTAAATGGCTGATTACTTTTACATACAATATAAAAAGAATGTTCTTCGGTGAAGGTGTCTCGTTATTTTTCACTCATTTTTGGTCATTATCTGTAGAAGAACAATTTTATTTATTTTGGCCATTTATTGTCTATAAATTCTCAGAGCTACGGTTGAAATGTATACTAGTTTTATTGTTGGTAGGTGTCCCTGGTCTTCGTTATTTGCTGGTTGAAATTGCATCAATATGGAATAATGACAGTTGGTGGTTAGGAAGTCTAGTATATAATTCAACATTTTGCCAAATGGATGCATTTGCTGTAGGTGCAATAATTGCTACAATTGGTGTAAATAACATACATATAAGAATAAAAAATATCGCGTATTTGACATTAGCATTTTTAATTACAGGATTGACTATTGCGTATTGCATTAATGGGTCAAGTGTAATCTATTCGTTTTCAGAAAAAACGCAATATTTAAAACCAGAGTACCTGGTAGAGAACGGGTATATGCATGTTTGGTTTTATTCAGCAATCAATTTATTAACTGGATTCATGATAATGGAAACATTGACTAATTCTAGAACAATCATTGATAATAAGATCATGGTTTATATTGGTAAAATATCATATGGGGTTTATGTATATCATTTACCTTTGTTGTGGCTGGTTAAAAGGTATGTTGACTTTAATACAATTAAATTCAACATAATTGGAAGTTTATTATTTGTTTTATATTTTGTTGTTGTGATCGGAATTTCGGCCTTAAGTTACCACTTTTTAGAATATCGCTTTCTTAAACTGAAGAAGATAATTGTTAAGGCTTGATACGCTTATGTCATTACAGCATATTGTAATAGAAGCAAAAAATCTTACGAAGGTCTACAAGCTTTATAATTCACCTGTAGATCGTTTGAAAGAGTCTTTACATCCTCTACGCCGGCAGTACCATCACGAATATTTTGCTCTAAACAATATAAGTTTTGAGATTAAGCAGGGGGAATCCGTAGGTGTTATTGGCAGAAATGGTTCCGGGAAGTCTACCCTTCTGAAAATTCTTACAGGAGTGCTGACCCCAACCAGTGGCGCCGTAGCGGTCAATGGTAAGGTTTCTGCCTTGCTTGAACTCGGTGCTGGGTTTAATCCGGAGCTTACGGGTTTAGAGAATGTATATTTCAATGGTATGCTCATGGGGTACACGCGTGAGGAGATGGATGCGCGACTCAGTGATATCCTGTCGTTTGCTGATATTGGAGAATTTGTTTATCAGCCAGTCAAAACTTACAGCAGTGGCATGTTTGTGAGGCTGGCTTTTGCTTTAGCAGTGAATGTGGACCCCGATATTCTAATTATTGATGAAGCGCTCGCTGTCGGTGATATCATGTTTCAAAGCAAGTGCATGGATCGTATCAATCAGATGACTAAAGGTGGAGTAACTACTTTGTTCGTTACTCATGATATGAACTCCGTTAATACATTATGTGACCGTGCGATCATGCTTGATTCAGGTCAAATTTACAGTCAAGGCAAACCACAAATGATTACCTTGCAGTATTATCAACTAATGCGTGAAAAAGAGCAGTCTGCGAAATTTGCCGATACGAAAGAAGATGCTGATAAAAAATATCTAGAGATGAAAAATAGCATAAAGGATAAATGCAGCTCTATCGATTATCAATATGGTACCGGTGCTGCAAAAATACTTAATTATATTATACTTAACTCGGCAGACCAAGAAACTGTGAGCATTGAGAGTGGTGAGACTTTCAAATTAAGGCTTATGGTAGAATTTTATGAGCAAGTCGATAACCCTTGTTTCGGTTTTGCGATCAGTAATATTGTAGGCCAGAACCTTCTTGTTGCGCATAGTTTCTTTGACAGTGACGAACAATTCGGACCAAGAAATCGAGGAGAAGTTGTTCATGTAGAGTTACTGGCAGGCATGTTGCTTAATCCTGGTCACTATCTATTATCGTTTGGGGTTGCAGACCATGCAACCTCGCAGGATTTCACAAATCTTGATACCAGAAAAAATGTCTGCACTTTACATGTTTGGGGTAAGGAACAATCACAGGGAATCATTTATCATCAGCCTAAAATAAGAATTTTATGATCTCGCAACCATGAGAGAAATATTCAATATAGAGCTTCAGCAAATATTCAACCGTAATATGCCTATTGTTATAGAACTTGGATGTGGCAGAAATAAAACCCCAGGCCGTATAGGGATAGACCGGCTTAATATGCCCGGTGTTGATATTGTGGCTGATATTGAGCAGGGGTTACCATTTTTCCCCGACAACTCGGTTGACGAAATTCATTCAAGAAGTTTCTTTGAGCATGTGGAGAACCTTGAAGGGTTGATGCGTGAGATCGTTCGTGTTCTCAAGCCTGACGGGACCTGCCATCTTTTTGTACCCCATTTTTCCAACCCATATTACTATTCCGATTACACGCACAACAAGTTTATGGGGCTCTATACCTTTTATTACTTTGTCGATGACATATATCAGTTACGGAGAAAAGTGCCAAATTTTTACACCGACATAAGGATTAGAGTAGTCTCTCAAAAGCTGGTTATTGCTAATCCATTTAAGCGTCTGAGCTTGTTTAAGAAGCCTCTGGAAGTGATCTTTAACTGCAATAGCATGTTCCAAGAATTTTACGAGGCAAATCTTTGTTGGATCTGTCCTTGTTACGGGCTTGACCTGGTTTTTAAGGCTGACAAATAAGATGCTTTCTATTCTCAAGACATTTTTCGGCAAAGCAACAACTAAGGGTGCAATTCCTGCGGTGGGAGAAGCCGTTCCTAATGTCGGCTGGATTCTTCTTGGCGATATCAATACCGGCAGTTCAAGAATCCATGGAATAAACATCCATAATTTCCTTTTGAAAAGAGGGATCGCTTCCACCATATTCCAGACCAACCCTTCTATGAAGCACTTCCTGACTTTGACAACGGCAGAACGGGACAATTTGCTTGATTCGGGAATTACCGTTCTTATTTTTCAGAAAGTGTACGGGAAAGAAGCTGTTTTTTTGGCTGAAGCTGCAAAGAAAAGAGGAATTAAGACAGTATTCCTTGTTTCAGATATTCTTGATAAAGAGATGGATCAAATGGTTAAGGCAGTTGATTACCTGGTGGTGACATCAGGGTTTTTGCGGACGCATTATTGTGGGAAATATGGGATAATGCCTATAGCTATTGACGATGCTCTGGAGATCGATGAAGATATAGTTAAAGTGCATGAAAAGACTGATACTATCCAACTTGTATGGGTAGGGCACGAGTTTAATTGGAAAACTCTGGATATAGTTCATGAAGCGCTACGGCAGCTTGATGACCCTCGCTATTCGTTAAAGACCATATCAAACCACCCTGCCGCTGATGTGGCATGGGATCTCAAAACAGTTCACAGTGAAATACTTTCAGGTGATGTCGTTGTTATTCCCACCATTGATAACATTTGCTGGAAGGTAAAATCAAACAACAGGCTCACCATGTGCATGGCTCTTGGAATGCCTGTTATTGCCTCAGAAATGCCGGCATATGAGAAGATCATCAAAAACGGGCACAATGGGTTCATGGCCAGGACTATTGATGATTGGGTAAGGTACTTGGTTGATTTGAAGGACGTAGGGCTTCGTGAAAAAATCGGTGCCGAGGCCCGCAGGACCGTGATCCCTCGCTATTCTATCGACGTCATAGGTGAAGAATGGATTTTAAAGCTCAGTAGTATGGTGAACTCCTGATGGTTTTCAGCAAAAAATTCCTTCAATACAAACTGCGGCAGAATTTTTTTGCCAAGCTTTTTTACATGGCTTTCCCTGATAGATATGTGAACCATTACAGGCAGATAAAGACCATGTATCTGGAGCTCTCTTCAAGATGCAACCTCAAATGTACATTTTGCTTCCAGCAGTATAAGCCGGAAAATACTTGTAACATGCCGGTAAATTGTGCTTTGGCGTATTTGGGAAAATTACCTGCGTCGGTAACAAATCTTATACTGCATTTTTCAGGCGAATCATTTTTGAACCCGGATCTCCCTGTGATTTTAAAGTCGATAGCTGGGAAAAACATTCATACTCATCTTTGTTCTAATGGTACTTTGCCGGGAACACAGTATATTGATGCTCTGAATGCCGGTCTGAATCATTTGATATTTGCTCTTGACGGGACGTCACAGGAGTCCCATGGCAGGCACAGAATTGGAAGCGATTTCAGCAAGATTCTCAATACGTTGAAAGAAGTAGTGGGTAATAAGCCCCCAGGAGTTAGCGTGGGAGTTCAGTGTGTAGTAACCAAGTACAATGAAAATGAGATTGAAGAGATGAAAACAATCTTGAGAGGAGTCAATGCTGATTTTCTTTATCTGAAGACGTTGTCTCTTGATATAGCTTCAAGTGAAAAGCTTAACAAACTGAGATATGAAAACGCATTAAGCTATCTTCCTGTAAATAACGAGTATTCAAGATACAAAAGAAATAGAAAAAACTTAAAGCTTAAAATGCCAATTATAGTATGTCCTTACGTTTATGAGCCGGTAGTTTGTGCAGATGGTGAAGTTGCTCTTTGCTGTATTGATATAGAAAGAAAGGTTAAGATCGGCAATATCAAGGACTATAATTCATTTGCAGAACTGTGGAACACCAAACATTATCGGGAGATACGTAAGCAGGTTTTGCACAAGAAATTAGCTCTGTGTCAGAGATGTAATATGACGATGATGGGTATTTCTTGTCCTAGCCTTTGATGTCTAGTCGGGTGCAAAATATTAGACTGAATATTCATATTACAGAGGATTGATTATTCCATGTTGGCATTACGTGACATTTTGTTTACCAAATTAGGGTTACATTATGTCCCGCGAAAAAGATTGAGATTTGGCAAGGTTAATAGGCTGATTGTCAGTACGTGTATTGAGCACATAAGCGGTCCAGAAAGCATAGCATGTAGTGATGATGAGCTTATTGTTGTGTGTGTAGTGCGAAACGGTGCGTATTATGTTAAATCGTTCATAGATTATTATACCGATATTGGTGTAAAGCACATTGTATTACTTGATAATAACTCTGTTGACAATACTGTAGCAATTGCCAGAAAGTATGACAATGTTACCATATTGAAGACCAAGTTACCCTACAGGACATACGCTCACGGATTTAAGGCATATCTCCTTAATAGGTTTTCTCGGAATACCTGGTGCTTATGCGTTGATATCGACGAGTTTTTTGATTATCCTCATTCTGACCGTCTTTCTATAAATATGTTCTTGAAGTATCTTAACGGCAACTCATGTAATGCTGTAATGGCGCAAATGCTCGATATGTTTTCAGGTCAGCCATTGTTTGATCCTCCGTCTGGACAGAAGTTTGCCAGGAGCGATTATAGGTATTACGATATATCAGCAATTAAGAAGGATATGATTAGTGACAATATTGCCGGGCTCAAGATTCCTGTTCATTATAACGGGGTGAGGCAGCAAGTGTTTGATCTTGACGTAATATGTTTATCTAAAATGTGCTTGCTGAAGCGAGATGGACGTCTAGATACGGACACCTTTAATTCGCATTTTGTGGAAAAAGGTTACCAGCTGGCAGATGTTACCTGTTTGTTGTACCATTATAAATTCACAGATGAATTTTCAGAAATAGTAAAAAATGCACTTATAGAGCAAAATTACTGGCAGAACTCAAAAGAATATCTTGCCTATCATAAAATCAGCACTGGAAATCCTGGCAAAAGCTTAAAGCAATTATCGAATAAGCCTGTTGAATTGCGAAACATATCTGAACTTATGCAGTCAGGGTTTATTGTGACATCCGAAAAATACGATGAGTATTCACGTTGCGTTGTAAGTCAATTGGATAGATGATGAACGGGGTCAGCCTAGTTATTTGCTGTTATAACAGCGCAGATAAATTGCCTCCAACAATCCAGCATATAATTGATATGCGGGTTTCCGATGGTATTCCTTGGGAGCTTATCATTGTTGACAACGCTTCCACTGATGGCACTTCTGAAATCGCTGCCAAACTAGTTTCCTCTCATCTGAAAGACGTGACAAGAATTGTTGTCGAAAATCAGCTTGGCCTCAGGAACGCTCGGCTAAAAGGTTTCGAGGAATCACGATATGAGTATATCTGTTTCATAGATGACGATAACTGGGTTTGCCCCGAATGGGTCAATATCGTCTACGAAATCATGTCTGGGCATCCAGAAGTCGGTGCTTGCGGCGGTAAAGGTTTCCCAAGCTTTGAGTCGCCCCCCCCTCCTTGGTTTGAACAGTTCCAGCAGTGTTACGCAGTCGGTCCACAGGGTGAATCGAGCGGATATGTCGATTCGAGAGGATTTCTCTGGGGAGCTGGATTGACTATCAGAAGTACAGCATGGCAAGAAATTGTCGAGAACGGATTTTCTTTTTCACTTTCAGGGAGGCATGGAACAAACCTCAGCTCTGGTGAGGATTCCGAAATTTGCCTTGCGCTTTTGTGTTACAGGTGGCGCCTATGGTATGATGATAGACTATTATATTATCATTACCTACCATCATTCAGGCTTACTTCGGACTATCTGAAAAAGCTGACTAGAGGTTTTGGTGCCTCAGAAGTTGTTTTGAGCTCGTACAGGGAATTTATAAATTCAGATGTGTCAATAGCGCCGAATTTCACCAATATTTGGATGAAAGATTCTAAGGCGATCATATGGCATTATAAGCGCAAGTACATTAGATTGGGGCATAAACTTGTTAGTAACGATACATCAAGTGAATTGATAGCATCTTATGTCCAATTTGAAAAGTTTTGGACAATCATAAAATTGCGCAATAGATATGATGATATGAAAATTCAAATCTACAACTTTTATAAAAATTCCCCATTATATAAGAAAAAATCGGAAGAGATTGGTTTGTTGAAAAATCATCAGATTCCAGGCGACCAGCCGATTGACTTTCTGTCGATTCATGAGAGGGATGCGTTAATCCAGCAACTTCAGAAACGAATTCATGCTTTGGAATCCTCCCTTTCCTGGCGACTCACCTTCCCGCTCAGAAAGTTGCTGGATATTGTGAAATCGGTGAGTCGGAAACCCTGACTCGAGAGGTGATCGCGAAGGTTGAAGCGATTGACAAAGCTGAATGTCTCGCCTAATGTTTCAGGTAGGAATGTGTTGTGGCGGTAAGAATTATGTTGTCAACCGTTACTACCAAAGGCCAGATAACCATGCCGAAAGAGATTCGTGATATTTGTGGACGGTTATAACGCGGTCGTGATGAAAAAACGCGGCATCAACAGTCTTTACTCGTTTGATCGCAAGAAAATATTAAGATTGAAGAATCTGAAACGCAAAGAGCCGTGATGTATCGTGGCAATGCCTGAGCACTCCCAATCCTTGATGCAACCTGTCCGGCACCACAATCCTATTTGAAGCTAGTGCATGAAAGAAAACCTTCCCAGCGCGAGGTAAACCCGAATTCGAGCTTGGCTGGACCTTTGCATGGCGGAGTTCGTACGCAAGTGGTGAGGGGTGCGGTAAGAATTCATTCTGTCCACCTCGCGATTAGAGATCTCTTCAGTCAAGAAGTGGTACTCATTTGGCTCTTGTGCTGTTGAACTGACGAGTCTGGCTAGTGTCGAAGGCGGGAGTTTATCCGAGTATGGACGCAGAACCTAAAATCACCATAATTACTCCTACATTAAATTCAGGAAATGCTATTGAGGCTTGCATCCGTAGTGTTGCTGGCCAGAAATATAAGAATATAGAGCATTTGATTGTTGATGGCCTGTCGACTGATAAAACCCTCGATATCGTGCAGAATTATGCGAAGCAGTACCCCCATATTCGATTTGTTTCTGAAAAAGACATCGGGATATATGATGCCATGAACAAGGGAATCGACCTTGCCAACGGTGAGTGGATTTATTTCCTTGGTAGCGATGACCTGTTTCATTCAGAAACTGTATTGGAAGAGATATTCGGCGTAGAAGGGATATCTCAATATGATTTCGTATATGGCAACGTGATCTGGGGGGATACCGGTACACTGTATGACGGTAAATTCTCTCTACTGAAGCTGATGGAGAAAAATATCTGCCATCAAGCGATCATCTATAAAAAGGAGCTATTCTATAAACTGGGCAAATTCGATACCGATTATAAAACGTGGGCTGATTGGTTGTTTAATATCAAATGTTTTACATTGCACGGCATTAAAATCAATTATATCGATATAGTTCTGGCTAAATTTGCATTTGGAGGTCATTCAAGTCTTAAAGTTGTAGATGATTATTTCATTAATAATAAAGAAAAATTATTTAAAACGTATTTTACAGAAGAGTATATAGATATAAACAATAGATTATGTCGTATCGAAACTGAATTGACAGAAAAACGACATTTGGTCGATGAGCAGGCAAACCAGTTGTCAGAGAAAGATGCACTGATTTGTGCCTTGAATAACCGGATTGATGCACTGCTGGGGTCCTTTTCGTGGAGAGTAACACGCCCCGTACGTGCATTAGCTGATCTGTTTATGCCCAAAGGGAACAAATGAGCCACTTATGTAATACATGCGTGGCAGAGGGGAGTTGTTTTGATTGAACGGTTTAAAAATGCTTGCCGCTATCGACGACTATTCGGGAATCGAGCGTTAGTTCGTCTTGTTGTAGAGACTTTAAAGAATAAAGGTGCTCCTGTTGTGCCGTCTTACCATGATAGTGATAAAGGGAACGCTAGAGAGTTGGTCAGTTCACGTTTCGCCTCGTGTTCACCCTTGAAGGTTTATTCGACACCGGCAGCAGACGCCAGGCGTATCAGTATCGTTACCGATAGCATCAATAGCGGCAGTCTTTATGGCGGAGTCGGGACAGCTATGATCATTGCCGCGTTGCTTGCGGAATCGATGAACGCGCGATTGAGAATAATCACTCGCACTGAGCCTTCCAAGCCTGGCAATCTACAGCACGTTCTTGGGACATACGGCATTGCTCTCCAGGACGACGTGGAATTCGTATTCGCGCCATTCAGCAACAATTACCATGAATTCGATTTCTTTTATGGGGAGATATTCATTACTACGTCATGGTGGACGACGGCTGCAACCATGGCGAGCATACCCCATGACTCAATTATCTACCTGCTTCAGGAAGACGAGCGGATGTTTTATTCCTATGGCGATGACCATCTCCACTGCTCAACTGTTCTTAAAAGCACGGGAATCCGTTTCGTAATCAATACACGGCTTCTGTTTGACCACTTTACAGCAGAAGGATTCACAAATATCGTCGAGAATGGTATTTGGTTCGAGCCTGCATTTCCGTCTGAGGTATTCTACCCCCGGGCTGATAAAAATCGAAGTAAGCGAACCCTGATATTTTATGCTCGACCCTACAACCTGCGCAACCTCTTTTATTTTGGCCTGGATCTTTTGGAGACGGCGGTTTCACGAGGTATTATTGATCTTGAAAAATGGGATATTTTGTTTGTTGGCAAGGATATCCCAAAGGTCATTATCGGTGGAACAATTAGCCCCGAAATCCGAGAAAATCTGGCATGGGCTGAATATGCTGAGTTGATAGGCCGTGTCGATCTGGGGCTTTGTCTCATGTATACTCCTCATCCGAGTTACCCTCCGCTTGATCTTGCAGCCAGCGGAGCGGTAGTGGTGACCAACAGGTTTGGCAACAAACGCGATCTTGCCAGCTATTCAGCCAATATTGTTTGCGAGGAACTCTGCAGTGAGTCAATGTTGGAGGCTCTTGAGGCTGGGATACATCTTGCCATGGATGAGACCACACGGAGTTCAAATCATGCCAATAGCGGGCTTGGTCGCAATTGGCGATCATCCACTGCCGGTATCATACAGGCCCTTTCGAGAAAACCCTGATGTTTTCGTTACTTTCATTAGCGCCTGCCTTTCCATATACTGACCCCTGGTGTCAAGGGCTTACGGAACGGCTGCGCATGCTTTGGAGGCGTAAACGCAGGGTGGCCTATTTTTACGATCTGCCGAACAACAGCACGTTCCGCTATCGAGCCTATAACATGGTGCAGGTGCTCAATGCCATCAAACATGAAATTTCCGCATCATATTTCTTCATGTCTGACCTGCACCGGATTGACGAAATCGCTGATGCTGCCGATATCCTGGTCATTTGCAGAACCTGCTACGATAATCGTGTAAATCAGGTAATTACAGCATTTCACAACCGCCGGAAGAGGGTTTTGTTCGATGTCGATGATCTGGTTTTTGACACTGACTTTGCCCCGCTAATTCTGACCACCCTTGATCAAGATCCTGATAACCCTAACGTATGGGATTACTGGTTTTCGTATTGCAGCCGGATGGGCGCAACCCTCAAATTATGTGATGGTGCAATAACGACTAACGAATTCCTGGCTGGCCATATTCAGAAATTTTCCGGTTTGCCGGTTTCAGTTGTACCCAACTTCATCAATAAAGAACAATTGGAGCTTTCAGACCAGCTTTACAAGGCTAAGGCGACCTTGAAGCCTGGTGAGGACGGCATGGTCCATTTTGGGTATTTCAGCGGCTCCCCCTCTCATAACCGCGATTTTGCTTTGGTGATCCCTGCGCTTGAATCTATCCTTGAAGAGCGTAAGGATACGGGGCTCGTGGTTGTTGGATACATTGAGGCTGGCCCGACACTTAAGCGCTTCAGTTCACGGGTGAGCTATTATCCATTTCACGATTATGTCAATTTGCAGCGACTTGTTGCATCAGTCGAATTCAACCTTATTCCACTTCAATACAATACTTTCACTAATTGCAAGTCGGAACTCAAGTATTTCGAGGCAGCCATAGTCGGTACACAAAGTATTGCTTCTCCTTCTTACGCGTATGCCAAGGCAATTGTCGATGGTGAGACTGGATATATATCCCAAGCATTTTCTTGGGAGAAAGCGATACGAACTGCCCTTGATGGTCTGGGTACCTATCGGGAGATGGCAGAACGTGCCTATGTTGATGCCCGCGAACGGTACGCCTGGTTCAATCAATGTGAGCGTATTCTCGACTCGCTTGACATAATTAGATAATTGCAGTTTTGCCCGATTCATGATGCGGGCCATGATCGGATTCATGGTTGAACGGTACGGCGCATTAGAGGATCAGGGGGCTCACTCTCCTGTGCTTGCTGATGGCTAATGCTGTGAAATTTGGAAGGTTATCACATTCAATTTCCTGTAAGGCCGAAGCGGGAAAATTTGCTTAGCCAAAGGCAGCATGGCATCACGCTGACAGCAGTTTGGGCTTATGATTCATTGTGGTGCGGTGACGATGATAATCAACTGCCTGTAGGCACAGCATGTGGCGGCCCTGTAGGTGCTGCTGGTGCTGACGACAAACGTGGTCGTGGTGTCATATTGCCATGGCAGCGTAATAAGGGATTGGGTTGCATTATACCGGGACAAGTCCAGCAATGGGGTGTTCAGTAGCGATTCTTCTCGCCACTTACAACGGCGCGGCATTCCTTCCAGAACAATTGGACTCGCTGATCATCCAAACCAATCGAGATTGGTGTCTCTTGGTTAGTGATGACAACTCGACGGATGCAACCCCTGAAATCATCGCTTCGTATCGGGAGACGCACCCGGCAGTTATCACGACTGTCCCAAATACTGGCGCCCAACTTGGTGCATGTCGCAATTTCGGTTATTTGCTGGAACAGACTGATGCACCATACATCATGTTTTGCGACCAAGATGATGTTTGGCTTTCAGATAAAATAGAGACTACGCTTCAGAAAATGCATGAGTTGGAGACAGCTTTTGGTCCTGATGCTCCTCTCTTGGTACATTCAGATCTCCGGGTCGTGGACCATGCACTTAGGCCTGTAGCGGATTCTTTGTGGCGGATGCAAAAGACAAATCCTCATGCCATTAGTCTTAACCGACTACTCATGCAGAATAATGCAACAGGCTGCACCATGATGATAAACAGGGCTCTGCTCGAACTTGCCTGCCCCATTCCATCATCTGCGCGGATGCATGACTGGTGGCTGATGCTGGTCGCTGGCGCATTCGGCCATATTGCCTTTTTGAATCGGCCAACTATGTTGTATCGCCAGCATGAAATGAATGACAGCGGTGCAACACATGTAAACTTTCTGACAGAAATTAGTAAAGTTTTTTCGAGGGCCCAGTGGAAAGCCGCACTGGATCAGCGCACTAAGCTAACAGCTCATTTGAGGCGTCAAGCGGCTGAGTTTCTTGACCGATATCGGGATAGGCTTGACGATCATCTGCAAGAAATAATCAATGCTTATCTGCAATTAGGGACGCAAGGCTTCTTCCGGCGACGATTGACAATATTGAGGTATAGGTTCTTTTATGGGAGTTGGCTCGTGAATCTGGGATTATTGCTCTTTAGGTAATGACATGGATCGAAAATGCAATCAATTCCAAGAGATAGCTGGGAGGGTATTGGCTGTCGAAGTGGTTTACAATGTTGACATAAAGGAATCAATTACTCTTTTTACACTTGCAGAGAGCCTCAATAGTATCGATACAAAGTTGGATTTGCTCATTTATGACAATAGCAGTGAATCAATGATGAGTGCAAGTGAAGAACTTCCACCTCAGTTAAACATTATATATATCCACGATTCATCAAATCCAGGTGTCAGTAAAGCCTATAACGAAGGGTTGCAGTTAGCACACAGGCTTGGCAAAAGTTGGCTTCTTCTCCTCGATCAGGATACTTCCTTCCCATCGGATTCTTTGCCTTTGTATTGTGAAGCAATAAATTCAGGTAAGGCGAATTTATATGCACCGTTCCTCAAGTCAGGCAATGTTACATTATCTCCATGTTCCTTCCGGATGGGGATTGGAGCTCCATTGAAAGAAGTCACTAAAGGCACTATGTCTTTGCAGCATCGGTCTATATTGAATAGTGGAATGCTGATCAATGTTGATGCAATGAAAAAAATCGGCGGCTTCGACGAGCGGATACCGCTCGATTTTGCCGATCACGACTTTTGCCGCCGTTTCGCTAGCCGCTTCGGCGAGGCGTATATCCTCGATATGGACTGCGGGCACGGCTTCTCCGACCGGGAGGAGACCCCGCTGGCAAGCGCCCTTGCCCGCTTCACCTTTTTCTGCCAGGGGGCGCGGAACAGTATCCGGTCGCCGCTGGACCGGCTCACCCATCCGCTGGCCATGCTGGTGCGGTGCCTGGTCCTCTCCCTGCGCTACCGTACCTTCAGGTTCTGGCCGCTCCTGCTGCGGGGGATGACCGGCCAATCCCGCGATGCATGAGGGACGGATGTCGGGGCTCTGCTGATTGTAAATTGCATTGACAATGTGCATAAACAGGGAAGAACTGTTGACCCCCATGGAAATACCGAATCCGCGCATCTCCGTTTGCATGGCGACCCATAACGGCGAACGCTTCATCGAGGCGCAGCTGGCGTCGATCCTGGCACAACTGGCGCCTTCCGACGAACTGATCGTTTCCGATGACGGCTCCACCGACGCCACGGTGGCGATCGTCCGGAGCCATGCCGATCCACGGCTGCGGTTGCTGACCGGGAACTGCTTTTCGAGCCCGGTGCTGAACTTCGAGAACGCCCTCACTTACGCATCCGGCGATATCATTGCCCTCTCCGACCAGGACGACGTCTGGCTCCCCAACAAGGTGGCGGTGATCCGCGAGCTCTTCTCCAGCAAACCGCAGCCGGTCTATCTGACGGTGCTGGACGCCGAGGTCATCGATGCGTCCGGGAACCTCCTCTTTCCTTCCCTGTTGGGCCGGCTGCGGCGGGCCGGGCCGGGCCTCTTGAAGAATATCGTCGACAATAGCTATATCGGCTGCAGCATGGCGTTTTCGCGGCAGCTGCTGGAGATCGCCCTGCCGTTTCCTCCCCGCATCCCGATGCACGACATGTGGCTCGGCCTTGTGGCCGAACTGTTCGGCGCCACCGCCTTTGTGCCAGTGAAGACCATGCAGTACCGCAAGCACGAGGCGAGCATGACCGACTTCCCAATCCGCTTCATGCCCTGGACGCAGCTCAAGCGGCGCTGGTTCCTGTCGTGGGCCCTGTTGCAGCGGTGGTTTGCTATGCGTCACAGGATAAACAGGGGGTAGGGGCGGTATGCCGCGAGTCTCGATCATCATCGTCAACTGGAACGGCCTGCACCACCTGGAGGAGTGCCTGGAGAGCATTGCCGCCCAGACGTTTCGCCAGTTCGAGGTGGTGCTGGTCGACAACGGTTCAACGGACGGCTCCGCTCCGTTCCTGCGGGAGCGCTTCCCCTGGGTCAGGCTCGTGGAGCTGCCGCAAAACACGGGGTTCGCAACCGGCAACAACCGGGGTTTCGAGCAGGCCCGGGGTGAGTTCGTCGTTACCCTGAACAACGACACCCGGGTTGACCCGGCTTGGCTCGCCGAACTGGTGCGGGTCGCCGACGGGAACCCGGCCGTGGGGATGGTGGGGTGCCGGATCTGCTCCCATGCCGATCCGGACGTGATCGATTCGATGGGGTTCGGCATCTGCCGCGACGGCATGTCACGCGGCATGCATCGCTTCAGGCGGTTTTCGGAACTCTCTCCTGTGCCGCCGGTCCTGGACATCCTCCTCCCCAGCGCCTGCGCCGCCCTCTACCGGCGGGCCATGCTGGAGAAGACCGGCTTTTTCGACGACGATTTCTTCGCCTATGCCGAGGACACCGACCTGGGGCTCAGGGGGCGGCGTGCCGGTTGGGGCGCCGTTCTTGCATCAAATGCGAAGGTACTGCACAAATATTCGCAGACAGGCGGCAGCTTTTCGCCGCTCAAGCTCTATCTGGTGGAGCGCAACCACTACTGGGTCGCCGTGAAGAACTTCCCCCCTGCAGCCCTCCTGCAGCTCCCCTTTTTTACGCTGCAGCGCTACGCGGTGCAGGCCGGGCTGGTTGCCGGCGCATCCGGTTCCGGCGAGGCTTTTCGCGGGAGTGGCCGCAAGGGTGAGCTCATGGGGGCGGCCATGAGAGGGGTGCGCGACGCCATCCTCGGCCTGCCTGCCTGCCTCGCCAAACGACGGCAGATTGCAGCCAAAGCGAGTATTTCTCATGAAGAGATGGCGGCCCTCTTGCGCAGTTATCCGCTGTCGTTCAGGGAACTCTTGACCGAAGCGGGCAAGCGGTGAACAGGTCTGCCAGCCGTTACGTGACCGGGCCATGGGAGCAGCATGATCACCTTTGATAAAATCCAGCTCTTTTCCCTTGCCTTCAGCGTGGGTATCTTTGCGTTCATCTTCGGGTTGGTGCAGCGGCGCCGGGTGAAGGAGGAATACTCCATCCTCTGGTTCTGCATGAGCCTCTTCTTCATCTACCTCTCCATCGACAAGCATGCCATCGACCGCTTCGGCGACTTGTTCGGCGTGGCATACAAGCCGAGCATCCTGATGCTCTTCACCACCGCCTTTTCCTTCCTGGTGCTGATCCATATCTCCATCGTCATTACCCGGCTTACCGACCAGAATAATGAACTGATCCAGGAGCTGGGACTGCGGAACCTGGACGAAGATGCCACAACCGGCCAACGGGCGGAACTGCTGGTCATCATACCCGCCTACAACGAGGCTTCCAGCATTGCTGCGGTGATTGCCGACCTGCGCAGCCTGGCGATGCCGCTGGACATCCTGGTGGTCAACGACGGTTCACGCGACCGGACGAGCGTCGTGGCTCGCGCCGAAGGGGTGCGGGTGATCGATCTCCCCAAGAACCTCGGCATCGGCGGTGCAGTCCAGACCGGCTTCAAGTATGCCGATCGCCATGACTATGCCATGGCGGTCCAGTTCGATGGCGACGGCCAGCACATTGCGGCGGAGATCCCCAAACTGCTTGCGGTCATGCGGGAGCAGCAGGCAAATGTGACGATCGGGTCGCGTTTCATGGGGTGGACCGAGGGGTACCGCTCCACCTTCATGCGCAGGTTCGGCATCCACCTGTTCGACGCCGTCAACTCGATCCTCATCGGCCAACGCGTAACCGACAACACCTCCGGGTTCCGCGCCTATGACAGCCGGGCCATCCACTTCCTGGCGCGGCACTACCCGGTGGATTACCCGGAACCGGAGGCGGTCATCCTGCTCGGCAAGAACGAGTTCCGGCTGGCCGAGGCCTCCATCCGGATGCGCGAACGTCAGGCAGGGACATCGTCGATCTCCGCCATGAACGGCATCTACTACATGGTCAAGGTGCTGCTCGCCATTGTCATGACAGCGATGCGCAAGCCGATCGATGATGGCGAATGACCCAGAATCTGCATCTTCCGCTTGACTTGACGCCTGTTTCCCGGTACCGTTCACGATATGAACGCTGCCGATCAAAAGTCGCTCGATACCTACAAAACCCTGCAGTTATTGTCCGAAATCGACCATGAACGGGAGATCTCCCAGCGGGAGCTGTCCCGGCGCCTGGGGATCGCCCTCGGCCTGGTCAATTCCTACCTGAAGAACCTCGTCTCCAAAGGTTTCATCCGGATCAAGAATTTCCCGCGCAACCGCTACGCGTATCTCCTTACGCCGACCGGTGTTGCGGAAAAAAGCCGCCTTGCCTACGAGCATCTGAGCTATTTCACCAGCCTCTACACCATCGCCCGCCAGGATTATCAGCAGCTGTTCCAGGAGCTGTTCGCTGCAGGGGTAAGAACGGTGGCATTCTGCGGTGTCGACGAGGTGGCCGAGATCGCCTACCTGTCGATCCAGGGAACCGGTCTGCAGCTCTGCCGGGTCATGGATGACGAGCATGCCGGAGAGACCTTTTTCGGCCTGCCGGTACTGAGTCTGGCAGATGCCCTGCTCCTGGATGTCGGCTGTATTGTGGTGACGTCACTGAAGCGTGGCGGGGATTTACGCAATGAACTGCTGCACAGGGGGGTCGACCCGGCATTGCTCCGGGCGCCCGGTGCGGCCCAACAGGAGGTTACACGATGAAAGTGGTCATCCTTGCCGGCGGTTTCGGCACCAGGATCAGCGAAGAGTCGCACCTGAAGCCGAAGCCGATGATCGAGATCGGCGGCCGGCCGATCCTCTGG
>MTLC01000127.1_pt2 | contig 101282 bp, 98 predicted proteins | sample 1982451 | NCBI WGS metagenome assembly MTLC01 (sample SAMN05710165, study PRJNA340218) | biofilm metagenome | isolation source: sample SPH anode biofilm adapted to +100 mV | place: USA | collected 2012-02-03
CACGTTAAACGCCTTTGGCGTTCTTCTGTTAGGACAAGTTGCGGATAATCATTTTATATTTTTTCCTCTAAGTACAATAAAATAGCCTTTAAGGCATTTCGAAAGCGTTTTTCGCCCAATCCCTCTATTTCGGCATACGGGATATCCAGATTTTCAATTTCCCTTTTGTACCACGCGTAAAAAAACTCACGGTCATCGCCGTGTTCTCGTACCGGATCGGGTTCCCAATCAATATCGGGCTTACAAAGCAGGTAAAAATCAATAAACCGCTCAGACAATCGCTGGGTAACAAAATCGGGTACCTGTTTATATTTATATTCTAACCATACTTTGGTAATTATTAAATCGGTATCAAAAAAAACGATTTTATGCGCCGTATTGTTTTGCTCGTATTGTTTTTCAATGACAATTTGGCGGCGTGCTATTTCCCACACGTCTTCAAAAGTATATTCGCGGTTCAAATTCCCCACGTAAGAGCGAGCAAGTTCCGGTTCCCAAACCGTATTAAAATGTCGAGCTAATTGCTCACAAAGGGCGGTTTTTCCGGTAGATTCCGGTCCTATAACGGCTATTTTCAGCATAAAATTAATTGTAGAGACGATGTACACATCGTCTGTGAAAATAAAAGACGATGTGTACATCGTCTGTACATTCAGAAAAATTAGCGTATATTTGTCGTAAATTTTGACAATCCTACAACAAACTATGCAAAATTTTCGCAAAGTTACAATAATTATTCTGCTTATATTTCCGTTCTCGTTTCTTAATGCACAAAATTGGGATATAGAAACCCTGCAAAGGATGAACAGCAACGAAAATGTTTTCCTGAAAAATTATTCTCGCGTAACCTCAGAGACTATGCCTTATATATCAATAGGTACCCCGCTGGTAATGAGCGCGATAGCGCTGGTGGAAAAGGACGATAAATTATTAAAAAACGCATTGTACGTAGGTGCAAGCTTGGCAGTGGATATCACATTCACTTACGCTCTAAAAGTGGGTGTAAGCCGGCAGCGACCGTATGTAACCTATCCTGACCTGGTGCATCCGTATAAAATTATGAGTGATAGGTCTTTCCCTTCCGGACACACTTCTGTGGCTTTCACGCTGGCTACCTCGCTTACGCTGAAATACCCTAAATGGTACGTGATAGCGCCGTCCTACTTTTGGGCTGCTTCGGTGGGTTACTCGCGCATGAATTTGGGTGTACATTATCCTACCGACGTAATGGCAGGTGCGGTTTTGGGCGCGGGAAGCGCTTATCTCACGTATGTTTTGAACGAGTGTTTTTGGAAAAAAAGAGAGAATAAAAGACTGCTTTATAAAGCGGAAATTTGGTACTGATTTTTAGAATAGTTAAAAAAATAAACAATAAAACGACCTCTATTGCAATATCAGTTTCGGCACATCAATTAGTGAAATTTGCAATAATTCGTAAAATTCGTACTTAAAAATGATACACGCGAATAATATACATAAAAGTTTTGGCGACTTGGAAGTGCTGAAAGGCGTAGATATATCCGTTGAAAAGGGCGAAATAGTATCCATCATCGGACCGAGCGGCGCGGGGAAAACCACGTTATTGCAAATCCTCGGCACGTTGGATAAGCCCAACAGCGGCGAAGTGAAAATAGATAATACCGATGTGAGCAAATTAGGGTCAAACGAAATGGCGCGTTTCCGCAACCGGCACATTGGATTTATCTTCCAATTTCATCAGCTTCTGCCCGAATTCACCGCGTTAGAAAATGTTACTATTCCCGCATTAATTGCCGGAACGGACGTAAAAAAAGCGAATGAACGCGCTAAGGAACTACTCGCCTACCTGCAACTGAGCGATCGCCTGACACACAAGCCTGCCGAACTTTCAGGGGGCGAGAAACAGCGCGTAGCGGTGGCAAGGGCATTGATAAATAACCCTTCGCTGATACTTGCGGATGAGCCTTCGGGCAGTTTGGACACCCGGAACAAGATGGAACTGCACAAACTGCTGTTTGATTTGCGGGATAAATTCGGACTAACAATTTTAATCGTTACGCACGATAAAGAATTAGCGCAACTTTCGGACAGAGTGATAGAGATGAAAGACGGAAGGATAGTGGAATAGTTCGCAGTTTGCAAGGTCTGAAACCTAAAACAGAAAACTTGCTGCTTACTACTTACAGCTTGCCGCTGAGAATAGTAGTCCCGCCGGGAATCGAACCCGGATCAACAGTTTAGGAAACTGCGATTCTATCCATTGAACTACGGGACCAACAGAAAATTTTGAAATGCAAAATTACATTTTTTATCGGACAAATAAAAGAGAATTTTAAAATGGCGAAAAAGAAACCGAAATTTTACGTGGTTTGGGAAGGCGTGCAGCCGGGGATTTATGATAATTGGAAAGAATGTGAACGCCAAACAAAAGGCGTAGAAGCCGCGAAGTTCAAATCTTTTGATACGATAAAAGAAGCGAACGAAGCTTTCTTGGAACCTTGGTACAATTATATCGGTAAAAATGCTGAAAAAGCAGCAAACGTTCCCAAACCCGACTATAACTTGCTTCCGAAAGAAGAACAACCCTACCCGGAAAGCATTTGCGTAGATGCAGCGTGCAGTGGAAACCCCGGAAAAATGGAATACCGAGGGGTGGATTTCAAAAGCGGCTTAGAGATTTTTCGTCAAGGTCCATATAAAAACGGAACAAACAACATCGGTGAATTTCTCGCTATTGTTCACGCGCTGGCATTGGTAAAGAATTATGAAAAACCCATCCCCATTTATAGCGACAGCAAAATAGCCATGGGGTGGATTGCCCAGAAAAAGTGTAAAACAAAATTGGAAGAAAATTCCAAAAACACCGATTTATTCGGCATTGTACGGCGAGCCGAAAAATGGTTGAAAGATAACACCTATAAAAATCCCGTGCTAAAATGGCACACCGAGAAATGGGGTGAAATTCCGGCAGATTTTGGAAGAAAGTAGTGTTTAGTTAAGAGTGTTGAGCCTGCCTGTCGGCGAGACAGGTTCTGAGTTTTGAGTTCTGATTTTTTAGTTATATTATACTGAATGATAAGCACTTATAAAGCAACAAACACGCCATTTAAAACTTAACTTAACAGTAGTCTAAACTTTGATTTATTTGATTTTTATGATTTTTATGATTTTAAGATTTTATTCAAATATGGGATTTCGCTTAATGGAAAATCCTTTTTTATCATATAGCCGATAAAAACAACCATCAACACCGTTTTCAACGCCAAATTTACGATGAGATAAGGCGTTTCAATAAAAGTGCTTATAAAAAATAAAACAAGGGTAAGTACAAGATAAACTCCGAGTTCTTTCAGCTTGTAATCTATCGGCATAAACTTCTGACCAAAGAAATAGGAAAGCAACATTACCACCAAATATCCTGCAAAAGCCGACCATGCAGAGCCCCAATAACTGAATATGGGTACCAAAATTAAGTTACCTATGAAAACAATAATAGTTCCAACGGCTGAAAACCATGCTCCATAAATGTTTTTGTCCGTCAATTTATACCAAATAGAGAGATTCAAGAATATGCCCTGAAATATAAATGAGAATGAAATAATAGGCACCACAGGCAGCCCGGACCAGTATTTCGGAGAAATAATAAATTTCGCCAAATCAATGTACAATACTATTCCCAAAAACATTAAAAAAGAAAATATTACAAAAAACTTCATCGCATCGCTGTATGTTTGCAAGCTGTTTTTATCTTTGTTTTTAGCAAACACAAAAGGCTCATATGCAAAACGGAAAGCTTGTGTAAACATCATAATGATCATGGCTATTTTACCTACGGCACCATAAATTCCCAAATCTGTTTTTCCTTGTTCCCCTAACTGTAAAAAGGGGAATATCATTTTATCCAAATTTTGGTTGGCAATGCCCGCGATCCCGAGAATTAACAGTGGATAAGAGTATTTAAGAATCTGTTTTAACAACTGACCATCAAACTTGAATTCGGCTTGAAAAATGTATTTGCTCAACACCAATGTTTGAACGGTAGTGGAAATGATATTGGAAATAAAAATATAACCTACCCCATAATCCGGCTTGAAAAACCATGACACGGTTTCAGGCGCCACTTTCATCAGCCACGGGCAAAGGATTAAAAAGAATAAGTTTAACGCGATGTTCAGAGCGATGTATAAGAATTTCAATCCCGCGAAAAGATAAGGTCGCTTTATAAAACGCAAATAAGCAAAAGGAATAGCCGAGAAAGCATCCATTGCTACGCTTAGCCCAAGCATCCAAATGTATTCAGAGTGATTTGGGTAATGCAATAAATCAGCTATGGGTTGCTGAAAAAGTACGATGAAAAAGGCAAAAACCGCACTGGTAAAACCTACCGAGATTAATGTGTTACCATACACTTTTTGAGCATTGTCAATATTCTTGTTGGCAAATCGGAAAAATCCTGTTTCCATCCCATAAGTCAAAATCACAAGCAACATGGCCGTCCAAGCATATAGATTGGTTACAATACCGTAATCTGCCGGATGTGCCAACTTGTAAGTGTAAAGCGGTACAAGAAGGTAATTTAAGAATTTTCCGAGTATGCTACTTCCTCCATAAATGGCGGTTTCTTTCGCCAAGGTTTTCATTTCTTTTGCCATAAATCTATTAATGGGATATTCGTTTTTTAACCCTTATTTCTTCTTCTAAATTCCGCCACTGTTATAGCCGTAGCGACGCCTACGTTCAATGATTCAGATGTTTTTTCGTTGTGTGGGAAGCTTGGTATCAGTAACTTTTTTGAAATGTAAGGTTGAATTAGTGGCGAAATGCCGTTTCCTTCGTTGCCCATAACTATGATGCCGTTGAGGGTCAACTCTTCTTCATACAAATTTTCACCGTTCATCAATGTGCCGTAAATGGGAAACTCCACTCCGTTCGAGGGATTTAGCGGGCACTTTGTTTCTTTCAAAAATTCTGCTAAATCCACATAATGTACACGCACACGTGCAATGGCGCCCATGGTGGCTTGTATGGTTTTTGGATTATACACATCGGCGGTGTGCAGTGAGCAAAACACGTCTTTTACCCCAAACCAGTCCGCTACACGAATAATGGTACCTAAATTTCCCGGATCTTGCACATCGTCTAACGCCAGACTTAATTGGGAGTGCAACGAAACGAGGTTAATCTCGTGTTTTGGTTTTTCAAATACGCCAAAAATCCCTTGAGGTGACTTTTGCAACGAGATTTTACCTAATTCGGCGGGTGTAATCAGCTCTTTTTCAGTTATTTTTCGTGTCCATCTCGGCAAAATCATCTCTTCATCGGTATAAACCAAAAAACGGCAATTCATTACGCCCAATAGTTCCGAAACCAGTTTCATTCCCTCAGCGATAAATACGCCTTCCTCATCCCTGTTTTTTTTCAGCGAAAAGGAATTTATCCATTTAATCTTGGCTTTTGAAAGCATAATATTCTTTTTTTTGTCATTGGTCGTTGGTCATTAGTCATTAGTCATTGGTCATTGGTCATTGGTCGTAGGTGATTGACATTAATCAATTGCTCACAGATGAATAACAAGAAACTAATGACTAACGACCAATAACCTAACTAAATTCGTTACTTATTGTTAAGGTATTTATTTTTGCACCACAAAACTAATAAAGAAAACGAGAATTAACAGTATATTTGCAAAAGTTTTTACATTGAATTTATTCCGAATGAGCAAATTTCAGTTTAAAAAAATTATCTTTTTAACGGCGCTGGCAGTGTTAACGGCTTGTAATACTACTAAATACGTACCGGAAGGCGAGCATTTATTAAACAAAGTGCGCGTGCAGTCCGATACTAAGGTGGTACCTAAACAGGACATACAGGCTTATATCCGTCAAACCCCTAATTCCCGTATGTTTATCTTCGGACGCACGCAGCTGGGCATCTACAATCTTTCCAGCCCAGACACCTCTAAATGGGTAAATCGCTGGCTTAGAAGAATAGGCGAAGAACCGGTCATTTACAGTCCATTGCTTACCAATATTTCAGAAAAAGAAATTCAAAAACATTTTTTCAACAAAGGATTTATGAATGCTCAGGTAAAAAGCGAGGCTTCTTATCCTAAAAAAAAGCAGGTGGACATTAAGTATATAATTACTGCTAATGAACCCTATTATCTGCGCGGTTACACAGTCAATATTCCTCAAAGAGAACTTGCCGACATTGCCGCCGACAGTACCGAGAGTTTGGTGCGTAGCGGAAATTTATTTGATACCGATGTGTTGGATAACGAACGCTCACGAATTACCAAGAAATTTAGGGACAAAGGATATTTTAATTTTCAAAAAGATTATTTGCATTATTATGCAGATAGTACGCATAATGCTCGACAAGTGGATTTAGTGCTGGAATTAAATGACTTGCCCGCTTTACGAGATACCGCCAAAAACAATGCTTTCAGAAAATACACCATCAATAAAATATATTATTACAGCGAAACCGACCAAAGCATGCTCGCGCCCGGCACTAAAATTAAACTGGATACCGTGGCGGTGGGCTATTATGACTTTGTGTATGAAAAAAGGCAAAATATACGCCCTTCAGTATTGATAGAAAGCACGCACATTCTACCGGGTGCAATTTACAGTGATTTATCGGTGGAAAAAACATACAGTTCACTGAACGCGTTGAGCGCTGTGAAATATATGAATATCAGTTTCCAACAAAAAGACAGCGCCAAGTTGGACTGTTTTATCCGTCTGACCCCCAATAAATTGCAATCGCTTTCCACCGACTTGGAAGGAACCTATTCCGCCGGATATTGGGGCGCGGGGGTAAATGTGAATTACGGGCATCAAAATGCGTTTCTCGGCTCGGAAGCCATTACGGCGCGCGGACGTTTTGCTTATGAATATCAGGGTTCGGGACAAAAAGCCATTGAAGTGGGTGGCGACTTGGGCGTAAAATTTCCCACATTCCTTTTTCCTTTTGCTACGTTGGATTTAAAACGAAAAATCCGTGCCAATACGCAGTTTACCACCACATTCAGCTATCGCAACCGTCCACGGGAGTACACAGGCGTTATTTTGGGCGGCGGATGGAAATATAACTGGAGCGAATTGGCAAACGTAAAACATACCTTTGATTTAATAGACCTCAGCTACGTCCGCTATCCGCGCATATCCAAAGAGTACGAAGAAAATTTCTTTGTGAATTATCCGGCCTTCCGGTATAACTTCCAAAACCATTTCATCATGCGGATGGGTTACAGCGGCACTTATACTACTTTTAATCCCTTGCGTCCGTTGCAAAATTATACAGCTATGCTTTACGGGGTAGAAGTAGCCGGAAACGCGCTTTATGCCATTAATAAAATAGCCGATAATAAGCGCGTAGTGGATGAAACGCAGTCCTATTATACGCTTTTCAAAATTCGTTTCGCGCAGTACGCCAAGTTTGATTACAGCATCTCTCACCATCAGATTTTTGATGAAAACAACCGAATTGTGTATCATGCCGGTCTCGGCGTGGCAGTGCCTTACGGCAACACTCGCCTTATACCGTTTGAGAAGCGTTATTTCGCAGGTGGTGCCAACAGTGTGCGCGGTTGGACGGCATATCAGCTTGGACCAGGAACTTATACCGATCCTAAAAGCAATTATATCAACCTGAATACACAAATGGGAGATGTGAAAATAGACCTGAATATGGAATACCGCGCCAAGCTCTTCTGGAAATTAGATGCCGCTCTGTTTTTGGATGCCGGAAACGTGTGGACAATACGTGATTATGCTGAGCAACCGGGCGGCGTGTTCAAATTCAAATCATTTTTAGAACAATTTGGTGTGGCATACGGTGCCGGGCTGCGGTTAGATTTTTCGTTTTTTGTTATTCGTTTGGACGGTGGGCTAAGACTGCATAATCCGGCGCTCTCACGTACCGAACGTTGGCGAGTAAAACCGACTCGGGACGATTACGCGTTTAATTTGGCAATTGGATATCCGTTCTGATTTACGAATTACGATTTTAATTTTTACGATTGGTAGTCCCAAATTCGTCTTAATTATTGGCAATAAAATCAACAAACATCTTTATCTTTAAAAATCATACAAATCACAGTTCAAACTATGCGATTATTAACTCAACGTGTCAATAATGCCTCGGTTTCTATCGGTGAAAAGGTACATTCTGCCATTGGCAGAGGACTATTGGTTTTTGTGGGGATAGAAAACGCTGATGATAAGAAAGACGTGGAATATTTGGCTCAAAAATTAGTTAATCTTCGTATTTTTGACGATGAAAACGGGATAATGAACCTTTCTGTAAAAGATATTGACGGTGAAATACTTATAGTCAGTCAGTTTACACTTCACGCCCGAACACGCAAAGGAAATCGACCTTCATACATTGATGCCGCCAAGCCCGAAATTTCCGTGCCTTTGTACGAAATGTTTTGCAGCGAAGTGGAAATTTTATTCGGTAAAAACGTGAAAACCGGTGAATTTGGAGCCGATATGCAGGTAAGTTTGATAAATGAAGGGCCTGTCACTATTTGGATAGATAGTACAGCCCCCTAACCCTCAAAGGGGGAAATTTTAAGATTAAATCAATAAACAAAAACATACAATATGACTACTGATAATCAAAAGAAGTCCCCCTTTGGGGGATTTAGGGGGCTTAGCTTCCTTCCCAACACTATTACTTGCCTCAATCTTTTTTCAGGTTGTATAGGTGTATGGTTTGCATTTAACGGAAATTACCAGGGCGCGGCATTAGCCATATTTCTTTCTGCCGTTTTTGATTTTCTGGATGGAATGGCAGCACGAATATTACAAGCATATTCACCAATCGGTAAAGAGCTTGATTCACTGGCGGATGTAGTCAGTTTTGGCGTGGTGCCGGGCGCTATAGTCTTTTCTATTCTTTCAGCCGATGGTTTTACGCCGTTAGCTTTCCTCGGTTTTATTATTCCTGTGTTTTCCGCTTTAAGGTTAGCAAAATTTAACGTGGACGACCGTCAAAGCACCTCTTTTATCGGACTTCCTGTGCCTGCAAACGCTATTTTTTGGGCAGGGCTCTCACTTACTCTATCCGAGTGGTTGAAAACACATCCCTATGTGCTGATAGGTGTTGCGTTTTTTTTCTCGTATCTCTTGGTGTCCGAAATTCCGATGTTTTCATTAAAATTCAAAAACCTTACATGGAAAGACAATAAACTTCCTTTTATTTTTCTCGGTGGATGTTTGATTTTAATCATTCTGCTTTGGAAAAACGCGGTGGCACCGTTAATTCTATGGTATATCTTACTTTCTGTGGTGCAGAGTTTTGTAAGAAATAAAAATGATTAGAAATGGCAAAAATTAGTGTAAAAAATACGGATGTTACTATTTTATCTGTTGCCGAGAAAGACTACATTTCATTGACCGATATGGCAAACGCGAAAGAAAGTGAGAGTAGAGCAGCGGATATTATTAAAAATTAGTTAAGAAACAGATATACTCTTTAATTTCTTGGAACGTGGGGAATAATCCACAATCCAATCTTTAAAGTGGTCGAATTTGACCACTTTAAAATATAAAACACGAAAACACTATAACCTAATTGATTTCTTCAAAAATTGTAAGTTGCATAATATCAGTAGATAATGCGAATCAGGGTTTGAATTTGAATGAATCGGTGCTACGCACCTTTCCGGTTAAATTCTATTTCTTGCTACAAATGAAAAGTTGCTACGCAGCAAAGGAGCGTCAGCTCTGTATCATTTGTAGTCTGGTAAAACAGCCTAAATAAAAGGTGCTTAGCACCGTTTCAACCCCTGATTCGCATAAATAATAAACCAAATAGAAAAACTAAATCATTTATCAATGAATAGAAGAATTTATAAAATACTATCTATTATTGCCTTATTAATGATAATTGTTCAAGCCCCATTGTTCCACTTTTATATAACAGGGCTACTCTCGGGTATTTTGTACTTTTTATACATCATTATCGGAGTTTTAACGGTATTTTTTGTGCTTTTTATGACTAAAAAATACAAATCGTTCACTTTTTATAAATTGCTTAATTTTGTTACTCTAATTTTAGGTGTTTTTGTTTTCTTCCAAGGTAGTGCTTTGATGAATAAAATTGACTTTAAAATAAACAGAGAAAAGAGGGAAAATCTCGTTAAAAGTATTATCCAAAAAGAAGATTTATCGTTTAAAAACGACACTGCTTGGACACAAACAATCGATAAATCACTAAATATTATTTCGAGTTCTAACCGGTTGTTAGTTACCAAAAAAAACACTAATTATAAGTTTCAATTTTATATTGACGATGGCTTTTTAGACCACTTTTCTGCGTTTTTATACACAAATAATCCAGAGATTTATTCGGACGAAATGATTATAGGCAAAAAAGAAAAAATTGAAAATAACTGGTTTTATATTTACAATTAGCAATGTCCATTGATATTCAGAACATATCCAAATCCTACGGTACTCAGCAAGTGCTTACAAATATCAGTTTTACCATTGGAGAAGGCGAAATTGTAGGTTTCCTTGGTCCGAATGGCGCCGGAAAAACCACTACAATGCGCATATTGGCAGGTGCGCTGAATTATAATCAAGGCTCTGCCAAGATATGCGGCTTGGAAGTAGCTGAAAACCCGTTGGAAACGAAGAAAAACGTAGGTTATCTGCCCGAACAAAATCCGCTTTATACGGATATGTACGTGCGTGAGTACCTGCTTTTTGTGGCGGAAACATACCGTTTGGGGAAAGAAAAAACCAAAAGGGTAGAGGAATTAATTGATTTGGTGGGATTAAGGACTGAATGTCATAAAAAAATAGGACAGCTTTCCAAAGGATACCGTCAGCGTGTGGGGTTGGCGCAAGCGCTTATCCCTAATCCGAAAGTGCTTATCCTCGACGAACCCACCACCGGACTTGACCCAAATCAGTTGGTGGAAATACGCGCTTTAATCCGTGAAATCGGTCAAAACCGCACCGTGTTGCTCAGCACCCACATTATGCAGGAAATTGAAGCCGTTTGTAATCGGGTAATCATTATCAACCATGGCGAAATTGTTGCCGATTATCCCGATGTAAAAGAAATTTCCCGATTTACTGAAAACGAGTTTCACGTGGAAGTGGAATTTCTGAATCCGGTAGATAAATCTGCGATGGAAACGATAAAATCAGTAAAGTTCATTGAAATAAAAAACGAAAAAACATTCCGTGTAACGAGCGAAGAAGACATCCGTGCCGATATTTTTGACTTCGCCGTTCAATCCAATAATAAAATTTTAATGCTGAAATCATTGGAACGAAAAATGGAAGAAGTTTTCAGGGAATTAACACGGTAAGAACGATGTACAAATGCGAAATCATACTTTACCAAACTTCTGACGGACAAACTGCCATTGATGTGCGGATGGAAGGCGAAACCGTATGGCTTAATTGTCAGCAAATGTCTTTATTGTTTGATAGAGACATTAAAACGATAGGTAAACACATTAACAATATCTTTTTCAGAAGACGAATTGTTTAAAATATAGTTGTCGCAAAATTTGCGACAAACACTCAGCACCGCGCTATCTTCGCCTGATTGAAAATAATACCTGAGTGGCGCTCACGTTGATAATAACCGAAAGCCGCACCGAAGAAAAAGAGATGATGGTAAAAGTGGTGGTAAATTTGATAAATAAAAACAATTAATTTAGCTAAAAGGCAATGATGCAAGAAGAACAATCTTTCGACATACGAAATAACCAAAACACCGAACGCGAGTTTGAAACAGCGCTTCGCCCGCTTGCTTTTGCCGATTTCAACGGGCAAAACAAGATTGTGGAAAACCTAAAAGTGTTTGTGCAGGCGGCGCGTATGCGTACCGAAAGCCTTGACCACGTACTGCTGCACGGTCCGCCGGGATTGGGCAAAACCACACTCTCAAACATTATAGCCAACGAACTAAGCGTCGGCTTCAAAATCACCTCCGGTCCGGTGCTGGACAAGCCGGGCGATTTGGCAGGACTTTTAACGAGCTTAGAGCCGAACGACGTCCTTTTTATCGATGAAATTCACCGCCTCAGCCCCATTGTGGAAGAGTATCTTTATTCCGCTATGGAAGACTATCGCATTGATATAATGATAGATAAAGGACCAAGCGCGCGTTCTATTCAGCTGGAACTCAATCCTTTTACGCTGATTGGCGCCACCACCCGCAGCGGATTGCTTACATCGCCGTTGCGGGCTCGGTTTGGTATTAACTGCCACTTTGAGTATTATGATAACGCGGTTATTCAGACCATTATAGAACGATCGGCAAGGCTGTTGAATGTGGAAATAGATAAGAAAGCCGCGGCTGAAATTGCCGGACGCAGTCGTGGTACGCCGCGTATTGCCAATGCGCTGTTGCGTCGTGTGCGGGATTTCGCCCAAGTGAAAGGCTCAGGGAAAATAGACCTTGAAATTGCCGAATACTCGCTCGAAGCGCTGAATATTGATAAATACGGCTTAGACGAAATTGACAACAAAATTCTTACCACCATTATTGATAAATTTAGCGGTGGTCCCGTGGGTTTAACTACCATTGCCACCGCGCTGGGTGAAGATGCCGGTACGCTCGAAGAAGTGTATGAGCCTTTCCTGATAAAAGAAGGATTTCTCAAACGCACCCCGCGCGGACGCGAAGTAACGGAATTAGCTTACAAACATCTTGGAAAAGTAAAATACGGAGATATGGGGACGCTGTTTTAAGACTGCCCCCTAACCCCCAAATGGGGGAATAATACGCTAATTTCCCAATAAATAATTGAACACCAATGAAAAAATCAGTATTCATTTTTATTTTTGTCTTGTTTATTTTTCCGCTATTTTCGCAAAATAGTTTTTTGGAACAACAAAAAAAGTATGAGCGTGTACGCGTAGCATTTAACGAAAGAGAGAATATTGTAAAAAAGAATTTATCAGATAAAAATTTATCGGCACAAAATCTGGATATTTTGTTGGTGGCGTATAAAGCGGAAAAGCAACTGGACATTTTTGGAAAAAAGAAATCCGATGATACCTATAAACTAATTGTAAGCTACGATATTTGCAGAAGTTCCGGTGTTCTTGGTCCGAAAAGAAAGCAAGGCGACTACCAAGTTCCCGAAGGATTTTATTTTATCGATAATTTTAATTCTGCAAGCACATATTATTTATCATTAGGCATAAATTACCCCCAATAAATCGGACAGAATTAAAAGTCCGCACAAAAAACTCGGCGGCGAGATTTACATTCACGGCAAGTGCGTTACCATAGGTTGCCTGCCGATGACCGACGATAAAATCAAGGAAATTTACCTTTACGCGCTTTTCGCGAAAGCATCAGGACAAAACAATATTCCTGTGTATATTTATCCTTTTAAAATGACGAATAAAAATTTAGAAGCTTTCAATAAGAAATTTCCGCAGTGGGCAGACTTTTGGAAGAATCTGAGAAGCGGTTATGATAAATTTGAAAAAGAACGAAAAGAATTAATATTCTCTGTGGATAAAACAGGAGATTATCTTTTTTAATATTTTTAAAAGATGAACATTACAAAGAAAAATACAGAACTGCTTCATTCATTGGTTTCTATCATTGAAGAAAGCCGCAAAAGAGTAGCCGTAAGCATCAACAGCGAGCTGACGCTTCTTTATTGAAATATCGGGAAAACCATTAATGAAGACATTCTGAAAAACGGACGTGGCGAGTACGGGAAAAAAATTGTGAAGGAATTGAGCGTGGAACTCACGGCGCTTTATGGCAATGGATTTTCCCGCACAAACATACACAATTTTATGAAATTCAATGAGTTAGTTCCTGGTTTTGAGCTTATTCAAGAGGGAATTGAACCATTAAAGTGTTAGTACATTCGTGATTTAATGCCTATTAAATAAACTTTGGCTAAGTCATCCAACCTTATCAAAGTTAAAGTTCTTCGCTATAAATCACGTGCATCAGCGTAGCCCCCACTGCTTGCAGCGTGTTTTTATCGATATTTTCCATCGTATCATTTACCGTGTGCCAATACTTGCCGAAACCGGTGGGAGTACTTTTGTCGTATTGAATAATATCAATGGACGGGATGCCGGTAAGTTTGTTTACATAGACGTGGTCATCCGTAATGCCGCCACCCGCTTCATTAATAAAATAATTTCCAAAGCCCAGCGCCGAAGCTTGTGCCCATACTTTATCCACAATATTTCGGGCATAATAATCCGAAATCATTTCCCGGTAGAAAGTGGCGTTAGGGGCGCCTACCATATCCAACAGAATGCCGTATTTAGCCCGATAGCTGGGTGTGTGCGGATTTTTTGCCCAATACTGAGTACCCAGGCACCAGCTATCTTCGTCTCCTCCCGTATCGCCGTAATCTTCGGCGTCAAAAAAGGCAATGTCCACCCCAATGTTTGGCTGTTGTTTGCCCAGGTTTCGAGCAATTTCCAGCAGTACTGCCACACCGCTGGCGCCATCGTTAGCGCCAAGTACAGACTTTTCATGGTTCTTTTTGTCCGGATCATTGTCTGCCCACGGTCGCGTATCCCAGTGTGCGAATAGCAGTACACGCGTTTCGGCTTGCGGATTATAACTTCCGATGATGTTGCGGGCTTTAAGTATTGTGCCGTCAAAAGCGGTTAAATCCGCGTTTTGCACCGTTACTTTGGCTCCAAAACGTTCTAACTGCTGTACCAAATAATTACCGCAAGTTACGTGCTGTTTGGTATTAGGTACACGCGGACCAAAATCTATCTGCGCTTGTACGTATTTATAGGCTGAGTCAGCAGAAAAGGAGGGTACGGGAGTGGACGCGATGGTTTCTTTATTTTCGTTATTGGATTGGGCGTTGCTGTTTTTAGCTCCACAGGAAATCAGCAATGTTATTAATCCTATTATAAGTACATTTCGCATATTATCAATTTGTTACATAGAAAAAGGTTATTTATTAAAAGCAAAGATACAAAAAATGCCTGAAAAAACTTTCAGGCATTATTTCAAAATAGGAAAAACGCTTATAGAGTGAAACCGCTGTGCAACCAAGCGTCTTCAAGCGGTTAGTTACCGTTTTTTAAGCTATTCCGTCTCAAAGGGATTGTCGAATTAAGTTTTGTTGTCAAAATTAGGCAATATTCTTAAAACGACTTTTCCTTGTTTTTTGAATTAGTTTTTGATAAATTAAAATATCCATTTAGCGCCTAATGTGGGACACACTTTCAATCCTTCTACCGTTCCGAAATTTACCCCAAATTCCACCTCAGAACCTACCGAAAAATGTGGTGTGACGTTATACCAAATTTGCGGCTCGGAAAGGAATACAAATTTTGTTTCCGAAGGTGTACTTAATGTGGTACCATCCGCTTTTGAGAAATTCTTATTATCTTCTCGCCAAAAATCGGCAAAACCGTTAAGCGACAGTTTTTTATTGAAAAAATCCAAATTCCATACCCCTGTAAGCTGGAAAGAGGCATTATTTTTTCCGGCAATATATTTATATAATGCCTTAAAATTCAGGAATTTGGTGAAGTTGGCACTGTGCCATCCGTAATCAAGTCCGGTTAAATAAGCGTTGTTTATGGGAAAACCGGGGCTACCTACATCTTTACCGCCTATAAGCAATCCACCGTTATATTCTACCTGCCAGCTAAGAGGCGACTTTCCCAGTGTAAAGCAGCGTGCAATTTCGGTATAAGCCAATGAAGGATGATTTTCTTTTCCCAAGTTGTAGTCAAAGTCCACGAAGATAAAGGTATTGCCCCATTTATCGAGCTTGAACATTTCAAAGGTAGTAGTTACGTAGTTACGATTTTTTCCAAAATCATAATGCACTTGAAGATTTTGTGCGGAAGCAGTGAGCGCTAAAACTGCTGAGAATGAGAAGAGTAGTTTTTTCATTTTTTGTAAGTGTTTTTTATTTGCAAAGATAAATGTATTTTTTTGATATTTAAATATTAGTGTTTAGTTAAGAGTGTTGAGTTCTGAGCCCTTAGCTATATTGTTCTGAATTGTAAGTACTTATAAAACAATAAACACGCTGTTTTAGACTAAACTTAACATTAGTACAAATGATTATTTTTATTAAAAACAGATTTTTAGTATATAAAATCGTATGAAATAAGGTTAAGTGTTAAAAAAATAATCGTTTTGATATGAAAAATACTTAAAAATAGGTTGTATAACATATAAAATAAGTTGCACACGTCTTTTTTTTATGCTTACTTTGCTGTCAATACAACACAATCTTTTTATCCTTAGAAAATACCAATACCGAACACAAAAGGGCTCTCATCTGAAAGCCCTTTTTCATTAAAAAAAATCCATTAAATCAACCCTATCATTTTACTGCGAGCTAACATACAAGCGCCTAATAAACCCGCCTTTTCCCCCAATTTAGATAATTTAATGACGGTGTCTTTATTTACAAAATTAAGAGAATATTTTTTAATAGCGCTCCTGATGGGCAAAAACAAATAATCGCCTGCCACAGCTACGGTTCCGCCTATGATTACCAATTCCGGATTAAAAATATTAATAAGTCCGGCAATGTGTTTACCTAATGTGTTTCCTACTTCTTCAATCAGTTCTATGGCGAGCATATCTTCATTAAGTGCTACGTTAATAATATCTTCCAGAGATATTTCCTCATTTTTAGCAATTTTCTTGGAAAGAGAAGAAGAGTAACCGTTGTTTATTTTTTCTAAAAATTTACGATGAATGTATGAACCGGAAGCTTGTGTTTCCAAACATCCTTTTTTGCCGCAATGGCACATCACTTCGTTCTCAAAAGCGGTCATATGACCAAATTCCCCCGAAAAACCGGATTTCCCATAGTATAATTGTCCATTTATAATGATACCTATGCCTAATCCCCAAGTTACATTAACGAGTATCACATTTTTTTCGCCATTAAGCCCACCCTTCAAGTACTCGCCGTACGCCATGGCGCGTGAATCGTTATCAATACTTACGGCTATGCCAAACTGCTCCTCAAAGATTTCAGTCAGCGGTCTTTCGTCAAAAAAGAAAAAGCTGTAGCTGTGCCCTGATTGCGTATTTACTCTTCCGGTGATATTTATGCCGATACTTAAAATCTTATCACGCGGAACAACCGAATTACTTAAAAAGTGATTAATAATTTCACAAACTTTATTAAAACTTTCGCGGGTATGATCCATTGTAAAAGGGATATTGAGCTTTGCATCCACCAAGTCTCCATTAAAGTTTATCAAGCCAATACTTATGCTAAACCTTTTGATATCCACACCTACAAAATAACCGGAATTATCGTTGAGCCCATACACGTTTGGACGGCGCCCGCCGGTGGTCTCTTGCTTGCCGAAATCTACGACGAAACCTTCTTCCATCAATTCCCCTACTAACTTAGTAACAGTGGGAATGCTTAAATTCATTTCCTTGCCTAAATCAGCCAGCGTATTTTCACCATTATTAATGTAATAACGGATGATGTCTTTTTTCAAATAGGCATTCTTGGTGCCTGAATTGATTTCTTGGATAAACTTTAAAGCCATATTCCATAAAATTATTTGTACAAATTTAAACTAAAATTATTAAGAAACATCTTATTTTGAGAAAATAATGTGCTTATCTTAATTAAATATCTGTTTTCTGAGATTAAGCTACTGATTATTATGGTGTTATGATTTTTCAAGTCTGAATAAAAAAACGTAAAATAAATTCGCGAACCAATATTTTTTCAATTCGAATGTTTTAGTGTGGAATACGGCGCTTCTCTTTATCTAAAAAAACTACGTATCCTCTCTATTTTAATCCAATATTTTTTCCATACTATTATTTTTCTTCTTTCCTACACGTTACTTTTTTAATTACCTTTGCAGTTTCTAAATTTAATCTCTGATAAATGGAAACTCAATTTATCTATTCCAAAAACGTCTTGGAATTTACCACTGTGGCGGCTGAAACCTGCCTGTTTCTGGAAAACACCCGTGCCTTGACAAAAGAAGATTTTGTGCAGAAATCCATCAAACTCTTACCGCTGGTGTACCTGAAAACTACCCTCATAAACTCAGAGGAACTTGATGTGGACGAGGATGCCGAACGATTTGTTACCGAAGAAGATTATCTATTCATAAAAGAGCAGATAGAAATCCTATTGGGTGCCGACGATGCTTTTTTAGACACCTTTCACCCCGATATGCAGTATAGCGATACACCCATTGCCGCGTTTATCTCCGAAAATTTAGCGGACGTTTATCAGGAGCTAAAAGACTTTGCTGCCAACTATCAAACCGCCGAAACGGAAACCATGGAAAGCGCTCTCTACGCCTGTATTCAAGCATTCGGCGAACATTGGGGACAAAAACTGCTCAATGCTTTGCGAGCTTTACACGCGCTGCGTTATAGTGATAGCTTTGGAGAGGGAGATGACAAGGATCATTTCAGCGCCAATGAATATAGGAAATTAGACCGAAACAGTTTTTTACGCTTTCAAACCGAAGATGACAATGATGACGAAGATGAAATTTAACCCTAAAATAACTAAAGAAGAGGTCAATCAATTAGAAATAGCAGAGTTTGGGGGAGATATTGTGCTTATAGATGAAAAATCGCAAATCTCCGCGGCTGTTGAACATTTAAAAACCTGTAAAATAGTGGGTTTGGATACGGAAACACGCCCTTCGTTCACACGCGGCACCCATTACAAAGTCTCGTTGATGCAGATTGCTACTGATGATTGCTGTTATCTTTTCCGCTTAAATAAAACTGGATTTACACCGGAGTTGCTTGATTTTTTGGCAGATACAAATGTGAAAAAAGTGGGCTTATCATTGCGCGATGATTTTCATTCACTCAATAGAAGCAATAAAATCAATCCTAACAACTTTATTGATATTCAGAATATCGCCAAAGATTACGGAATTTTGGAACTTGGATTACAGAAGATATACGCCATTATTTTTGGTAAAAAAATATCTAAATCCCAACGCCTGACCAATTGGGAAAGTGAAACCCTGACCGAATCTCAAAAACGGTACGCCGCCACCGACGCGTGGGCAACACTAAAAATATATGAGGCGTTAATTCAAGAGAAAAAACTTACAAAAAAGGAATTGCAGGCAATAGTGGAATTATTCACGAATCCGGTTAGTTCGGTAATTGGTTGATTAGTGAATTGGTTAATTAGATAATTGTCTGATGCATACTAATTCAAACTTCTAAACTTATGAACCTGCCTCGCCGGCAGGCAGACTTTTGAACTTTTGAACTCTTGAACTTTTGAACTTTGAACTTATAAAATGATTATTATACAATTAAAACCGAAAAAAGAAGAAAGCTTACTCAGGTTTCACCCGTGGGTGTTTTCGGGCGCTATTCAGCATATTTACGGAAAGCCTGCCGAGGGTGATTTAGTGGAAGTACAGGATAACAACAAGCGTTTTTTGGCTGTCGGGCATTATCAGATAGGCAGTATAGCGGTACGTGTAGTTAGTTTTAAGAAAGAAAATGCTGACTCGGATTTTTGGAAAGAGAAAATCAGGCGGGCGTATAAGGTTCGCTGTACATTAGGACTGATAAATCCTCCTACTAATAATACCTACCGATTGATACACGGCGAAGGCGACAACCTGCCCGGACTTATAGTGGATGTGTATCACCATACTGCTGTACTGCAAGCCCATTCGGTGGGAATGCACCAACTCAGGGAAACACTTGCCAAAGCCATTGTGGATGTAGTTCCGGCAGTGGAAAACGTGTTTTATAAGTCCGAAACCACACTGCCGTTTAACGCGCCCATCCAGCCCGAGGACGGCTATCTGATAGGCGGCGAGCAGAAGGCATTCCAAGCGATGGAAAACGGTTTACAATTTCAAGTGGATTGGTTGAAGGGACAAAAAACGGGATTTTTTATTGACCAAAGGGAAAATCGGGCTTTGCTTGAAAAATATTCTGCCGGAAAAAATGTGTTGAATATGTTTTGCTATACGGGCGGATTTTCGGTGTACGCGCTAAGAGGCGGCGCTCATTTGGTGCACTCGGTGGATAGTTCCGCCAAAGCTATTGAACTGACAGATAAAAATGTGGCGCTGAATTTTCCGGAAGATACGCGTCATCAATCTTACGCGGAAGATGCTTTTAAATTTTTAAGCGAAAAAAGAGCCGACTACGATGTGGTGGTGCTTGATCCGCCAGCCTTCGCCAAACACCGCGATGCCGTGCGTAACGCCTTGAAAGGTTACAAACGCCTCAACGCAAGAGCATTGGAACAAATAAAACCGGGCGGAATTTTATTTACATTTTCTTGTTCGCAAGTTATTTCCAAAGAGCAATTCCGGTTGGCAGTATTCAGCGCCGCGGCCGAAGCTAAGAGAGGCGTACGTATTTTGCATCAACTGACACAACCTGCTGATCATCCTATTAATATCTATCATCCGGAAGGAGAGTATCTGAAAGGGTTGGTGCTTTTTGTGGAATAAAAACCGCTTCATATTGTTTTCGGAATAAAAAACGAGGCGGTATATCCGTTGCCAATAATGATAGAGATTTACTCTATTTTATAATATAAAAACGCGTCCACAATTCTCACAATGATATTTTACCTGCATATTTCCCACCGGAGCGGAGGAAATTATTCCAAGTAATAGTACACCCATTCTTCCCCAAAAACTTTTATCTATTTTTTGTTTTATGTTTTCAGAACCGCACTTTGGGCAAGCCACTTTTTGTTCAGTCGCCTTGATAATCTGTAATGCCCTGTCCGCATCTTTCTCGTCAATTAATATCTGAACACCGCTCCCCATAGCACCATTCATATTGGGATAAAGAGTCGTATAATTTTCATTGGAAATAATGCTTTCAATTCCTTCGTTTAAGAGGTTTCCCTGAATAAGTTCCGCCTCAAAAGCATTGTTGCATGAAGTAAGAATGATAGTAGCCATGATGCAGTGTTTTTACTTTGATTTTCCTCTATCTACAAATATATGGCGTAAAAAATCTTTGGGGTAATAAATAAGCATTCGGGGACCGGAAAAACGCATAATCTGGCGCATTTGCTCACGCATCTGTTTGTTATAACAGTGGATTTTACAATCTGCGCAAGCCCCTTTTTCATCGCCAAACGGGCATTTCAGTAGTCTTGTACACGCATACTCCAACACTTCTTTACATTCCCCACATAATTCATTCTTACAGCCGTGTTTTTTCCGACAGTAAATCCGTATCATTTTCTCAATGGTAACAATCTCATATTGAATAGAGGACATAGGTAGTTGTGAGTTTCAAGTATTGAGTTCCGAGTCTGCCTGCATTGCTTTTAGAAATGTATGTAAATAATTCTTTATGCGAATTAAGAGTTGAAACGGTGCTACGCACCTCTTGGTATATTCTTAATGATTATGTTACAAACTTGCCTCGCCGACAGGCGGGTGAAAAGCTGCTATGCAGCAAAGGTGCGTAGCACCATAATCATTTGTAGGACTTATATCAACCCATGCATTTAGGTGTATAGCACCGTTTCAGTGATATTAACCCTTAATTCACATTCTTTATAATCATCTACATCTTTGAGGCGAGATTTTTTAATTCATCACGTATGTCTTTCAGACGTTCTACCAATTCTTGTTGCTTGGCTACGATGTCTTTTTTCTCGGTCATTTTTTCTTTAACCCCTTTCAAAGTAAGTTTCTGTTCTTCAACCAAGTACTTAATTTGTTTTATGGTCTGAATATCTTCTTTGGTGTAAAAACGGGTACCTTTATCGTTCCTTTTTGGTTTGAGTTGTGGAATTTCTTTTTCCCAAAACCGTAACGCTGATAAGTTTACCTGAAACATTTCAGCCACTTCCGAAATAGAATAGTATATTTTTTCCATAACAATATTTATTTCAAGTTCCAGGTTTCAAGTTCCAAGTTTCAGGTTTTGCCGACGACACTTCGTGTGTCGGCATCCAGACAAGTTTTGCTTCGTCCGGAAAGGTTCCAAGTTTCAGGTTCTATTTTCTATATTTGTTCCAAATTCTTCAAACTTCAAACTTCAAACTGCGAACTCAAAACTCAAAACTACAAACTTATTTCCTTATCTTCAACTTTTTCCCGGCTTGTATTTTTGATTTTTTTCCCAAGTCATTCCATCGTTTGATTTCCGCTACGGTTACACCGTATTTTTTAGCGATGCCACCCAGTGTCTGACCTTTACGTACGGTGTGTGTCGTGGATTTTCTGCTTGAAGAATAACTATTGCTTTCCGTGAATGGCTGTACGAAAGTTTCATCTCTTCGAGCATTGAAAATTTCTGGTTTATATGCCAATATTTCGGGCATTTTTTCGATAAGCTGATTGGCAAAATTCATCGGAAGGCATACGGAATAGGGTTTTATATCGCCCGGAACAACATCACGCTTGTATTGCGGATTAAGTATACGAAGTTCTTCTATCGGGATATTGAGTACAGCTGCAATTTGTTCAAAATGAACGCGCTGTTGAACAGTAACGGTATCTGTCAGGGCAGGCAGCATTGTTTTTCCGGGACAGAGGTTGTGCTCATTGTAATAGTTCATCGTATAATTTGCCGCTATAAAAATGGGAACATAGCCACGAGTTTGATGTGGAAGATAGGGATAAATTTCCCAAAAGTCGCGCTGCCCGCCCGCGCGCCGGATGGCTTTGTTCACACCGCCGGGTCCGCAGTTGTAAGCTGCCAATACTAAATTCCAATCGCCATAAATACCGTATAGCTCTTTCAGATATTTTACCGCCACTTTGGTGGATTTTATCGGGTCAAAGCGCTCATCTACCAGCGAGTTTATTTCCAAATCATAGATTCGCCCGGTAGCCACCATAAACTGCCATAATCCGGCAGCGCCGGAACGCGAAACAGCCGTAGGAATTAATGCCGATTCAATAATGGGTAGATATTTGAGTTCCAATGGTAATTTGGCAGCGCTGAGCGCCTCTTCAAAGATAGGGAAGTAGTATTTGCTCAGTCCGAGCATGTATTCTATTTCTCGTCGGCGCTTATTGGTGTAAATATCAATAAAGGATTCTACTACCGAGTTATACGGCATTTCTATCTCGTGTGGAAGTTTTTTCAGTCGAGCACGGTACTGAGTTTCGGTAACGATAGGATTGGGTTTTTCCACGCAATTAGGCGGGGATTTTTTATCTATTGCCCAAGAGTAAAGCATATAATCCAGTGAGCTGTCAAAGTCACCGGGAATAATTATTTCTGAATCTGTTCCTTCCTCATCATCATCCACACTGTCCTTCTGCGTTTTCTGAACGGGCGTCACAACGCTTTTCTGCGCCGTTACCACACAGAAATAGAATGTGCAAACCATTAACAATAGGATATATTTCGTGTTAGACATAGTTTCAAGTTTCAGGTTTCAGGTTTCAGGTTCCAAGTTCCAGGTTCCAAGTTTCAGGTTCCGGGTTCCAAGTTCCAAGTTTCAGGTTCCGGGTTCCGGGTTCCAAGTTTCAAGTTTCAGGTTTCAAGTTTCCGTGCTCTGTGTTCTGTGTTACGTGTTTAGTGTTCTCAATCTTATTAAAATCTAAAACTAAATTGTAATCCATAAGCGCCACGGGTATCAAACTTGTTTTGGATTTTAGTGGGCTGGATATTTAGTGATAAATCGGGCGAAATATCAAAGTCTGCCAAATGAGCGTCTACATAAGCATCTAAAATTACCAAAGCGTAAAATCCTACACTTAAAATAATACTTAAATCACGGTAACGGCGAAATCCGTCTTGATTTGTTTTTAGTATGCGGGTATATTGTTCTTGCGAAACAGGTATTTTGTTTTTATCCTTCTGAATTGCACCCGTCGGTACGTATTCATAGCCTTTTGGTAATATATCCAAAAAACTGTTGGTATTGGGGTCAGCATCCATAATGTCCCGGTAAGCAAGCTTGTATGAACTATACCGGCTATTATTCCAAGAAATAGCGTATGCAAAACCCATAAAACCACCATAAACAAAGGGTAGTTTCCAGTATCTTTTATTCAAAATCTGGCCGCTTCCGGGTAGGATGGCGCTCATCCAAAGCACCTTGGTAGGGTCTGCTTTTAATACCGCCGGATTAGAAACATCTTCCACTTGAATGCTGTCCACTTTTTGATTTAAGATAACTTTGTTAGTACTTAAATTAACGATGGAATCGGGATAAATACGCAACGAATCGTTCCCGCTTTGTGAAAAAACGGAAAGAGCGCTAAAAAACAGGGCGAACAATATGAAAATGCCTTTTTTCAACGTCAAATTTTGTCAATAAGTTGCATAATACGCATCAATTCCTCATCGCCTGTAAATGGAATGGTAATTTTTCCTTTTCCCTGCATATCGGACGTCAGTTTTACTTTGGCGCTGAACACCTTGCTCAATTGGGTTTGAAGTTCGTCCAATTCTTTCAGGTTTTTCACATCGTTGGACTGGGGCGCTTTTGTACTTCTGGGCTCAAAATAGCCTGTTTCCAAATAATTACGCACCATCTCTTCCGCTTTTCTTACCGGATAGCTGTTTTTCAGAATTAAATCATACAGTTTTAATTGCTGCGCCGGGTCAGGCAGTCCCAAAATGGCTTTCGCATGCCCCGTATCCAATTTTTTATCCTTAATGCCCATCTGAATTTCTGCCGGTAAACGAAGCAGACGGAGGTAATTAGCAATGGTAGCCCGTTTTTTACCCACACGCTCGCTCAGGCGGTCTTGCGTGAGTTTATACTCTTCCATAAGACGGTAAAAAGTGAGCGCTATTTCAATGGCGTTCAAATCTTCACGCTGTATGTTTTCTATCAGCGCCATTTCCATAACCTGCTCATCAGCAGCGGTTTTCACGTAAGCCGGAATAGTTTTCAGACCGATGGACTTTGACGCGCGAAACCGACGCTCGCCCGCGATTATCAAATACGTTCCGTCATCATTCTTACGAAGTGTGATGGGCGAAATTACCCCCAATTCACGAATGGACGCAGCCAATTCTTCCAACGCCTCTTCATCAAAGTTGGTACGGGGTTGATTGGGATTAGGCTGAATAAGCGCTATATCCACCTCATTGATGGACGATGAGCCGCTTGCCGCCACGGGATTAATATCTATTAGAGCGCCTAAACCGCGCCCCAAACCTGTATTTTTTGCCATAGTAATAAAGTAATTGCATGCCCCTAACCCCCAAAGGGGGAATTTTGAAACATTAATTATTGTTCTTAATAATACAATTGTTGTATTTCTATATACACACCAATTATTTTTCGCACTACCTAAAAGTCCCCACTCTTATTCACCCTTCAGGGGGTTAGGGGGCAGTTTTTATTGTCTTGAAATAAGTTCTTTTGCTAAATCCAAATAATTTAACGCGCCCCGTGATTCGCCATCAAAGAGCAAAATGGGCTTTCCGTAGCTGGGCGCTTCGCTGAGCCGCACATTGCGGTAAATAACGGTATCAAAAACCAGCGTGTCGAAGTGTTTTTTCACTTCGGCGTACACCTGATTGGCAGAACGCAAACGGTTATCATACATCGTCATCAAGAAACCTTCAATTTCCAGCGCGGGGTTCAACTTGCTTTTTATTATTTTAATGGTATTTAGCAACTTGCTGATGCCTTCCAGCGCAAAATACTCGCTTTGTACGGGTATCATTACCGAGTCGGAAGCCGTGAGCGCGTTTACCGTAATCAAACCGAGTGACGGGGAACAATCAATAAAAATAAAGTCATATTCCTCTTTGAGCGGTTTCAGCATTTTTTCCATGATACGCTCGCGGTTTTCCATATTCAGCAATTCTATTTCGGCGCCTACCAAATCAATGTGCGAAGGGAGCACGTATAAATTTTCGGTTTCAGTAGGCTGAATGGCTTTGTCGGGCGGAAAATTATCTATCAAACATTCATAAATGGTGAATTCCACTTTCCGAATATCAATACCCAAGCCCGATGAAGCATTTGCCTGTGGGTCAGCGTCAATTAACAGTATTTTCTTGTTCAATGACGCCAGCGAAGCGCATAAATTAATGGCAGTAGTGGTTTTACCTACACCGCCTTTTTGATTAGCAATAGCAATAATTTTTCCCATATTTTTGTAAACTGAAAAATCACTTTTTTATTTTTGCAAAGATAATAAAATTAATCAACCTCATAAATTGGCGAAAAGTGATAACGGATAAAATAATACTTTTTTAGTTTTCTTTCAAATTCAAACATCGATTTTTTAACAACGAAGTCATCTTGACTTTTAATATTTAGGAAATAAACGCATAAAATTTTAATAAATTTCCCGCAGAATGCGCAGAAATTCGCAGAACTTTGTCTTTTTTCCGCGGAAATCTGCGTATTCTGCGGGAAAAAATCATAAAAAGGTTCTACAAGTTTTCGTGTGAAGATTAAAATAAAACTTGTTTTATTTTCTAAATGTACATTATCCAAAATTAAAACATTAAGAAATTAAGATGCATTAAGTTTTTGAAAATAAATCGTTTATATTTTTTTATGGTAATATATTTAATAGTGTTAATGCCTTAATGGTTAAATTAATAGATTATTAAGTACAAAATCTTCGATTTTTTCACACGAAAACTAGTAGAACCCATAAAAATAAAAAAGTCAAGATGAGTTCAACATTATTTTCTTTTTGATTCACAATCTCATTTTTACGTTTCCGTTTTTTTACGTTACTTTGTATTTTATCATTGAACTTTTAATACGTATGCGTAAAATCCCCAAGACAACTCTTATCTTCCTCTTTTTAATAGTGGGTTTAACGGTTTTATCTTCTATTTTCTTTTTCCGTATTGACTTGACTTCGGATAAGCGTTACAGCATCAGTCCACAAACAAAAGAGTTGATGCGTTCGGTAGATGAACCGCTGAGCGTAACCGTTTATCTCACAGGTGATTTGAATCCGGGCTTTCTACATCTGAAAAAAGCGGCGGTAGAAATGCTGAACGAATTGAATATTTACAGTCGTAAATTGGTCAATATACGTTATGAGAATCCTTCGGACGCCGCGTCTAATGAAAAACGGGAAGATAATTATCTGCGCTTGGAAAAACGGGGAATGACGGCTACATACGTTTATGAAAAAGACAAAGAGGGCAAATCCATTCAAAAAATCATTTATCCTTGGCTGGAAATCGCCTATAAAGGCAGAACGCTTCCGGTATCGCTGCTGAAAAATATGCGGGGACTTTCCGGCGAAGAAAACCTGAATATATCCATTGAAAACTTGGAATTTCAACTCACCGACGCTATCCGACAACTGACCACCACTCGCGTTTCCAAAATAGCTTTTTTGGAAGGTCACGGCGAATTGACAGAAACAGAAACCTTTGACATCAGTCGTTCGCTAAGCCGGTATTTTCAGATAGACCGCGGCGTAATAGGCACAGATGCCGGTATTTTGAAGGATTATAAGGCGGTAATCATTGCCAAGCCGATGAGCGCTTTCCCTGAAAAAGATAAATTTGTGATAGATCAATACGTGATGAACGGCGGACGTGTGCTGTGGTTAGTGGATGGTGTACAGGTTTCCACACAGCATTTCGCGTCTGTGGGACAGTCGCCGGCTATTCCGCTGGATTTGAATTTAAGCGATATGCTTTTTCGCTACGGTGTGCGCGTTAACCCCGTACTTTTGCAGGATGTACAGAGTACGTTTATTCCGATGAATGTGGCACCGAAAGGACAAAACGCCCATTTTGAGCTGGTGCCTTGGGTGTTTTCGCCTTTGCTGCTCACGTCTGATAAGCACGTGATAACGCGCAATATACCACCCGTGAAAGCCCCTTTCGCCTCTGCTATTGAGTTGGTGGGAGATGAAAAACGAGTAAGCGGTCAACTGTTAATGGCTACTTCTAACAATACCCATATATTACAAACACCGCAAAATATTTCACTGGCTGAAATGCCCGACGTAAAGGACAAAACCTATTTTAATACCGGATATGTGCCTGTGGGTGCGGTATTGGAAGGTAGCTTCTCTTCGGCTTTCGCGCATCGGATGGCGCCTCCCGAAATAGTAAATCCACCCTCTATACTTACGCAAAGCAAGCCTACGCGACAGATTTTTATCGCCTGCGGAGATGTGATTAAAAACGAGGTAGAGCGTCAAGGCGACAGCATACGCCCCTTGCCGCTGGGTTTTGACCGATTTATGAATCAGCAATTCGGCAACTCGGAATTTATCCTGAATTCCGTACTTTACCTCACCGACCAAGATGGGTGGATGAACCTGCGCAACCGCACCGTGCAACTTCGCTTATTGAATAAAAAAGTGGCACTAGAAGAGCGGGTTAAATGGCAGATAATAAATGTAGTATTGCCTGTGGTGATTTTAATTATGGTGGGCTTTGGCTATCAAATATTGAGAAAAAGAAGATATGCGAGGTAAAATAACATTCCTATTCTAAAATCCCAAATCCTAATTCCCAAATCTCAGCTCTTAATGGATTTATTAATTTCTTCGATATAATTTAGTAACTCATCGCGTCCTTGCCTTTTCTCGCTGGATGTGAGAAAAATAGGCGGTAGTTCTTCCCACGTTTCAAGTAGCGCATTTTTATAATTTTCCACGTTTTCGGTGCTTCTGGTAGCAGATTGTTTATCCATTTTAGTAAAAACGATTGAAAACGGAATACCGCTCACGCCCAGCCATTCCATAAATTCCAAGTCTATTTTTTGAGGCTCATGACGACTGTCAATAAGCACGAAAAGATTGGTAAGCTGCTCACGGTTAAGGATATAACTATCAATAATTTTCCGAAGTTGCTCACGCATTTTTTTACTGGCGGTAGCATACCCGTATCCCGGCAAATCCACCAAATACCACTCATTGTTTATCAGGAAGTGATTGATAAGCAGTGTTTTCCCGGGTTTGGAAGAAGTCATTGCCAGCCCGCGCCGCTGGGTAAGCATATTGATAAGCGATGATTTCCCCACGTTAGACCGTCCGATAAAAGCGTATTCCGGCAAGTTTCCTTCAGGGCATTTTTTGGGGTCTGTATTACTGATAACAAAGTCAGCAGTTTTTATATCCATAATTTGAAATTTTTTACGTGGAATATTATTTACTGTTTTTGCAAAGTTAAGAAAAATACATCAATGTGAGAATACACCCATGTGAGAATGCTTAAAAATGAAGCGACACACCCCTAAAAACCAAAGGGGTTAAGCCAAATTTCTCTTAAAAGTTTGTCACGTGAACATAGACATTAAAGTGATATTGTAAAAAACTCAAACTGACCCCATAAAAAAACGAGACTTTCGATATTCGAAAATCTCGTTTTTTATTTATTGTTTCTTAGTTTTCTTCTAAAACCTTTTTCTTTTCTTTTTCAAACTCTTCTTGCGTAATTACCTTTTTATCCAATAATTCTTTTAATTCTACAAGTCTTTCAGCTTTTGATTTTTGTTGATTTTGAGGTGCTTGCACCTTAGATTTACTTTGCTGATTACCGGATAGTGGAATCAATTCGTAAGTACGGGTAGGATTATATTTCATTGTCCACAAAAAAGGAACCAAAACCAAGACACCGCCTATGATTGCGCCCACGTCAGCTCTCTCACTTCTAGAAAAGGAAGTATTTAAGGTTTCATATCCTTCTTTTTCCAACTTTACATCTGTAACGCTACCTACTATTTTGGTGTCCGTATGGGTGTAGGGGGTAGTTCCCACCGCCTCGCCGTTTAAATAAACTTTTGCGCCGCTTGGGTTGGACTGAATAGTAGTAGTACTTGCGCAACTTGCGAATAATAAAGAACCAGCCAGTACAATGGAGGTTAATCGTGTTGTCATTGATTTTTGTTTCATAATTTTTTTTGATAAATAATAATTGATGTTACATGTATTTAGTGTAGGATACTTTATCCACTATTCCGCAAAATTAACGAAAAAATCTTTAATTTTATGATTTTTGTCTTTTTTTTATTTAATTAATTGCTCTACATAAAATCTTTGTCGGGTGCATCCGAAGATATTTAGGGAATAGAGTAATCTGTCTCAAACACTAATTAACCATTTACAAATTCTGCATTCAACTTTTTTATCTATCTTTGCGTTCTTAACTTTCAAAAACGGAATGAGCCACCACCAATTTTCTTCTTCGCTGCTTGAAAACGCGGTCAATGAATTTGCTAAACTTCCCGGTATTGGTCGTAAAACGGCGTTGCGATTGGTTCTGCATCTACTCAAACAGTCCGAAAACGAGGTAGAATTATTTGGTAACGCGTTTATACAGTTGCGTAAAGAGGTGGTGTACTGTTCGGTTTGCCACAATATCTCGGACACAGAGGTATGCGCTATTTGCGGGAATCCGGCACGAGACAGCGAAACGGTTTGCGTAGTGGAAAACATCAAAGATGTGATTTCCATTGAAAACACGCAGCAGTATCGCGGACTTTATCACGTGTTAGGGGGCATTATTTCACCCATGGACGGCATCGGTCCGGGTGATTTAGAAATTGAAAGTTTGATAAACCGAGTGGAAAAAGATTCGGTTAAAGAAGTGATTCTCGCACTCAGCGCTACCATGGAAGGTGACACCACCAATTTTTATATTTTCCGAAAATTGGCGCCGAGCAATGTGAAAATAACTACCATCGCGCGCGGCATTGCTGTGGGCGATGAGTTGGAATACGCGGACGAAATCACACTGGGACGTTCCATCTTAAACCGAGTGGAATTTACAAATTCGTTCAAATAGTTAGCAGTTTGAAGTTTATAGTTTGTAGTTCGCAGTTTGAAGAATTTGGAACAAATATAGAAAATAGAACCTGAAACCCTACCTTGCCGGCAGGCAGGCTGGAACCTGTCCGGACGAAGCAAAACTTGTCAGGATGCCGACACACGAAGTGTCGTCGGCAAAACCTGAAACCTGAAACTTGAAACTTGAAATAAATATTATTATGGAAAAAATACTAAGAAGCATTAACGGCGTATATTATACGGTATATATGTCCACTATTTTGGCAGCGATAGCCGTATTTACATTGACATTTTTAAATGTAAATGTTCCTGTAATTAACGAAAAAAGCGCCACGGGCATTACGCTTTCATCTATCCTTATTTTATATATTCTTATCACTACACCGCTGGCTTTTTGGCTGTTTTATAAAGGCAGCAAAAAATGGCAGCAAATGCCTGATAAATTTGCCAAATTTGCAGCATATAAAAAAGCATCCATTACTCGACTTTGGGTGGTAGGCGTAGGACTGATATTTGGCATATTACTGGTGTATTTTATGCGTTCTACCAATATGATTTATTGCGCGGGTATCTCGGCAGTGGCGCTTTTCCTCTGCAAACCCAGCGTAAATAAAATGATTAAAGACTTGGATTTAGACGAAGAAGATATATGAATGTGCCAATGTGCCAATATGCCAATATGCTAATGTGAAAATACCCATTGACTAATGACCATTGACTAATGACTAATGACTAATGACCAATGACTAATAATTTTACCAATGACAATAGCAATCGATTTTGACGGAACCATTGTACAGCATGAATACCCTAAAATAGGCAGAGAGCTACCTTTCGCCATAGATACGCTGAAAAAAATTCAGAACGAAGGACATCATCAATTAATCCTTTGGACGGTGCGTGAAGGCGACTTACTAAAAGAAGCGGTAGAATACTGCCGTTCACGTGGGTTGGAATTTTACGCCGTGAACAGTAATTATCCGGTAGCGGAAACCGAAACTATACAAACCCAAGCCCGAAAACTTACTGCCGACTTATTTATTGATGATAGAAATCTGGGCGGACTACCGGATTGGGGTGTTATTTACCGCATGGTAATGTCCGGTACACCTTGGGAACCGATGTCGGCAGAAATGATGCCCGATGCTAAACCTAAGAGAAAAGGATGGTTTGGGAGGTAGATTTGATTTGCTATTGAGGATTTCCTGCATCTTCTCAGATTTCTAATTTCTAACTTTCCAACGCTTGATAATGTCCCGCCAGTTCAAATTGTGATCGGAAAGGCGAATCGTCATTACTGATGAGAATATTTGTTCCGTTACCGTCCACTATTCGGGCTTTTACGTTATCTTTCCAAGCATAATCAAAAATGGTGCGAAGTTCCCGCTGTATGTTTTTGCTGTAAACAGGCGCGGCTACTTCTATGCGGTGGTCGAGGTTGCGCGTCATCCAGTCGGCAGAAGAGATGTAGAATTTTTCCACTTCGTTATTGCAAAAAATAAATATGCGGGAATGTTCCAAATATTTATCCACAATACTTACTATCTCAATATTTCCGTTTAATTTTGCTTGTATAGGCACTATGCTACACATGCCACGCACCACTAAGCGGATTTTTACGCCTGCTTCCGCCGCGTCATATAATTTTTCTATCAGTTTATAATCGGTGATATGATTTATTTTACAATCAATATATGCCGGAAGTCCTTTTTTTGAATTTGAAATCTCGTTTTGAATAAGTTGATTCAACTTTTTACGCATTTCTTTCGGTGAAACCAGCAAATGGGTAAATCGCTGGTTTTGAAAAGGTTGGTTAATAAAATCAAAGACACGTTCTACTTCATTCGTAATTTGCTGATTAGATGTAAACAACGTAAAATCCGTGTAAACGGCGGCATTGCCTTCGTGAAAATTTCCGGTACTGATGGCGGCTATTTTTTTACCGTTTTTCTTTTTTATCAGTGATAATTTACTGTGAATTTTCAAACCTTCCACACCGAAAACCACATTTACACCCGCCTCTTCCATCCGTTGCGCCCATTGAATATTGTGTTCCTCATCGAATCGGGCGCGAAGTTCTACCACTGCGGTTACTTTCTTGCCGTTTTTGGCGGCAAAAATCAACGCTTTGGCTACTTTGGATTTGTGCGCCATACGGTAAATGGTCGTTTTGATGCTGGTTACATCGGGATTGATGGCAGCTTCACGCAGCAGTTGCACGTATTGTGAAAAACTATAAAAAGGATAATGCAAAAATAAATCCTGCTCTTCAATGGATTTTATTACCGAATCAGAAGCAGCCATAACACGGTTTTCCACCGGTTCCGTTTTGGCATAAAGCAAGTCTGCGCGGCTCAACGAGGGAAAACCGATAAAGTCTTTGAAATTATGATAGCGTCCGCCCGGAAGAGTAGTTCCCGATTTTTTGAAATCCATTTTTTTCAATAGATAATTCAGCATTTCGGCGGGCATCTCTTTGTCATACACCAACCTTAATGGTGACCCAAACCGACGACTTTTAATGCCTTTGCTTACTTTTTCCACAATGCCTTCGCCCATTTCGGAAACAATTTCCATCTCGGAATCCCGGGTAATTTTCAGCGCGTAACTTTCAAACGTATCGTACGGCAAGCTTTTGAAGAGCATAGGGATGCATAGGCGTATCACATCGTCCAGTAATATCACGCATTTTGAACCTTCCCGGCTCGGCAACGCCAGAAATCGAGAAAAGTCAGACCCCGGAAATTCTATCAGCGCATATTTTTTTGACTTGTCTTTTTTACTATGGGTAAGTTTTACGAATAAGTAGGAGCGGGCGTCCCGTAACTCAGGAAAAGGCATCTCAGAAGAGAGCATTATGGGCGTGATGGCGTCTTCTAAATGCTTGGCGTAATACGTTTTTACAAATTCGGTTTGTTCGCTGTTCAGGTTCGTTTCATCTACAAAAAAGATGTTCTCTTTTTTTAGTTCCTCTATCAGTTCATGAAAAATACTTTCCATTTCGCTTTGTGAGGTAGTAGTTATTTTAGCTATTTTTTTAAGGACTTTTTCGGGATTATCTTTATCATCTTCGGCAGTAATACCTAACTCGTGCATACGCTGCAACGTGGCTACGCGCACACGGAAAAACTCGTCCATATTATTGGAATAAATGCCCAGAAAGCGCAATCGTTCCAGCAGCGGTACAGATGGGTTAGCAGCTTCTTGCAATACACGATGGTTAAAATAAAGCCAACTTATTTCCCGGTTGATAAATTTTGATTTGCTTTTTCTCTTCATAAATGTAAAAGAATGAACATTTTACAAATATATAACTTATTTTGGGATAAAATGTTTCAATGGGATTACAAATAAGAAAAGCGAGAGAAATAAAAAAGTGAGAATGCCTATTAATTGGGCACTCTCACTTGAAAGAAATAGATAATTCTTTTATTTATCCCTTGTACATTCTATCCTGCACTTCTTTGATTTCTTCCGACACCAGATAATCATCAAAATCCATTTGTTTATCGATGATGCCGTTGGGGGTAAGTTCTATAATGCGGTTACACACGGTTTGGATAAACTCGCGGTCATGAGACGCCATCAATACGTTGCCTTTGAAATTCACGAGCGTATTATTAAAAGACTGGATAGATTCCAAGTCCAAGTGGTTGGCAGGCGAGTCTAGCACCATCACGTTAGCGTTTTTGAGCATCATACGGGCTATCATACAACGCATTTTTTCACCGCCGGAAAGCACGCTTGATTTCTTAAAAATCTCTTCGCCCGAGAAAAGCATTTTGCCCAAGTAGCTGCGTACAAATGATTCCGTGGTGTCACTTGAAAACTGCGCGAACCAGTCGAAAATAGTCATATCGGTATTAAAAAACTCGGAATTATCCAGTGGCAAATAAGCATGGGTAATGGTTACGCCCCAGTTATAGGTACCTTCATGGTTTTTATCGTGTCCGTTAATGATTTCAAAAAACGCGGTCATAGCGCGCGGGTCACGGCTTACGAAAACGATTTTATCGTCCTTTTCCACATTGAAATTCACATCCCGGAAAAGCACCGTGCCGTCATCGGCTGTTTTACCCAGTCCCGCTATTTCCAGTACCATATTGCCCGGCTCACGTTCCGGCGTAAAGATAATGCCCGGATAACGGCGCGTAGAGGGCTGAATTTCGTCCACATTGAGTTTTTCCAACATTTTGCGACGGCTGGTGGCTTGTTTGGATTTTGCCACGTTAGCGCTGAAACGGCGGATAAATTCTTCCAACTCTTTCCGTTTTTCCTCGGCTTTTTTGTTCTGGTTTTGCTGTTGTTTCAGCGCCAGCTGGCTGGACTCATACCAGAACGAGTAGTTGCCGGGGAATAGGGTTACTTTTCCGTAATCAATATCCACTGTGTGGGTGCTCACATTATCCAAGAAATGGCGGTCGTGCGACACCACCAGAACGGTATTTTCATAATTCGCCAAATAATTTTCGAGCCAAATCACGGTTTCCATATCCAAGTCGTTGGTTGGCTCATCAAGCAGAAGGTTGTCCGGTTTTCCGAAAAGCGCGCGGGCAAGCAATACTTTTACTTTTTCTTTACCGCTCAACTCTTTCATCAGTTGATAATGCAGTTCTTCTTTGATTCCCAGTCCGCTCAGCAAGGCGGCGGCATCGCTTTCGGCATTCCAGCCGTTAAGTTCGCCGAATTTTTCTTCCAATTCCGAAGCGCGAATTCCATCCGCGTCCGAGAAATCTTCTTTCAAGTAAATGGCGTCCTTTTCTTCTTTTATTTTCCAAAGCACATCATGTCCCATCATCACGGTGTCAATAACCGTATATTCATCAAACTCAAAGTGGTCTTGTTTAAGCACAGACAGGCGCTCGCCCGGACCGAACTGCACTGAACCGCGCGTAGCATCAAGCTCACCGCTGAGAATACGAATAAGCGTGGATTTACCCGCGCCGTTAGCGCCGATAATACCGTAGCAGTTGCCTTCGGTAAATTTGAGGTTAACATCTGAAAATAAAACGCGTTTGCCAAACTGAATGGCGAGGTTGGATACTGTTATCATTTTTTGAAGTTAGAAATTAGAAGTCAGAAGACCGAAGTCAGAAGTTTGAATACCGAAGTCAGAAGCCTGCTGCCTTTCGCTTGCAGCGAGAGGCGATATGGTTTGACGTTTTTAACGTCCCGTAATAACGAATGCCAAAGACATTCAACCATTTTTCCCTCGCTCGCAAGCGAGAGAAATTTAGGGAAAAACCATTAAGAAGTTAAGAAAATCATTAAGAAAATTCTTAATGGCGCTTAATTTCTTAATGGTTTAACTCAATCCCGCAATAAACAATTAAAGTCCCCTCTAAGGGGGATTAGGGGGCTTTAAATTTATTTGAGGATGCCTAATTCTTTGGCTACTTTGGTAATTTTTTCTACCGATTCGTCAATCTGGTCAAACGTATGCGTTGCCATCAAAGAATACCTTAGCAACGTATCTTCCGACGGCACCGCAGGGGTTACCACCGGATTAACGAATACGCCTTCGTCCATCAGGCGGCGGGTAAGCATAAACGTCTTGTTATTATCACGCACATAGAGCGGAATGATAGGGCTTTCCGTAGGTCCTACCTCAAATCCCGCTTTGATAAAGCCTTCGGTAGCGCGTTTGGTGTTTGCCCAAAGCGCGTCCTTGCGCCACGTTTCCTCTGCCATGACATCCAATGCCGCTAACACGCAAGCGGTAGAAGCCGGCGTGATGGAAGCGCTGAAAATAAGGGTGCGTGAGTTGTGTTTCAGAAAATTGATGATATTATTGTCCGAAGCGATAAATCCGCCGATAGTAGCCAATGATTTGCTGAATGTGCCCATAATCAAGTCCACATCCTGAGTTACGCCAAAATGCTCACATACGCCGGCGCCTGTTTTCCCGAAAACACCCAACGAGTGTGCCTCATCCACATAAAGCGAAGCATTGTATTTCTGAGCCAGTTCCACCATTTGCTGTAGCGGGGCAATATCGCCTTCCATACTGAAAACACCGTCGGCTACAATGAGCTTGATTTTATCACGGTCACATTTTTTAAGCGTTTTTTCCAAATGTTCCATATCGTTGTGCTTGTATTTCAGTACTTTGGAAAAAGACAGCCTTTTACCCTCAATAATAGAAGCATGGTCTCGCTCATCAAAAATCAAATAATCGTCGCGTCCGGTCAAGCAAGGCACCACGCCCGAGTTTACGGTAAATCCGGTGGCGTACACCAAGGCGGCATCTTTGCCCACAAGTTTGGCTAACCGCTCTTCCAATTCCACGTGAATATCCAGCGTTCCGTTCAAAAAACGAGAGCCGGCGCATCCGGTACCGTATTTTTCTACCGCTTTAATAGCGGCTTCTTTGATTTTGGGGTGATTGGTCAATCCGAGGTAACTGTTGGAACCAAACATCAGTACGCGTTTCCCTTCAATGGTAACTACCGTGTCTTGGTCGGATTCAATGGGGCGAAAGTAAGGATACACACCGGCCTCTTTGGCTTTTTGAGGGGCATCATACTGTGCCATTACTTGACTTAGATAGCTCATAAATTTTCATTAAAATTTGGACTGCAAAGATACTATTTTTTATTGAAATAAAAAGATTGTACTTTTGCATTGTTTTATCAACCCCCTCAAAAAGGATAGAATGTTAGATATTAGAGAGTTAAAAAAGATTTCTGAGAGTAGAAAAAAGGATTGGCAACGCTATTTTATAAAAAATAAAAAGCGACTGGCAGGTATGGATACCATTATACACACCATACATAACCGAGTTTCTGATAAAACCGACTGCCTACAATGTGCCAACTGCTGCCGTACGCTGGGTCCGCGCCTGACGGATAAGGACGTGGAACGTATGGCGAAATCACTACGCGTAAAACATAACGACCTAGTGGATAAATATTTACGGATAGACGAAGACGGTGATTTGGTTTTCAGAGAAATGCCTTGCCCTTTTTTGGGCACGGATAATTATTGCGCCATTTACGAGCATCGTCCGAAAGCGTGCCGCGAATATCCGCATACCGACCGGAAAAAATTTGTGCAAATTTACACGCTTACCATGAAAAACGCTGAAACATGCCCGATTGCTTTTGAGGTGCTGGAAGAAATTGTGGGTGGGTGAGTGGATGAGTGGTTAAATGGTTGATTAGTGAAATGGTTAAATGGTTAAATAGCGATGGGGTAATTGGTTGATTGAGGATTGGAAGAATTTTTCAGATAAAACAGAGAGCTTTTTGCAAACGTTTGCAATGGGTTTTTCTTATTTCATTTTATCTTAATCATAGTTATTTTGATAAAAACCAATAACATTGTAAGAAATTTTATTTGGCAGCGATAGGATTTAAAAAATATCATTTCTGACCAACTAAAAGTTGTCCGTAGGACAAAACCGTGAATAAGGGACAGCAAATATAGCCAAATAAAACTCTTTAAGAGTTTTCCTATAACCACCTTATTGGTAAACGCTTACAGCGTTTGGGTGGTCCGGGCTTGTACTTCCCCCAATTAAAATTGGGGGTTATGCACGGGAAACTTCTACGAAGTTGAAAAAGGCGACTAGGCGAGTTTTCAGAGCTCTACAAATAGCTTGTAATTAACAAGTTGGATCATCGTTGCTTATTTTGTCGATCAGTAGTGAAAAATTATCCTTAATCAGGGAAAAATTAGAAACAGAATATTCAAGCAGAAATTTTGCACATTTAATCAACGGTTTACCACTCAACTAATTAACCATTTAACTAATCAACCATTTATCCACTCAACCCCATGCTAAACATTCAAAAAAAATTAAGTAAACCTTTTTTGGCGCTGTTGGCGCTTCCGGCTACGGCGGTAGGTTTCGCGCTTTCCACGCAAATAGCGGCGCTGAGCTGGATTTTATCCAAAAAATACGGGCTGGACATTCACGATGTAGCGTTTGTTTGGTTGGCAGGACCCATCGCAGGCATTTTCGGACAAGTGATTGTGGGGCTGGTGAGCGATAACGTGTGGTTTATGGGCGGACGCCGCCGACCGTTTATTATGATTGGCGGAATGGTAAGTACCATCGCGTTTTTAGCGCTGCCGCATATTCGCGGTATTTCGCATATCACGGGCATTTCTGACATTATTATTATCGCTTCTGTCATCGCGCTTTTTTTGGATTTGTCCGTAAATGTTACGTTTAATCCCGCACGTTCCATCATTGCCGACCTTACGCCCGAAGGAAAAATACGCACCGCCGGATATGTGTGGATGCAGATTATTTCCGGATTTTTTGGGGTATTCGCTTATTTTCTCTCTATGGTTTTTGGGAATGAAACGTTGCTGTATATTGCAGCCGTACTGGTTTTGATAACTGCGGTATTTCCCGTACTTTTTATCGAAGAGAAAAAAGATGTGCCGCAATTAAAAGCCCAATCTACTGAAAAATACGGTGTAAAGCAGATATTTAAGGAAATTTTCCCTCTCTACGGCTTTCTGCTTTTCGGAATATTCAGTATTTTCCACCATTTCTTTCCAGTGCTGGCGCCGGCACATAATCCATTGCTTATCAGCGCGTTGGTTTATTCTGTAATTATTGGCGCTTATTGCATTATCAAAGGACAGCGTAATAAAAATAATCAGAATGAATTCCACAAAATAATGATTGCCCACTCGTTTACATGGGTAGCGTTTCAGAGCATGTTTATTTTGAGCGGATTTTTTATTGAAAACCGGATTTTGCCCAATATGAATATTCAGCACATCGGCGCCAACTGGTTTGCACAGAAACTTACCGGCACACAGCAAACGCTGGATGCTTCGGTAGGAAATATCGTTTCGCTCGGATTTTTAATTCTCAATTTTGTGGGCGCCGTTTTTCCCATCGCGCTTCAAAGCATTGCCAAAAGAATAGGACGTGTAAAAACCTATATCGGCGCGCTGTGTTTTTCGGTAGCGGGCTATTTTTACATCGCGTTTTTAGGCAAAGTAGAACTGGATTTTTATTTCGGAATGATGTTGGCAGGCATCGGCTGGTCGGCAGTTATTTCCATTGTATTTGCCATTATGAGCGAGCGGGTAAATCCGGCAAAAATGGGTTTGTACATGGGTGTGTTCAATCTGGCGGTAGTGCTTCCGCAAATGATGAGCAACGGCGTGGCAAACGTCATCAAACAAACCGGAAATTATCAATTGCTTTATATTCTTTGCGGATTATTCGTAGCGATGTCGGTGGTATTCTGGGTATTTGTACGGGAACCGGAAGCTACGGAAAACAAACAGGGCATGCCGACAAGCGGCGGACATTAAAAAAGATGGGTTTATCGCCTTAACCCCTGCCTCTCAAAGAAAAAAAGGGGCAAGGATTAGGGCGCATTCCATTATTTCATCAAATATAGTCCTAATTCAGAAAGGGTGGGGTTAAGTCTTGAACTTAGAATATTAATGCGGATTTTTTGCGCCGTAATAGCATCGAATTTTAGAATCCGCTTGTAACCCACGGTGGTTCCTTCCGTAAACTGTATCCATTTACCGCTTTTGTTTTGGTATTCGGCTGTAAATTTTTCTATCCTTTGTCCCACGGCTATATTTTCCTGCAATGAAAGCAGGTTAAACGTTTTTCTGCCTTTCAAAACGATATTGATGGTGCTTGTGGTGGTAATATTCTTATCCTTCGTGGTAAAATAGGTTTTATAATTGCCGTCAATCATCGCTTTTTCATTGATTCCGTTGGAACTTTTTATCATCGCGCCTTTTGCCAAATTGGTACAGAAAGTGTTTTTAAGCAATGTGCTGAAATTCCGCAAACTGTCTTGATCGGCTTTACTGATAAGTCCTTCCGTTGTGGGCGGCACATTTAAAAGCAATACGCTGTTCATTCCCACGGAAGTAAGGTAAATATTCATCAATCTGTGGGCGGATTTTACTTTGCTGTCTTCTTTTTGATGATAGAACCATCCGGGACGAATAGACACATCGGTTTCAGCCGGATACCACACCAATCCTTTGGCATTGTAAATAACTTCACGTCCGCCTAAATCTTGCCCTCTCATATCGCCGTGAGGTTTATAAATATCGCTTTGCTGTGAGTTTTCCGCAACAAGGGACATATCCATATTATCCGTGGGCACTACACTCCATTCCGTAAATCGCCCTACGCCCGTTTCCGTGCCTACCCAGCGCACGTCCGGACCCATAATGGCAATAACGGCTTGCGGTTGAAGTTTACGTATCAGCGCGTACCAGCTCATAAAATCGTATTCTTGTTTTTTTCCGTTGGGTCCTTCGCCGTTAGCGCCATCAAACCACACTTCGTCCACTTGTCCGTACCACGTGAGTAATTCGGTCAGTTGTTTCTCAAAAAAGCGGTTGTACTCATCGCTTCCGTAACAAGGGGCGTTTCTATCCCACGGCGAAAGATACACGCCAAAACCTATCTTGTGTTTTTTACAAGCATCCGCCACCTCTTTTACCACATCGCCTTTCCCCTCTTTCCAAGGGCTATTTTTCAGCGAGTGTTCCGTGGTTTTGGTGGGCCAAAGACAAAAACCGTCATGGTGTTTCGCCGTAAAAATTACCTGCCTAAATCCGGCGTCTTTCATGGTTTTAACCCATTGTTCGGCATCTAATTTTGTTGGATTAAAGATTTTCGGATCTTCTGTACCATCACCCCATTCTCTGCCGGTGTAAGTATTTATGCCGAAGTGAAAAAACGCTGTTAGCTCCAACTGCTGCCATTGTAATTGGCGCTCCGTAGGGGTTACGTTAGCGGCTTTTCGGATAATATCGTCCTTGGTATCCGTGGGATGTATCGCTACAAAATTGAATTTTTCCTGCGCAAATACATTGAAGCACAAGATTAGAATAAATAGTGAAAGAATTTGTTTTTTCATTGTTGTGAGGTGTTATTTATAGTTGTTTTTAACAAACATAATATTTTATATTTTCTCAAAATCCCCCCAAAATCCGGGATATGATTTGCTGACTACTTGCGGATTTTCTATTTGGATGGGAAAAAGAAGCGCCGCGGGGGCAAATGCCATTGCCATACGGTGGTCGTCATAAGTAGAAATCACAGGATTTGGTACGTGTTCACAAACTTCACCGTTCCACATGAGCGTGCCTTCCTCTTTTTCATACAAGACAAATCCAAGTTTCCGCAGTTCTTTTATCAATGCGGCTATACGGTCGGTTTCCTTTATTTTGAGGCTTTGCAAGCCGCTAAATTCAAAAGGAATATTTTTCATACAACAAGTTACCACCACGGTTTGAGCAACATCGGGCGTATCCGTAAAATCAAGTATATAGTGGGAAGTTGAGAGTTGAGAGTTGGGTGTGAGAATAACTATATCTTCTTGAAATTCTGTGCTTATTCCCAATTTTTCAAAAATATCAACTGCTTTGCTATCGCCTTGCAGACTGTTTTTCTGTAATCCTTTGAGTGTAATTTTTCCTTTTCCTGTCAGAGCAAGAATTTCGTACCAATACGAAGCAGCGCTCCAATCGTTTTCCACAGTATATGGAACAGCTTGATACGTTTGTGGACGGATGTCAATGAGATTATTCTTGAAATCTACCTTTATACCAAAATCCTGCATCATTCCTTTGGTCATCCGGATGTAAGGTATGGAAACAATATTTCCTTGCAGATGTATTTTCAACCCATTGACCATGTATGGCGCAATCATCATCAGCGCCGAAACATATTGGCTGCTTATACCACCGTCTAAATTAATTTCGCCGCCCATTAACGCGCTGCCGTAAATTTTCAACGGGGGGAAACCTTCTTTTTCGGTGTATTCTATTTTTCCGCCTAATTGATTCAGCGCATCCACCAAAAGCTTGATGGGACGTTGCTTCATCCGTTCGCTGCCGGTGATGTGCCATTCACCAACAGTTTTTGCCAGAAAAGCCGTCAGAAAACGCATCGCCGTGCCTGCCGCGCCAATATCAAAGCGATTGGAATTAGAATCAAACACCCGCAGCATTACACGCGTATCATCACAATCAGAAAGATTATGAATATCATACGGACTGTAAGAGAGCGCATTTAGTATTAAAGCGCGATTACTGATACTTTTTGACGCGGGAAGATTGATTTCCAACTCGATATTTTCAGCTTGTAAATTGAGTTTTTTTATTTCAGACATATTTTATTTAAAAATACCTTTCCAAAAAATAATTTTTGAAAAGGTAAAATTAAGAATTTTTTCTGAAAGAATGCATTTCACTTTGTCAAAGTTTGAGAACTTTGAGAAAGTGAAGTTTTACTCTTCCGCCGCCAATTCGTAGATTTTTCGGGCGTCATCTTTATTTAGGCGTACAAAAAATCCGATGGGACGCGTGTCTATTTTCAGCATGTCAAGCAGGGTGGGAATGTCTTCTTTTTTTGCACCCAGTTCATTAAATCTTGTAGGCATTCCTATGGATTTCAGAAACGCCTCAAAACGCGCGACTCCTTCTTTGGCTGTACGCTCCGGTTGCTGAAAGTCCATCTGACAACCGAAAACGCGTGTTGCCAGTTGCGCAAAACGCATCACATCGTGGTGCATATTGTACTTCATCCACGCGGGAAACATCACTGCCAATCCGGCGCCGTGAGCTACATCATACAGCGCGGAAAGCTCATGCTCTAACTGGTGTGTAGCCCAATCTTGCTCACGACCTACGCCCACAATATCATTATGCGCCACCATACCCGCCCACATAATGTTGGCGCGAGCATCGTAATCCTCAGGATTTGCGAGTGCTTTGGGGGTTTCATTGATAATAGTCAGCAAAATGGCTTCGCACATGCGGTCGGTTATTTCTACATTTTTTGTGTTCGTAAAATAGCGTTCCAACACATGCGCGAACATATCCGTAGCGCCACAAGCCGTTTGATACGGCGGAAGCGTAGTAGTTAGTTCCGGATTAAGAATAGAAAAAACGGGACGAATAAAATCGCTGAGGGTCCCGCGTTTCTGCATACCGTTTTCATGTGTAATAACGGACGATGCCGACGCTTCGCTTCCGGCTGCCGAAAGAGTTAAAACCGTAGCCACGGGCAGGGCTTTTTCTATCCGTTTTCCGCTGTAAAAATCCCAAAAATCACCTTCATAAGGCACACCTATGGCAATGGCTTTGGCGCTGTCAATGACACTGCCGCCACCTACGGCTAAAATGAAATCAATGTTTTTTTCACGGCAAAGTTCAATGCCCTTGTACACCAGTCCGCTACGCGGATTGGGCTGTACGCCGCCAAGCTCAGTGTGGGGAATGTTTTCAGCATCCAATGATGCCAATACTCTATTCAGTAAACCACTACGCATTACGGAACCACTTCCGTAATGTACCAATACGTTTTTCCCGCCGAAACGTTTCACCAGTTTTCCGGTTTCCGTTTCCGTATTTTTTCCAAATTTGAAAAAAGTGGGGCTGTAAAAATTAAAGTTATTCATTTTTTAGTAAATAAGTTTTTTTAGTAAACGAGTAAACAAGGTGATTGGTTTAGTTTTTTGGGATTTTTAAGTCGAATAGGATATTCAGAAAAGAGGATATGGCAGAATAATGAGTAGAAATGGAATTTTATTGCTTCTAAAAACAAACAAAAAGGTTTAACAAAAAGGTTTAAAAAAAGAAAGGTTGTCTCACGACAACCCAATCTTCAATTAACCTTAAATCTAATACCATGAAAAACACAGTGCAAAGATACGCCATTTTTATGTTATAAAACATATTTTGAGTAAAAATATTTCCAATTTTAACCTTATTTAAGTTAATCGTTCAAGAGCATCATTCCAACTACTTCTATTTAGTGATTTATAAAAAGGATTTTTCGTTTTTTAACAGGTGAGGTGTTTTTTAAGTCAGTATAACACATTATAATTTCATCCCCAGACTCAGAAAATTCTCAAAAGAATTATATTGCACTTTGGGGAGATATTTATACTTTGTGTGCCGAATAAAATGATTGGAATTAATATCGAGATATAAACTCGGAGTTATTTGATACCGAAAGTTTAACTCTACTACGTTTAGGCGTGCTTTACTTTTATCGCCTTGCATATTTAAATATTGCCATTCTTCCTTGGTCAAATCCTTGTATTCCACGTTTTCGCTGGCTCCCTTCCAAGTAGATATGAAATAATGTTCTATGTTAAAAACCAGCGCCCAATGTTTAGATAAAATGTATTGATTATGAAATTTAAAGCTAAATCCACTTCCCATATTATAATCCCTATTATCAATCTTTATGTAGTCGGATTTACTTGCTCCTAACAATATCGCATTCAAAAAGAGTTTTCCGTTTACTTTTATGCCACTGCCTTTGGTTTCAAAAAGCAATCCCGGACCCGCCGCCGCCACTTCTGAGATATAGTATGGCGTAATGTACTCGCCATTTTCCATTTTAATGTGTGATTTATAATAATCAAAATGCTGAAATAAACCAAGGTTAACTTTTACTTTTTTATTCTCAAATTCATCTCCTTTATGCACTATACCTATTAAATTAACGTGACTTAGATATGTATTAGACTTTATGAAATCCAATTGGAACCGCAGCTGAAACCAATCATAGGGTTTTTCTATATCATTCTCGAAGATATTACCATAATCCACATCCGTGGTGAGGCTTATTCCTTTCAAATAAAAATCTTCTTTTCGGTAATTTAGTCGGTAACCTAAATTTAGTCCGATATGGATAGGGGTGAGTCGCTCTAAGTTTCCTTTTTCCGCTCGCTTTTTCCAAAGTTTACCGGATTCCAGCCGCTCAACAAATCGGGCAGGCGATAATAAACCCGCGGTAAATTCACGGATGAAACGATTAAATCCTGTGGCGCTATTATTCAAGATAGCATCAGAAAAGCGAAAATTTACTTCGCCCAAAGCGCTTCCTCCTACTGTAGTCGCTATTAAATCATTGATAGACGCGGGTTCGTTTTCCATAAAGAACTCCCACATTAAACTTCCCGCCAACGTGAAAGGCGCTGACTGATAAAAATTAAAACCATTTAACCGCGCACCATTAAAGTAAATAGACCCGTGATAAGGATGCATCAATAGGTTGGTGGCAAATTTATCTGTATCCCATACAGGAGCATGAGTAAGGTTATAACGCATGGTTTCACAATTTATCCGCGCGAAATCTTCATTTAAAACGTAGCGATCAAAAGCCCACACTCCAAGGTTCACTCCAATGAAATTAGAGGCAGCATTTCTATAATTTTTCCAAGTAATTGGGTGATTTCGCAAAGAATCCACCGTTTTTGCAAGAGGATGAGAAGGTGTGTCTGTTAAAACATTGGACACAAGGGTATCGGGTATGTTATTTATCTTCTCGGTTTCGACATTTTGAGAGAACACGGATAAACTTGATATTAACACAAATAATAATAGTAAAATTCTATCCATACAATGAATTATAAAGCAATCTAATAAATAACGGTTTCCGGACGGACGGATACAAAATTAGTTCAAGTATGTATTATATAAAAAAATGAGAGCAAAAATGTTCAGTGGTTCTCATAATTTTTTAGGTTAAAATACATTGCAACTATTAAAGTTATAATTGTTATTTTTTCTGTGAACCTTCCTGCGGGCAGGCACTATTCCACTCCGGAAGTATCGGCACTTTCTCCACTACCGAAACTTTAGGGAGAAAAGGGAAACTCGTAGTGCAAACTATCATTATGCTTAGCCTCCAACCCCACAAGGATGGCAAGGGTTTATAATCCGTGCCTTCTTGCACAAGTCAGAGATCTGCTATAACGGAGAAAATAACGCTCAAGACCAAGAGAGTCAAGATTTTTCTCATAACATTTGAATTTATTAAGATAAATGAAAACTAAAAGAGAAAAATATTGAAAATAAAATATTTCCAAAAATATTTTTTAGCATTAATAATATAAGTATTTCGACAGAGCTATTGTTGTGTTTTTCATTGAGGCAACAAACCGTACATTGGCTAGTTGTCACGCTACCGACTATCCCGTCTAAACGGGATTGTCGGCTAAATTTTGAGAAAGTTAAAACCTAACACTAATTTTTATCATTTAATTACAAAGAGGGCATTTTAAATAAAAACACTAAATTTCATTTATAATGAATACATTACATCATTAAACTAAAAAAGGGACTAAATTGTCCCTTTTTTATTCCCTTGATAAGAAATATCTGATTTCAGGTTTTTGGTGGAGCTGGAGGGAGTCGAACCCTCGTCCAAACAAGGAAACAATAAGCTTTCTACATGTTTATCTTCGCCTTAATTTTCGTGCGACGGCAAGACCGAAGCCACCAATCGTCGCCTTATCTTCTAAATTTTCGTCCCGATACCGAAGCTTACCGAAACTATCCCCGATTTAGCTGCACCTCTGTATCAAACCGCCTCGAGGAGCGGGCATTTGAGAGATGTCTCGTCCTGACACCTTGTGTCGGGATTAAGCTTGAATCTACTATGATTCGATTAAGCAGCAAGAGCGTAATTATTTTCGCCAGTTATAGTTTTGGAATCCGAGATTAACGAGCCGTTATTCCAATGCTCGACATGCTTACTTACCTTTTCTGCCTGCTGTCAAAACCAAACAGCCCCGTAATCTGCCCCCTTACCCCCTAAAGGAGGAATAATGAGAGCAGTATGTTAGAAATAGAATAATTTACAACAAAATGTGTTCCAAAAATATTGTCTTAGTAATTAAACTACACCTTCTTAGAAGGTGGATTTATAATTTACATTAAAATATCATTTGATAACTTTTTATTCCCCCTTTAGGGGGCAAGGGGGCAGATTTATTTCGCGTAGCTCACTGCTCTTGTTTCACGGATAACGGTAATTTTTACCTGACCCGGATAGGTCATTTCGTCCTGAATTTTCTTGGCAATATCGAATGAGAGCAGTTCCGTTTCTTTATCGTCTAATTTATCCGCTCCTACAATCACGCGCAACTCGCGTCCGGCTTGAATAGCATACGTTTTAATTACGCCCGGGTAAGCTAACGCCAAGTTTTCAAGGTCTTTTAAGCGTTTGATGTAGGCTTCCACAATTTCGCGGCGGGCGCCGGGACGCGCTCCTGAAATAGCGTCACAAACCTGTACTATGGGAGCTAAAAGTGTTTCCATCTCTACCTCGTCGTGGTGTGACCCTATTGCGTTGCAAATTTCCGGTTTTTCTTTGAATTTTTCGGCTAAGCGCATTCCCAAAACTGCGTGTGGCAATTCCGGTTCATCGTCAGGCACTTTGCCGATGTCATGCAGCAGTCCGGCGCGTTTGGCTTTTTTAGGGTTTAGTCCTAATTCCGAAGCCATAGTGGCGCAGAGATTAGCCACTTCGCGTGAGTGTTGCAAGAGGTTTTGTCCGTAAGAGGAACGGTATTTCATTTTTCCCACCATACGTATTAATTCCGGGTGTAATCCGTGAATGCCTAAATCAATGGTGGTACGTTTCCCTGTTTCGATAATTTCTTCTTCTATCTGTTTGCGTACTTTGTTTACCACTTCTTCAATCCGCGCGGGGTGTATGCGTCCATCGGTTACAAGCTGGTGCAGCGAAAGACGGGCAATTTCGCGGCGTACGGGGTCAAACGCTGAAAGTACGATGGCTTCGGGCGTATCATCCACAATGATTTCCACACCTGTGGCAGCTTCCAGCGCACGGATGTTGCGTCCTTCGCGTCCGATAATGCGTCCTTTTACTTCGTCTGATTCAATATGGAAAACGGTAACGGAATTTTCAATGGCAGTTTCCGTGGCTACACGTTGGATGCTTTGCACCACAATTCTTTTAGCTTCTTTGTTAGCTGTCATTTTGGCGTCTTCCATAATATCATTGATATAGGACAAGGCGTTTGTTTTCGCCTCTTCTTTCAGGGATTCTACCAGTTTTTCTTTAGCTTGCTCGGCTGATAGACCGGAAATGGTTTCCAATTGATCTTGTGCCTGACGTTGAAGGTGCTCTGCCTCTCGTTTTTTATTTTCCACTACGCTTAATTGCGCTTCGAGGCTTTCTCGCTGGGTTTCCACTTCATTCATTTTGCGCTGTAAATCTCCTTGTCGCTGATTGAGAGTCATTTCACGCTGCTGTATTTTTACTTCCGACGCTTGTATTTTGGCATTGCGCTCTTGTACTTGTTGCTCGTGTTCGGCTTTTAAGGCGATAAAACGTTCTTTTGCCTCAATCATTTTTTCTTTTTTCAGACGTTCGGCTTCCGCCGCCATCTCTTTTTTCGCTTTTTTATTGAACACGCCCAAAAGCAGGTAGCTTCCTGCCGCGCCTACAATAAAAGCAATTATAAATAGTAGTATGTTCATAATTTTTTGTGTATTTAGAGTGAATAATATTGCAGTATTTTAGCGGTCAGCTATCAGCTGTCAGTAATTAACTTTCGGCGACAGCAGAGTTACTGAAAACTGACGGCTAATGGCTGAAAGCTAATAAAAAAAACGCATTTAACTGTTCCCTTTGTCCATTCTTTAATAACAATGAACAAGTTACAGTAAAATGCGTGCAAAAGATAAATGTTTCGGAATAAATCAGCTTAATAATTCTGTTAATTCTTTATTTATTTCCTGAATTTTGATTGCCAGCGGAGCTACATCCATATTTCTGTCCTGCTTGGTAATAATTACGGCAAGTTGATAGGCTACCAGCGTAAGAATTTCTTCCATACTGCGCTGATTGAAGCGTTCCTGGTATTTGTTCAGGTAATTGTTTAGAAGTTTTTCCGCGTCTCTATATAACTCCTCATCTTCTCTTGGGATAACCAACGGCATACGCACTCCGTTGATAAGAATATTGATGGTAAACGTATTACTCCCTAATCCCATGTATCTTTATTCGTTGAGCAGTGTTAAACATTTATCTATTTCACGCACCAATTTATTGATGTGCTGCTTGGCTTTATCGCTTTTCTCAATCGAACCGCCCAAGCCGGCGGCAGTTTCTAAACTGAAGTATTCGCTACGCAAATCCAGAATTTCTTTGTGAGCGTGCATTATTTCTTCGTTTTTTCGCTCCACATTGGCTTTTAAGGTTTCGTTTTCTTCCTTCAAAGCCTTATATTTAGTCATCAAATCACGTAAATTTGACTCAAATTCTATAATCAGATTTGAATATTGATTGTCCATTTTAGTAAATTCCTACAAAAATAAGACTTTGAATTGAAATATAAAACTATTTTGACGTATTTTTTGAAAAACAGAGTTCTGAGTTTTGAGTTTGCAGTTAACAGTTCGCAATTCGCAGTTTGCGGTTCGCGGTTCGCAGTTTATAGTTTATAGTGACTTAGATCTCTAATTTCTAATCTCGAAACACCTGAAACTTGAAACTCTGAACTCAACTTAAACAATGCCTCGCGCTTTTTCCAGCGCTTCTTGAATATTGCTGCAAATGTTTTCTTCGCCTAATTTTTCATTTAGCTTCGCCTGATAAAGCGTTTGCCGCACATTTTCGTTTACGCCGGAAAGCAACACGCGGGTTTTGTCTTTTTGCGACATTTTTATCAGATTTTCCAAATTATGCAAGCCCGTAGAATCAATAAACGGCACTCTACGCATACGCACCACGCGTACGCGAGGCTTATCGCCCACCTGTTTCATTACTTCTTCAAATTTATTGGCTATACCGAAGAAGAACGGTCCCTCAATCTCATATACTTCCACCCCTTTCGGAACAGAAAGTTCCTCATTGTCCATGCCACTCTCGGAATAAGTGCCTTCCACTTTGTCTTTGAAAATAGAAATGGAAGACGTTTCGGAAATACGACGGATAAACAGCACCACTGCCAACAACAAACCCACCTCTATGGCGATGGTCAAATCAAAAATAACCGTGAGCAAAAATGTGGTAAGCAGCACCGCTACATCTGACTTGGTATTACGCATCAGTGACTTAAAGGTGCGCCACTCGCTCATATTGTATGCTACTACCACCAATACGCCCGCCAAACAAGCCATGGGAATGTGTTTAGTCAAATTTCCGAGAAACAACAATATTAACGTTAGTACTACGGCGTGTATAATGCCCGCTACGGGTGTGCGTCCACCGTTATTGATATTGGTCATGGTGCGGGCAATGGCGCCTGTGGCCGGAATGCCGCCAAAAATCGGTGTTACCACATTGGCTATGCCTTGCGCTATCAGCTCGGTGTTGGAGTCATGCCTATCACCCGTTACGCCGTCGGCAACCGTGGCGGAAAGCAAGGATTCTATGGCGCCCAGCATGGCTATGGTGAATGCTACCGGCAAGAGTGTGCGTATAGCGTCAAAATCTATGGCGGGTGCGGCGGCTTTAGGAAGCGCCGCGTTAATGGTGAAACGGTCACCGATGGTTTCTATGCCTTGAATGCCGAAATGATTCCGTAAAAAATAAACTACCAAAGTCATCACAATAATGGCAATGAGCGAACCGGGGATTTTTTTGGATATTTTAGGCATTAAAAAAATAATAACGATAGAAATAATGCCTATTACCATCGACCAGAGGTTGATGGTGGAAATATGTTTTGCGTACACTGCCCATTTATGAATAAAATCGGCAGGAACCTGGTCTATTTGCAACCCGAACAAATCTTTTATCTGCGTGGCAAAGATAGTGAGCGCTATACCGCTTGTAAATCCTACCACCACCGGATAAGGAATAAACTTAATCACCACGCCGAGTCTAAGCACACCCATAGCGATAAGCATTACTCCGGCAATCATCGTGGCAATGGCAAGACCCGTGATGCCGTACTGCTGGATGATGCCGTACACAATTACGATAAAAGCGCCCGTAGGACCGCCTATCTGTACGCGGCTACCTCCGAAAAAAGAAATAATAAATCCGGCGATGATAGCGGTAAAAAGACCTTTTTCAGGCGTAACACCGGAAGCGATACCGAAGGCGATAGCCAGCGGCAATGCTACGATGCCTACAATGATACCTGCCATCAAATCGGCGTAAAACTGCTGTTTAGTGTAATTTTTTAACGTGGAAAATAAACGGGGACGGAAAACCATATTTTTTGATTTACGATTTACGATTTACGAATTACGAATTACGAATTACGAATTACGAATTACGAATTACGAATTACGAATTACTGAATAGAATAATTGTGCAAAATTACGCTAAATTTACCTTTTAACCTAAAAAAACATTTGATTATAGTAAAACTAAGATGTTTTATTTTTACTTTTGTAGTTGATTAACTGAAAAAATTAATTTACAATAAAAAATGAAACTATGAATATAGGAACAGGTGAAATCGTATTAATTGTATTGGTTGTTTTATTGATTTTTGGTGGGAAAAAAATTCCTGAGTTAATGAAAGGTCTTGGAAAAGGGATTAGCAGTTTTAAAAAAGGACTGAAAGATATTGAAGACGATATTAAGGAAGAATCTACCGAAACAAAAAAATAATCACATCTTTCCAAATGAAAAAGAAGAACGCGCCCGAAGAACAGGAGTATTCTTTTTGGGATCATCTTGAAGCACTAAGATGGACTATTATCCGTGTGCTTTTAGCGGTAGCTGTTCTTTTTGTGGTAGTATTTGTAAAATACGATTGGATTTTTAAGTTTATTTTTGCACCGTTAGATTCTGATTTTATTACTTACCGTGCGTTGAAGTCTTTATTGTCCTCGGTTGGGCTGTCGCCGGGGCTTATTTCCGATTTCAAGGTACAGTTGATAAATTATGATCTGGCAGGGCAGTTTATGTTGCAAATTACCGTTTCGCTGTTGGTTGCCGCCATTGTGGCTTTTCCGTATATTTTATTTGAATTGTGGCGCTTTGTGCGACCTGCTTTGTATGAAAATGAGTCTAAAAACGTAGGGCGCATCTTTTTTTTCTCTTCTTTCTTATTTTACTTAGGCGCCACCGTCAGTTATTTAATTATTTTCCCGCTCACCGTACGTTTTTTAGGTACTTATCAAGTATCGGAACTTATTCCCAACCAAATTTCGGTACAATCTTACTTTAACGCGCTGATGATTTTGGTGTTGTGTTTGGGGCTTACCTTTGAGATGCCTATTCTTTCTTATTTTCTTTCCAAAGCAGGCATTGTTTCCCGCTCTATGTTAGCATCGGGACGCCGATACGCGTTAGTGATTATTTTAATATTAGCCGCGGTTATTACGCCTACTACTGATCCTTTCACGTTGATGGTAGTTGCCATTCCGCTTTACATGCTTTATGAAGTAAGCATTTGGGTCTGTAAAAAGAATGAGAGTAAGCAAGAAGAGGAGGAAGAGTAGAAACAATTTTATATCTAGGAAATAGTTTTAAAATAATTTAATTTTCTCTCTCATGTCAAACCGAACAAACCAAAAAGCGTTAATCGCTTAATAAAAGAAGTATTTTAAATGTCTATCAATTAAATCATCGGTCTTCCAATTTCTCAAATAATATGAATCCATATAATTATTCACGCCGCGAAAGCGGTCAAGTACAGATAGGTAATTTGCAGATGGGCGGTAAGCATCCCGTGCGTGTGCAATCTATGGCAAATACCAATACAAATGATATAGAAAACTCGGTGGCGCAATGTATCCGCATTGTAGAAGCCGGTGGTGAACTGGTGCGTTTTACCACACAAGGAATTAAAGAGGCGGACAGCCTGCGTGTCATCCACTATGAAATACGCCAACGGGGCTGTAACGTGCCGCTGGTTGCCGATGTCCATTTTAACGCTAACGTGGCTGATTACAATGCCGAATTCTTGGAAAAAGTGCGTGTCAATCCGGGGAATTACGTGAGCGGAATAAAATCTGACGGTTCAGATTATACCGAAGAGGAATACGCGCAGGAGTTTGAGAAAAACCGGCAACGTTTTATGCAGTTTCTGGATATTTGCAAGAAGCATCATACCGCCATCCGCATTGGTGTAAACCACGGCTCGCTGAGCGAACGTATGCTGAACCGCTGGGGAAATACGCCCGAAGGAATGGTGGAATCCAGTTTGGAATTTCAGCGGATGTGTAAAGAAGTGGGATTTAATAATGTAGTTCTTTCAATGAAAGCGTCAAACACCGTGATGATGGTGCAGTCCGTCCGCCTTTTAGTAGAAAGAATGGCGCAGGAAGGGTTAAATTTCCCCATTCATTTAGGTGTGACCGAAGCAGGTGACGGCGAGGATGGACGTATAAAATCAGCTGTGGGTATCGGCGCGCTTTTGGCAGACGGCATTGGGGATACCATACGTGTTTCATTGAGCGAAGAACCCGAGGCGGAGATTCCTGTGGCAAGACTGTTACGAGATTATATCAGTACACGTGCCGGACACGAAGAGATTATCTTAAAATCGGATAAAAAAATAGTCCAAAAAACTTTCGAACGCCGAAAAACTACGCCCGTAAAAAACATTGGCGGCGAGGCTGTTCCGGTGGTTATAGCCAACGCGGACACCAATCATTCTGCCTTGATGCCCGATTATATTATCCGTGGAAATAAAATTTCAGATGCTCGGGGGACTCAGTACGTGATTCATTCCTGCACGTCTATTTCGGAAAACTCATCGGAACCAATCCAATTTATAAAAATAACTTATCCGGAGCTAAATTCTGAAATTATAGATAAACTAAAAAAGACGCCTAATGCCGTTCTCCTCACATATTCTAACCATAAAAATCCGGTAGGTGAAATCCGCGCGTTTATCCACACGCTGATGGCGGAAGAATGTAAAACGCCCGTTATCCTCATCGGAAATTATAATGAAAAAGACCCGGAAGTCTTGCAAATAAAATCGGCGGCTGATTTAGGTGTACTCTTTGTAGACGGTTTAGCGGACGGCATTTTAATTGAGAATAGCGGAGGAATATCCTCTGATGACTTGTTGTCCATTTCGTTTGCTATACTTCAAGCGGCGCGCGTACGGGTAAGCAAAACGGAATTTATCTCTTGCCCCGGCTGTGGGCGCACCATGTTTAATTTGCAATCGGTCATAGCGCGTATAAAATCGCGCACCTCTCATCTTACCGGGCTGAAAATAGGCATTATGGGCTGCATTGTAAACGGTCCCGGTGAAATGGCAGATGCTGATTATGGTTACGTGGGAGCGGGGAGAGGTAAAGTAAGCCTATATAAAAAACACGAGTGCATTCAAAGAAATATTCCCGAAGAAGAAGCGTTGGATAAATTGATAGAACTTATTAAGGTAAATGGCGATTGGAAAGATAGCTAATATTCAGTTTAGAGTTTTGAATCCTGAATTTTGAGCTGAATCCTGCTGAATGATAAGTGTTCGTATAATCATAAAAACGTATTTTCAGACTTAACTTAATGCTGATTTAAGTTTCGAAATCAACTAAAGAACCTCCTTCAAAAAGATACGTTTCGCTATTTTTATATTGAGAATATGAATTTTAATACCAGTTTGAACATTTTTCAAAAAAAATCGTTTTATAAATCAAAGAGAAATTTATCTACAATACAAACTTATAAAAACAAAAAGAAATGAAAAAAACAATCTTAGCAATCGCGCTTTTTATGAGCGTAGTAAGTCTGTCTCAGGCGCAGGGAATAAGTAAAGCCATCGGTGCTCGTTTTGGATACGGTGGTGAAATTTCATATCAACATCCGTTGACTAATTCTACTCGTTTAGAATTGGATTTAGGCTGGTTTGGAAGCAAACACGGCACTTTTCTTCTAAGTGGTGTTCATCAATGGGTAATGAATATTCAAGATGGTTTTAACTGGTATGCGGGCTTAGGTCCACAAATAGGTACTGCGTGGTATGACAAAGATGATAAATACGGACTCGGCTTAGGGGTTGCCGGCCAAATAGGTATTGAGTATAATTTTCCTATTCCTCTGCAATTGTCCTTAGACTGGCGTCCGAATTGGTTGATAATTCCTTCCGGATACGGATTTTTTCCTGAAAACGGTATAGCGTTAGGTATTCGCTATAGATTCTAATAAATTAAAAGAAATCTGAAAATTCCCTGAAAAGTTTACTCCATGACTTTTCGGGGATTTTTTATTATTTTTGCCGGACAAACTAAAAAGAATCAGTATGAAAAAATTATTCGTTCTCACTTTTTCCCTTTTCTTGGGATTATCGTCGTTATTTGCTCAAAACAGCTGGAGTGTATCGGAAGGCGCTTTGCTGGATGGGAAAACCATTGTAAAAGTAAATCTTACCGGCTTGGCTTTACGCAATTTTGGATTTTACGGCGAGCGTATTATCAATAATCGGTTTAGCGCCGTGTTAGGTGTGAATTTTATGCCCAAAGGCGGTATCCCTTTTGCGAGCAGTTTTAATAAGGTAAATGAGCAAGATGTGGAAGGAACTTTAAATAATCTAAGAGTTAACACTTTTTCCTTTATCCCCGAATTTAGAATTTATACCGGTTCCGGATACGGAAAAGGGTTTTACGTCGCGCCTTATTTTAAATACGAGACTTTCGGGTTGAGTGATTTATACGTAACTTTTCCGGGCAATGATAATAAAGATAGAAGAGTGGACATGGACGGGAAATTAACTACTTACGCCGGCGGCGTAATGATCGGCTATCAATGGTTTCTGGGGAAAAACCAAAATTTTGTGATTGACTGGTTTATTGTCGGTGCGCATTATGGTGCCAGCTCCGGTAACATTCATGGATATGTGGCAGAGGGGATGACGGCACAGGAACAAAGTGTACTCAAAGATAATTTGGAAGATAAGTTGAGTGACATTCCCCTGATAAAATACACTGTCGCCGTAGATTCTAAGAATGCTAATGTAGATGTAAAAGGTCCTTGGGCATTTTTTCGTATGGGCGTTTCTGTGGGCTACCGATTTTAAGTAAGAAAAAGGAATACTTATACAGAAACCGATAAATCCAATTGGATTTATCGGTTTTCCTTTTCAAAGAAACATTTGCTCTCAATTATTTTTTGTAAATTTGTCGTTTTTAATTATCAAACCATTTGAGTTCCTTTTGGATAATTCATCGATACGTATGAAAAGTTACACCAATGTAAAAGACCTCGGTAATCTTCAACAAGCCGTACAAGAAGCGCTTGAAATAAAGAAAAACAGGTATGCTTACAAAGAAATCGGCGAAAATAAAACCCTGCTGATGGTGTTCTTTAATTCCAGCTTGCGCACGCGGTTAAGTACGCAAAAAGGCGGAATGAATCTCGGCATGAATACCATGGTGCTGGATATAAACCAAGGCGCGTGGAAGTTAGAGACCGAACGCGGCGTGATTATGGACGGCGATAAGCCGGAACACATTCTGGAAGCTATCCCCGTGATGGGCGCTTATTGTGATGTAATTGGCGTACGCGCGTTTGCGCAGTTTGAAGATAAACGGTTTGATTATGCTGAAACCATTATTAATCAGTTTATACAGTATTCCGGCAAGCCCGTTTTCAGCATGGAAGGCGCCACCTCACATCCGTTGCAGGCATTTGCAGATTTGATTACCATTGAAGAGTATAAGAAAACAGCTCGTCCCAAGGTTGTGCTTACGTGGGCGCCGCATCCGCGTGCATTGCCGCAGGCGGTTCCAAATTCATTTGCCGATTTTATGAACGAGGCTGAGGTGGATTTTGTAATCACTCATCCGCAAGGTTATGAGTTAGCCGAGCAGTTTGTGCGGGGAGCGAAAGTAGAATATGACCAACTGAAAGCTTTTGAAGGTGCTGATTTTATTTATGCCAAAAACTGGGCGGCATATCAAGACCCCAATTACGGCAAAATCCTCAGTACCGATCGTTCGTGGACTGTTTCAGAGCGCCAAATGGCAGTTACCAACAACGCTTACTTTATGCACTGCCTGCCCGTGAGAAGAAATATGATTGTTACCGATGAAGTGATTGAAAGTCCCCAATCCATCGTTATTCCGCAAGCAGCCAACCGCGAAATATCGGCACAGGTAGTAATAAAAAGATTATTAGAAAACGCTTAAATAATTCAAAGTTCAAAGTTTGCCGTTCGCTGTTTGCCGTTTTCGCAACCTCGAACCTCGAACCTCGAAACACAAACTCATAACTCGAAACTTGGAACCTGGAACCTGGAACTTGGAACATGGAACTTGGAACTTGTAACCTGGAACCTAGAACCTGGAACAAAACAACCCTTTTAATAACCAAAAACAACAACCTACGCTCGCTCCCGCCCCTTTGGGGCGGGCTGGGGTGGGGCTACTCATTTATGAACCAAGAACAATTAATAGCCTCTATACGCAACGTACCCAATTTTCCGCAGCCCGGAATTCAGTTCAAAGACATTACCACCGCCATGAAAGATGCTGACGCGCTTCGGTATATGGCTGACGAACTTTACCATTATTACAAAGAAAAAGGCATTACCAAAGTGGTAGGCGTGGAAAGCCGCGGATTTGTACTCGGTAGTATTTTGGCGTATAAACTCGGCGCCGGTTTCGTGTTGCTGCGCAAGCCGGGCAAACTTCCGGCTGAAACGTACCGGGTGGATTACGCGCTGGAATATGGTGTGGATGCGCTGGAAATTCACAAAGACGCCATAGAACCGGATGATGTGGTACTTTTACATGATGATTTGCTTGCCACGGGCGGAAGCGCCAACGCGGCGTTGCAACTTCTTCGCAAATTTGGGAATAACCCCATTTACGTCAGTTTTTTAATTGAATTAGAGTTCTTAAATGGTCGTCCGCGCTTGGGCGAAGCCAAAGATGTCCATTCATTGATACAATTTTGAAAGAATGTTTTTTGAAGCTAAAAACGATAACATCCCGCCTTTATCCAGAAGGACAATTCAAGAAAAGGAGCTGTTTTTTTCATCGAAAGAAAAACTTACTTTAATAAAAGTTGGTGGGAAAATTGTGGAAGAACCCGATACGCTCAATCAATTGCTTGATGATTTCTCAAAAATAAAAGGGCATAAGGCATTAGTGCACGGGGGTGGACGCTCGGCTACCGCCATGGCTGCGAAACTCGGTATTGAAAGCCAAATGGTAAATGGACGCCGCGTTACGGACAGCGAAACGCTCAAAGTGGTAACCATGGTGTACGGAGGTCTGGTAAATAAACAGATTGTAGCCGGATTGCAGGCAAGAGGCATCAATGCGCTGGGACTTACAGGCGCGGATATGAACTATATGCTTTCGGACAAGCGCCCCATAAAAGAGGTGGATTATGGTTTTGTGGGGGATGTGAAGGCGGTTAATTCCGATATTTTGGCAGATTTAATCCACAAAGGCGTGGTGCCTGTGTTGGCGCCGCTCACGCACGATGGCAAAGGAAATATGCTGAATACCAATGCCGACACCATCGCGGGCGAAGCTGCCAAAGTATTAGCGAAGCATTTTGAGGTTACGCTAATGTTTTGTTTTGAGAAAAAAGGAGTATTGGCAGATGAAAATGACGACAAGAGCATGGTTGAAAAAATCACCCCTGAAATTTTCAAAAAACTTGTTTCTGAAAACATTGTTCAAGGCGGAATGATACCGAAACTGGAAAACGCTTTTGATGCCTTGAAGACCGGTGTAAAAGAGGTAATCATCACACGGGCGGATGGCATAAATAAAATATCGGGAACCAAAATTACTTTATAACAATGAAAAAACTTTTTAATCTCATTCTTTGTGTGATGATAACGAGTTTCGGTGTTTTTTCTCAAGAGAAAATAGTACTATACCCCAAGGGTGTGGAAGAAAGTAATGGAATATCGGAAAAAGAGTCTTTTACAAAAGACGGAACTTTTTTAGTGAATGTAAGTGAAGCCAGGATGTATTCCTACATCGTACCTGTTTCAAAAGCCAATGGAACTGCTGTGTTAATTTGTCCCGGTGGCGGATACGGAGGACTGTCTACGGTTTATGAAGGGGAGAAAATAGCTCGTTGGTTTAATGAATTGGGAGTGTCGGCTTTTGTGTTATATTATCGTATGCCTAACACCCATTACCAGATTCCGCTGAAAGACGCGCAAACCGCTATGAAACTCATCCGGAAAAACAGTAAGAAATGGAATATTGATAAAAATAAAGTAGGCGTCATAGGCTTTTCCGCGGGTGGGCATCTGGCTTCTACGTTAGGAACACACAGCGGTTGTAAAACCCGTCCTAACTTTATGGCCCTTATCTATCCGGTAATTACGATGAAAGAAGATACTACACATTCCGGTACGTTTCTAAATTTATTAGGAAAAAATCCATCGGAAAAATTGATAGGTAAATACTCCAATGAACTTCAGGTTTCAAGAAAAACACCGCCTACATTCCTTATTCATTCCAAAGACGATAATGTAGTTCCTATTAAAAACAGTGAACTTTTTTACAATGCGTTAAGGGAAAAGAATGTTCCGGCGGAAATTCATATTTACGAGAAAGGCGGACACGGATATTCTATGAAACCAAGCGGCGTGGATTCCGATCATTGGACTGATGCGTTGAAGTTATGGCTGAAAAATCAAAAATTTGTTGAGTAAAATGAAACCTAAAAAGAAAAAGTCTCATCCGATAAAAGATATTCTTAAACTGGCGCGTAAGGAAAGTCGCGAAGCGGAAATTAAGGCGCACGGAAAGCCCATTCATCATACCAAAGTAGCCACATCAAAAACAATTTACAGGCGCGATAAAAGGGTAAATTTGGATGGAACGGAATAAGAAAATCCCGCGAATTTGTATAAATCCGCGGGATTTTCTTATCGCTGTATACCTCTGTCTAACCGCGAAGCATCTAACCGTAAAAGAATAAAAAGCAACACGGTAAAGCTCCACAGTGAGGAACCACCATAGCTCAAAAATGGCAGTGGAATCCCTATCACAGGCATAATGCCGATAACCATCCCCACATTAATCATCAAGTGGAAAAAAAGAATGCTCGCCACGCAGTACGCGTACACCTGATTAAACTTTTCGCGCTGTCTTTCGGCTATTTTCAGTATGCGTAACAACAGCCACCAATACATTATCAGCAATAAAGTAGAACCAACAAAACCCCATTCTTCCCCCACAGTACAGAAAATAAAGTCGGTGTCTTGCTCCGGCACGTATTTCAGTTTGGTTTGTGTACCATTGAGGTAGCCTTTTCCTATAAGTCCGCCGGAACCGATGGCTATCTTTGACTGGTTCACGTTGTATCCCGCGCCGTGTTTGTCTTCTTCCATGCCGAGCAACACTTTAATGCGTCCTTGCTGATGTGGTTGCAGCACATCATTAAACAAATAATCGGCAGAAAAACTAAAAACTAACGCACCCAGCGTAACGATAATCAGCGCTGTGAATTTTCGGTATCTTTTTAATATCTCAATAACTGCCCAATAGACACATGATGCCAATACAATGCCGATAGCGGCATACTCATAGTTTATATTAACCACAAAACGATTGAGCAAATAAACTATCAATATCGTTACTGCTACACCAGCTAAAAGCCACAAACCTTCTTTGGGGTGGCGGACAACGAGAAACGCGTAAACAAATTCCACCGCGAGTATTAATCCCATGCCCAAAACGATACCCCACGTGCTTTCATCCACCTGAATATCTACGATGCTGAAACGTATGACCACAATAAATAACGCCACAATATACGCACCCAAAAGAAGGAAAATACCGTTCATCCCCTCGCGGTAAAGTACTAAAAAAAATGCCAGAAAAACCAATGCTCCACCCGTTTCCTTCTGCACCACGATGAGCGCCGCGGGAATAAAAATAATAGCAAGCATCGGCAGCATGTCTTTCCACCCCTTTATACGCACATTGTTATCGCTGATGAATTTGGATAAAGCGAGTGCGGTAGCCATTTTAGCGAGTTCCGCCGGCTGAAAACTTACCGGACCGAATACCAGCCAGGAACGAGACCCTTTGATGTCTTTGGCTATGAAAATGGTAAGTATCAGTAACAGAATAATTGAACCGTAAATAATATATCCCAGCACATTATAAAGCTTATAATCAATCAATAACAACGCGCCGCCAATGCCCAATGCCGTAAGTATCCAAATAAACTGTTTCCCCGCCCGTTGGCTGAAATCAAAAATATTAGAATTATCAAAATCATAGCTTGCCCCATAGATATTCATCCAACCGAAAATGACAATGATAAGGTAAATGACCACCGTTACCCAGTCTAAACTGTATCGTAAGCTAATGTTGGTGTTCTTCGCCATCGGTCGCGGGTTTTGAGGGTTTAACGGGATTATCTTTTTTTTCGTTTTTCAATTTCTTTATCTCTTCCGTTTCTGTGTTTTTTTTTAGCAAATACCGCTCTACCATCGCTTTGGCAATGGGGGCGGCGTAGGTGGCTCCAAACCCCACGTTTTCCACCGTTACGGCAATGGCAATTTTGGGATTTTCGCGCGGGGCGTAACCGATGAAAAAGGCGTGGTCTTTTCCGCCTACGTTTTGTACGGTTCCGGTTTTCCCGCACCAAGTTATACCTGGTATTTGTGCCGAACGCCCGGTACCGGAAGAAATTACGCGTGACATGGCTTCATCCACAATGTCATAAAACTTCTTGTTGGGTGTAGGTACATGCTTGTGTATCAGCATAGAGTCATTTTTATTCAAATGCGCGGTAATATAATATCCTTTATTGGCAATGGCACACGTGGCATTCGCCAACTGTACGGGTGTTATAAGCATTTCCCCTTGCCCGATGGATAACGAGCGGATAGTGAGCGCTATCCATCCTGTTTTACCATATACTTTATCAAAATATTCCTGTGTGGGGATATTTCCTCGGGATTGCTGATAAAGGTCGGTATCTTCTAATCGTTTCCCAAATCCGAAACTCATTATTTGGTCACGCCATTTATCGTAAGAATCTTTGAAATAAATCTTTTTTGGTCCATATCCTTTTTTTTCTATGGTAGACTTGAATGCATACCAAAAGTAAGGGTTACAGCTCTCTTCAATGGCGCTGAGTAAACTCACCGGCGAGCCGTGAGAGTGAGTGCATTTAATGGGGTAGGAGCTTCGCCCGCTGCAAGGAAAATATGTCTGTGTAGTAATCCCGCCCATATCTAAGGCTATTAAGGCTTGAATGGGTTTGATGGATGAGCCAGGCGAATATTGCGCTTGTGTGGCGCGGTTGATAAGCGGCTTACGTGCATCGTGCAGCAAGTCCAGATAATTTTTAGACCGCTCGCGCCCCACCAAAAGCGCGGGGTCAAAGGCAGGAGCGGTTACCATTGCCAAAATTTCGCCCGTTTTAGGTTCAATGGCTACAATACTGCCTATGCGAGCGCCCATCAGCTCTTCGCCAAGTTGTTGAAGATTGATGTCTATGCTTAGTTTCAGATTTTTCCCCGCTTTGGGCGCCACGTCTTTCGCGCCGTCTTCCAATCTTCCTTTGATAACGCCTTGCCGGTCTCGCAGCAGGATTTCTTGTCCTTTTTCGCCGCGCAAAGCCTCTTCGTACGTATATTCTATACCGTCTCTCCCTGCGAAGTCGCCTTGTTTATAATAATCATCGTCTTCCAGTTTTTTACGGGAAACCTCTCCTACGTTGCCCAAAACGTGTGCCGCTACGTGAAAACGATACTCGCGCAAGGTACGGTTTTGAATGTAAAATCCGGCGTATTTATACATGGATTGCTGTACGGCGGCTATATCGGCAGCCGTAAGTAGAGACATAAATATCTGCGGGGTGTATCTGGAATAACCGGTGTTTTTTTTACGATCTTTTACCTCAGACATTCGTTGAATAAAAAAGTCCGTAGTGATGTTCAGGTCCCTACAAAAACTCACAGTGTCTAAGTTTTTTATTTCTCGCGGAATAAAAGCGATGTCGTACGCCGGTTTATTGAACACCAGCAAGGAATCGTTTCGGTCATAAATCAGTCCGCGCGAAGGGAAAATGGTTTTACGCAAGAAAGCGTTACTTTCAGCACCTTCTTTGTATTTTGTTTCAATGATTTGAAGCGAGAAAAGACGGATAATGTACAGCGCCACTATCGCGGTAAAAATGACGGTAATGACAGTTCTTCTATTTTGAAGTTGGTCGTTAATCATTTTTTACTTGGTTTTGAAAGATTGGATGATAAAAATAAGCGATGACGTAACTACCACGCTGAGGAGCATTTTAAGCACAAGATGCCAAAAGCCTATAAATGAGAAAGCCTCAATGGTAAATAGGGTAAAATGATGGAGGAATACACACACCGCTATATATTTCACATACGTCCATACGCCGAAAGTCCGGAATGTAGGCGCGGGATTGGAACTTTCATCAAAAGCGGTAAAGAGGTTAATCACAGGATAGCGTGCAAATGCCAGCAGCACGGTGGCGAAAGTGTGCATGCCAAGTGTATTTGAAAAAACATCAATAATCAGCCCCAATGCGAAAGCCAGTAATAACGAAAGCCATTTCGGGAAACGGATAGGCAACGAAAGCACGAACAATACGTATATCATCGGGTTAATGTAACCCAAGAAATGGATATTGTCCAATACAAAAACTTGTACCGCGACTAACGCTATAAAACGTATTATAAGTTGAAATACGAGAGGCATCTTTTTTAGTTTGCAGTTTGCAGTTAGTAGTTTGCAGTTCTTAGTTTATGGTTTTTCCAAATAAAAATAAAAATCTCAACATTGTAAAAGCAGGGTTCATAACAAACAATTTACTGCAAACAATTTACTGCAAACTGTAAACTTATTTCCCCGCTTTTTCTTCCAAGGCTTTCTGTTCTTGATAATTTTCCGGTTTAATTACTTTCACGTGGGTAATAGTTCGGAAATCCACGCCGAGTTTTACTTGTACGGTAAAGTACGCGTCACTTTCCTTAATACGGAAATCATTGATAGAGCCGATAAAAATACCTTCGGGAAAATTAGGCACCAAACCGCTGGTAATCAAGGTGTCACCTAAATTAAGTTTGATGTGCCGCGCCACGTCCTGAAAATAGGCGTATCGGTAATCTTTTCCGTCCCACAAAAGCGGTCCGGTATAATTTGTTTTTTTTAGCTTGGAACTGATTCTGATGTCGGGATTAATGATGGGAATAACCACGGCAAAGTTAGCCGAAACATTTTTTACTATTCCCACCACGCCGCTTTCACCTATTACGCCCATATCCGGTTGTATGCCGTCCGTTTTACCGCGGTCAATGGTAATGTAGTTCTGCAACTTGTCAGTGGTAACGCGTACCACTTTGGCTGAAATAAAACTGTATTCATTGACGGGCGAAACCCGTACTTTTTTCCAAACATCCGAATTGGTCGTATCTGTAATGGCGTTGAGTTTGTTTTCCAAAGAAACCAATTGATTTTTTAAGCGTGTATTCTCTTCCGCCAAATTGTCGTTGGCATTTCGCAACTTAAAGAACTCTACTACCGTGTTGCTGCCGTTGTACATTTTCCCTACTAATCCGTTAGCGGAAGAGAGCATAACGCTTCGCTGGTATCCCTTATGGTGGGATAACATCACAAGAGCGATGATTTCTAAAAAAATAAATAGAAATACAACACTGTAACGGATTAAAAAATTAAAAAGATTTCTCAAAAGAAATTGGGATTTCGGACCTGCCTTGCCGACAGGCAGGTTTCGGATTTGGGATTTGAGACGTTGGCGCCGCCTATTTTTACCTTTAATCCGACAATCCCCAAAAAGGGGATAGTCGGGGAAAATTATCGAATTAAGAACGAGAATCTGTCCACGTTTTTCAAAGCAATGCCTGTACCGCGTGCTACGGCGCGTAAGGGATCTTCTGCTATGTGAAATTTAATGCCCAGTTTGTCGGTTAACCGTTTGTCTAATCCGCGTAACAGCGCGCCACCACCCGCTAGATAAATTCCGTCTTGTACAATATCGGCATACAATTCCGGTGGGGTTTGTTCTAAGGCGCTAAGTACTGCTGCCTCGATTTTGCTGATGGATTTTTCCAAACAATGCGCAATTTCCTGATAAGAAACGGGAACCTGCATCGGCAGCGCCGTCATGCGGTTAGGACCGTGAACCATAAAATCTTCCGGCGCGTCTTCCAGGTCGGTGAGCGCGGCGCCCACATTGATTTTAATCATTTCCGCGGTGCGTTCCCCCACTTTGATGTTGTGCATACGTCCCATATATTCCATAATGTCGGCAGTAAGGTCGTCGCCCGCTATACGGATGGACTTGTTGGAAACAATTCCGCCGAGTGAGATTACGGCGATTTCGGTAGTTCCACCGCCTATGTCCACAATCATGCAGCCACGCGGCGATTCCACGTCAATACCTATCCCGATAGCGGCTGCCATGGGCTCATAAATCATATATACATCGCGTCCGCCGGCATGCTCGGATGAGTCGCGTACGGCGCGTATTTCTACTTCGGTACTGCCGGAAGGGATGCAAACCACCATTTTCAGCGTGGGCGAGAAGAGGTGATTTTTAGTCGGTATCATCTTTATCATGCCGCGTATCATCAGCTCGGCGGCGTAGAAATCGGCTATTACGCCATCGCGTAGCGGACGCACGGTGCGTATGCCTTCATTTTCTTTTCCTTGCATCTGGCGCGCTTTTTCGCCGATGGCAATGAGTTTATCTGAGCGGCGGTCAAGCGCCACTACCGATGGCTCGTCCACTACAATTTTATCGTTGTGAATAATAATGGTGTTAGCCGTGCCTAAGTCAATGGCTATCTCTTGTGTGAATGAAAAAAGTCCCATATTTTTGATTTTATTATTTACGATTTTAAATTTACAATTGAGTTGTAAATGTTTTTTGCTTTTTATATTGTTTTTTTTGCTTTTTCAACTGAGAGTTAAGTTTTAGCTCAAAAATGTAAACAATTTAGCTCAATTTTTTTGTTTCTTTGAGCTTTATTTTTAGTCCACATGAGCTACAAAAAATAAAAAGCTATTTATTAATTAATGCTTAAAATGCCTATAACCCGTGGTTACCATCGCCAACCCCAGTTTATCACACGCTTCAATGCTTTTGGCATCGTTGATAGAGCCGCCGGGTTGTATCACGGCGGTTACGCCTGCTTCGGCGGCAATTTCCACGCAGTCCGGAAACGGGAAAAACGCGTCCGAAGCCATCACGCTGCCTTCCAACTCAAATCCGAACGAGCGGGCTTTTTCTATCGCTTGTTTCAGCGCGTCCACCCGGGAAGTCTGACCCACGCCGCTGGAAATCATCTGTTTGTCTTTTGCCAATACGATAGCGTTTGATTTAGAATGTTTTACTATTTTATTGGCAAAAAGCATATCCTCTATTTCGTGCTCGTCGGGTTCGTTTTGCGTTACTGTTTTCAAGTCGGTGGGTATTTCCGTATGCGCGTCTTTTTCTTGCACCAATGCCCCGTTAAGTAATGAACGGAATTGTTTGCCGGATATTTTATCGGTTTTCAGTTCCAGAATAATGCGGTTTTTCTTTTGGGAAAGCACTTCGAGCGCGTCTAAATCATAATCCGGCGCTATAATTACTTCGAAGAAAATTTTGTTGATTTCCTCCGCTGTTTCTTTGTCCACAATGGCGTTGGTAATCAGAATTCCGCCGAACGCTGACACCGGGTCGGCAGCCAAAGCCGCTTCCCAAGCATCTTTAAGTACAGGGCGCGATGCCAATCCACACGCGTTATTATGTTTAAGAATAGCGAAAGTGATATCGTCAAAATCGCTCATCAAATTTACGGCGGCGTCAATATCCAGCAGATTATTATACGAAATTTCTTTCCCTTGCAACTGTTCAAACATTTCATTGAAGTTTCCGTAAAAAATGCCTTGCTGGTGCGGGTTTTCACCGTACCGAAGCACTTTGGCGTCATTTACCGCATAGCGGAAAGCGCTTTGCTCGCCCCCATCAAAATAGTTGAAAATTGCCGTATCGTAGTTAGACGAAACGCCAAAAGCTTCTTTTGCAAACCAACGGCGCTCTTCCAGCGAAGTGCAGGCGCCGTTATGGCTGATAAGTTCCAAAAACGGTTCATATTGCGCCTTGGAAGCGAGAATAACCACATCTTTGTGATTTTTTGCAGCTGCACGGATGAGCGAAATACCGCCAATATCTATTTTTTCGATGATGTTTTTTTCGTCTGCGCCGGCGGCTACGGTTTCTTCAAACGGGTACAGGTCTACGATGACGAGGTCAATTTCCGGAATGTCGTATTCTGCGAGTTGCTTGCCGTCATTTTCCTCATCGCGGCGCGCTAAAATGCCGCCAAAAACTTTTGGGTGCAGGGTTTTTACCCGCCCGCCAAGAATAGAGGGGTAAGAAGTGAGGTCTTCCACCGCGTCACACGGAATGCCCAGTGATTCGATAAAGGTTTTTGTGCCGCCCGTAGAGAGGAATGAAACGCCTTCCAAGTGTAGTTTTTGGATGATTTCGTCTAATTTATCCTTGTGATAAACCGAAATCAACGCCCGTTTGATTTGTTTTTTTTCCATTGGTTTGTAACGTGTATTTTTGGGAATGCAAAGCTACAAAAAATCATTGAGTTAGCAATTTCTTTGAGGTGGGTTTTAAATTCTTTTTAAAATAAGAACGAAACGTTTTTTTGGTATATTGTTTCTGTTTTCATTGATACAAAACATATATTTTGTATATTTGTTTTATTTTAACTTTTTGTTTGTTGCAAAAAGGCTATTTCATTCATCTATAATAAGTAAAGGTCTGATATTTGTGTGAATTTATTCATTGAAAAAGAAATAAATTATGAAATCAAAAACAATGTTTTTAACTGCGACTCTTTTTCTAATTGCAGCGGTAGTAAGTTGTGATAAGAAAGACGCGCCCGCACTGCCGGATGTTAATTCAAGTACGGTTATTGATCCCGCGCTTTACGAAAAAACTAACCCAATGCTCGTAAGCGATGTACGAGTAATAGGCGACGTGATGCAGGTGAAAATTAGTGCGAGCGGATGTGATGGTTCTACTTGGAAAGCGCGGTTAATAGATTCCGGCTCTATCGCGAAATCGAATCCGGTACAGCGGAAAGCTAAAATAGAATTTACTAATATGGAAGCGTGTTTGGCTTTTTTTTCAAAGATATTTATTTTTGATTTGAAGCCATTGCGTGTAGGAAGTTCCAATGAGGTGAATGTTATTTTAGATTTAGGGAATGGAAAAACAGAATCTGTTTTGTATAAATATTAAATAAGAACAAGGGCGGTACTTTAAGCGCCGCCCTTGCAGGTTATTTATTTCGTCCTAACATTTACTTTTCAGGCGCTAATTCTACCATCAGAAAATCTTTGGGGATTTTTTCGCCCGCTTTTACGTGGATTTTCTTGATTTTGGCTGTAAACGGCATATCTATCCTGTTTTGCATTTTCATTGCTTCCAAGATAAGCAGCGGTTCGCCTTCTTTTACTACTTTTCCTTCTTTTACAAAAATTTCAATGATGGTTCCGGGTATGTACGATTGGATTTCGTACGGACTGGGATTTTCCCAAAATTTACGGTTTTTGTATTTTTCGGTAAGTTGCGTTTTATATTTTCTTGCCGTAACGGCAAAGTCCACCATTTGAGGTTCTTCCGCCTTTACGTCTTGTTCTTTTCTTATTTCTTCTGCCATACTGTTCTACTTTAATTTGTAATGTTAAACTTCAAATAAAAACATTAGAATGGCGGAATTCCGTGTTTTTTTGCGGGACGGTGGTCGTCTTTGTTTTTAGAGACAGCCAACGCGTGAAGCAGTAATTCGCGGGTTTCTTCCGGTTCTATCACGGCGTCAATATATCCTTTGGACGCCGCTACAAACGGATTAGCAAATTTTTCCACATATTCTTTTACTTTTTGCTGGCGCATAGCGTCTTCGTCCTCGGCTTCCATAATTTCTTTACGGAAAATGATGTTAGCGGCGCCTTCCGGTCCCATTACGGCTATTTCGGCGCTGGGCCACGCGAACATAAAGTCGGCGCCCAAGTGGCGTGAGTTCATCGCGATGTAACCTCCGCCGTATGCTTTACGCAGAATAACGGTAATTTTAGGCACAGTGGCTTCAGAATACGCGTACAGCACTTTCGCGCCGTGGCGGATAACGCCCGCGTGCTCTTGGTCAACACCCGGCAGGTAACCCGGCATATCTTCCAGCGTGATGATGGGGACGTTAAACGCATCGCAAAAGCGGATAAAGCGCGCGGCTTTGTCCGAAGCGTCGCAATCCAGCACGCCTGCGAGGTACATCGGCTGGTTGGCAACAAAGCCCACGGTTTCGCCGTCCAAACGTCCGAAACCTACCACGATATTCGCCGCCCAAAGTTCCTGTACTTCGAGGAATTTGGATTCATCCGCCAGCGCGTAAATAATTTCACGCACGTCATAAGGTTGTTTGGGGTCAGCGGGGATGATATTTTCTATTTTTTTTCTGAATTTTGGTTTTTTCGGGTCAATGGTCGCGGCTTTTTGCTCGTTATTGTGAGGAATCAGCGAAATAAGGGTTTTTATCTGCTCGAAACATTCCATTTCCGAAAGAGCGTAGAAGTGCGCGTTACCGGTAATTTCAGCGTGTACACGCGCGCCGCCGAGGTCTTCTTGCGAAATTTTTTCGCCTAATACGGTTTCAATAACGTTCGGTCCGGTGATAAACATTTTTGAAATATTTTCTACCACAAAAACAAAGTCGGTGAGCGCGGGTGAATATACGGCGCCGCCGGCACAAGGTCCTAAAATAACGGAAATCTGCGGAATAACGCCCGATGCCATGGTATTTCGGTAAAAAATTTCACCGTATCCGGCTAACGCGCCGATACCTTCCTGAATACGCGCGCCGCCCGAGTCGTTGATACCGATGCAGGGGATTTTCATTTTCAGGGCGTGATCCATAATCTTAGTGATTTTGCGGGCATGTTTTAGTCCTAACGAACCGCCCATCACGGTAAAGTCTTGCGCATAGATGCACACCGGATTACCGTTGATAGTGCCTGTTCCGGTAATTACGCCGTCGCCGGGTAATTCTTTGGACGCCATGCCGAAGTTTTGTTCCTCGTGTTCCACAAACATATCGTACTCGTGGAAGGAATCTTTATCCAACAGCGCGAGGATGCGGACACGAGCCGGCATTTTGCCCATTGCTATTTGCTTTTCAATGGCTTTGTCGCCGCCGCCTTTTTCGGCAATGGCTTTTTTTTGCCGCAGTGCAAGAATGTTTTTCTTTAATGACATATTACTTTCATTTGATTAAACAATTACCTGCATCTTTTTTCCAAGATGTAAGCTTTTTCGGGTACAAAAGTAGTATTTAATTCACACTTTTTGTAAATATGTGCAATTCGTTTTGTTTTTTTATGATTTTAGGCGTTTTAGTAAGCGACTCATTACATTGCGTCTTGTGGCTATATATCCCGCGCTCATAGCGGTTAAATCCACATTTTCCAGCGTGGCAATTATTTCCGGGATAAAAGCGGGTTCTTTTTCGGCAACGCGTTGCAGCATGCGCATAGAGAGGACTTGTACCGCTACCGACTGCGAGGTGGAAATGGTTCTCTCAAAGCAAGCGTTAATAAATTCCACGGGAAGGTTTTCAGGTAGAGGCAGGTTGATTAGAATAGAAAGAATGGAACGCTGTAAACCGCCGTGCTTTACGATAAGTGAATGATTTATAAGGCGTATTATTTCTTTTTCGGTAAAGAAATCCGTCTGTGTTTCGCTTACTTTTTCTGCTGCCCATGCCGCGCGCCAAGCCATTTTTGGTTTTTCTGCGTCAAAAATGAGTTCGAATAATTCCGCGAATCTTTTTGGCTGGTCTAATACTTCATCTCTGATGAGATTCACAGTTTTCAGTGAAGTGGATGATGAGAGGATTGAGCGGAAGTCCATAAGAGTGTCTTTTCCTAAGCAGATGTGGGAAACTTTTACAAAGTTTGTTTTCTATGCCGATATTTTCCCCCAAATAAATTTGGGGGTTATTTACGGAATTGTCCTACGGACAGAATACTAAAAACGGATTTATTCGTTTTTACCTGAAAATAATTTCCTTAACCACCGTGGCTTGCACGTGCCGGTTAAGAGAAGCTTTTATGGCGGCGCGCTCTAAAAACAGCTCGTGGCGCAGCACGGATGAAGTTATATTAGCGTATAGCGTGCCGTTTTTGAAATAAAGCTCTTGCGTGTACTCATTCACGGTTTCGCCCAGCACGGCTGCCCAAGAGTTGATGACCCGGGTTTCGTACAGTTTTTCATCGAGGTGATTTTGTTTGAGCACCACGCCGAGCACATCGCCTAATTTTTCGGTGTTTTTCTTGCGCATCGTAGTTTATCTTAGTTTCAAAATCATTCCCACACTTGCGCCTTGCGTGTAAGGAAGGTTGTTCATATCATACAAATTTTGCAGGCGGATGGCGTACTTTTGCGAAATGCGGTACAGGCTTTCGCCCGATTGCACCACGTGTTGCGGAAACTCTTTGGCGGCTTGCTTTTTCTTTTTTTGAAGATAGACTACGGTGTTAGGTTGCAGTGGTGTAGCCGATGGCAAATCGTTGTAAGTAAGTACTTTTTCTTCCGATAGATTGTATTCCGCGCCGATGCTGGCGTACGTATCGCCCGGCTGGGAAAATACGCATTTAACGCCGTTGTTCTTGAAAAGTTCGTGTGGAAATTCTTCCAATACGCTTTTGCTTCGGCGATTGCCGAATACGCTTTCTTCTTTTACTTTCGTGTCGGCGTAATCGTTTACTTTTCCTTTGTCGTATTGCTGTAAATCGTAATTCTCAATAAGTTGTATCAGTTTGTACGCGTAATTGGGGTCGGTGGCGTATCCCGCGGATTTAAGCCCGTGCGCCCAGCCTTTATAGTCCGAAGAACTCAATTTGAAAAGAGAAGCGTAACGCGGACGGTTTTTGAGAAAAAGCGAGTGGTCTTCGTACGAGTCTTCTACCTTATTGTATTTGCGAAAACATTCGTTTTTGGCATCATCGTCTTTATAGACTTTTTCGCCTGTCCAATTACTGCACTTTATGCCGAAATGGTTGTTTGCCGTTACCGCCAAGGTGCCAAACCCCGCGCCTGATTCCAGCAGCCCTTGCGCCAATATAATGCTTGCCGGAACACCGTGTTTGGATTTCTGACTCATTGCCAATGGGGAATATTTTTCAATGTATTGGGTGTAAGCGTTGTAGCGGTTTTGAGATTGTAAAGAGCTTATTGTCAGAACCGTAATTAGAATGAAAAGAAATATTTTTCTCATTTTTATGAATTTTATTTACAAAAGTAAAACTTATTCGGCAAAAGAATGGTTTTAATTAAATAATTTTATATATTTGTATCGAAACGATTAATCCGGATAAAAGATGAAAAACATATTGATAGAAACTAAGGTAGCGCAATACGACTACGATGAACTTCCGTCGGAATACCGTCAATTGGTGGATATAGCCAAAGGGAATACACAAACGGCATACGCGCCTTATTCCCGGTTTCATGTGGGGGCAGCGGTATTGCTTGAAAATGGGGAAATCATCGGTGGGAATAATCAGGAAAATTCAGCCTCGCCCACTACGCTATGCGCTGAGCGTGTGGCTATGTTTTACGCTAACTCACAATTTCCGGAAGTTGCCCCGAAAGCCATTGCCATAGCTGCTTTCACCAACGGCAGCTACCTGCAAGCGCCCATCACTCCTTGTGGAAGTTGCCGGCAAGTGCTGCTGGAAACCGAGCAACGGTACGGAAAACCGATAGAAGTGATACTCTATGGGAGTGAAAAAGTGTATGTTATACAAAATGTGAAGCAACTGCTACCGCTTTGTTTTGAAAAAAGTAGTTTGGAAATTGGTTAATTGCTTAAATAGTTGATTGGTTGATTAGTTGATTGTTTCTACGGGAAAAGTTATGAATTGTTGTGTTATTTTCACATTGGCATATTGGCACATTTAAAAAATAGGATACGTATGGAAAAAGAGATGTACAGCTTGGAATACCCGCTGAATAACGCTTCTGCGAATGTACTGTGGACGGCGGTGGGAACCCCGCTCGGACTGGCGGAATGGTTTGCTGACGGTGTTACAGTGAATGGCGATGAATACACTTTTTCTTGGGAAAATAATGAACAAACGGCGTTGCTTAAAAATTTGAAAGGTGGAAAGCATATTTGCTTTCAGTGGGAAGAAGATGCCGGAACCGAAGCATTTTTTCAATTAGAAATTCAAATACAAGATATTACCGGGAATGTGGCATTAATCGTTACGGATTTTGCTTTACCGGAAGACAAAGAAGATGCCGTGTTGCTTTGGGATAATCAAGTGGAAATGCTGAAGAGGAAAAATGGGATATAGACTTCCTACTGTGGATATGGAGTGCTACCCCCAAATGAATGGGATGTTATGCACGGAAAACCTCTACGAAGTTTTAAATGTGTATAACCCGGAAAAGATATAAAATAGAGAGATAGTGTGGATAAAACACTGCCTCTCTATTTTTTTTTATCTATCATACTTTATTAAAGCAGGTTAGATTTTTTCTGATATGGTTTATGCGATAAAATGTTATGAAATAGTGTTAGGTATTGTGGAATAAGATAATATCCAATAAATGTCGGTTTGAACTCTTTTTAGCTTCTTCTTTTTTCGGGCAAACCTGCCTAACACAGGAGGCAAAATGCATACGACTATTACCTTGTTGATTGTCAAATGGGTATAAAACAAGAACGCGAATAAAAAACTTAAAAGTTTTTGTGTCCCGAAGTTTCGGGATTGCGGATATACGGAAAATTTGTAAATTTTATAAACAACCATTATTTATAAAAATCTCTTCTCAATTTTTCCTATATACAATATTGTACCACGGTTTATTAAGATTTACTGTAAGTTTTTGCGTTTCAAGCCATTTGTAGTACCTGTTAAAGTCTAAGCGTATTGCAGGAGAAATGATGACGATACCGCTGAATTGGTCCATAATAAATTCCGACATAAAACCGGCTTCCTTAATTGCTTTCAAATCTTTATAATAAGCAGCAGCAGTAGCGCTGGATGTTAAATTCTTTTTAGCCGCTTCTTCCAAATATGTGTCAATGGCGTGAACGTGCATATTAAAATATAAATCCGGAAATCCCGAAGCTTTTTCACGGGGCCAAACATTTTTTTGAGCCCATTCTACTTTTGACATTCCGGCGGCTATCATCGCCGGTGTGAATACTGTGTCAATGAGCAATTCTCTTTCAAAACTGATACTTGCATTGGTGTTTAGCGGCGTAAGGGATGTTAAACGTGTGGGGTCCAATCTTCTAACAATAGAATCTGCGAATGCTTCCAGTTGATTTTGTTTGGTGTATAAGGTCGAAAATAATATTTTCATCATCCATGTACCGCACTCATACACAAGTAATTGCGTAAGTGTAGAATCCGCTAGCGTAAAAGTCCCTGCCACACCGTAGCAAGTATATTTATTTCCTACCTCACGTAATACTGTCGGCAGGGGAAGTGGGAGTTTTTCTACTTCCGCCACTTTTTGTATGTCATTTCGGTATTCGTTTCTTAAACGTCCTTCCACCGCGTCTTCAGACCGAGAAATGGTGATGATGAAGCTGGGTTTTTTCGCTTTGGAAGGAAGCCGATACATCACGTTGATTTGGTCTGAATTACTCTCGCCTAACACTTTTGAGCGTTTGTACTCACCCATATAAATGGGGAATGTAGTCTGAGATGGTGTGTGGATATAATTTATGTCGTCTGATGAAGCGGATATTTGAGGTTTTTGTGCTGATTGTGTTTTTTCTTCCGCGGTTTCCACATTCTCATCTTCAAAAGGCTGAGCCACGTACACGGAATGATGAGTGGTTCTTACACGAGTAGAACTTCTTTTTTTGGAGGAAGATTTTTTCCGGGAAGATTTTTTCTTGGTAGCGGCTTTCTTTTTGGCACTTTTTTTCTTAGATACAGAGGAACTTTGCGTTTTCTTTTTTTGAGAGGAAGAGTGTTTGCTTTTAGCTTGCAAAGTAAATAGCGGAATGCAAATTAATAATAAGAGCGTTATTCTTTTAATATATTTATTCATGTTCATGCGATAATAATCCTTTCTTTTAGTAATCATATTGCCCGATTGTTATTCGAGCAGACATGAGAAGTATTACTGTAAAGTTTCGGGTTTCAAGTTTGTTCCAAGTTTCAAGTTTGTTCCAAGTTTCAAGTTTTGCCGACGACACTTTGTGTGTCGGTATCCAGACAAGCTTCGCTTCGTCCGGACAAGCTTCGGGTTTTGAGTTTTGGTTTTTTTTGCAAGAATCAAAAGGGTAGAGTTTCGATGTGTCGTATTAACGTTTCAGACGAAGACCAATTTCAATTTAACAATTCGCAAAAATACATTATTTTTCAAAACATCACACGTCTCATTTCATTTTTTTATAAATCTTAACTTGCATTCTGAATTTATTATTAAGTCCTCACTATTTGCAATAGAACCGTTCTACGCCGGGCAGGCAAAAAATAGATAGCTGTTATTTGCTTCGCGTTATTAATGGTTATTTTTTAGCGTTTTTGATGCGAACTGATAATCAACGAATTACGAATTAGCTATATAGTAGATTACAAAGGGATACAACAAAGGTCTTGTGGGTTATTTTTAATTTCTTTTGGTCCATTGGATAAAAAAAGAGAACCCTTGAGTTCTCTTTTTCTTAGATAATTAGAATGAATACAGCCTCTTACCTTTTTACGGACGTGGAGGGTACAGTCCCTGTTCGGTAATATTTTAATGCCTCGGGCAGGTTTTGCTGTATTTTACTGATGCGTTTGGAGTCACTTGGGTGTGTGCTTAAAAAATCTGACGAGTCGCCTTTACCTGAATTAGCCGACATTCTTTGCCAAAAAGGTATTGCCTGATTAGGGTCATAACCTGCCATTGCCATAAAAATTAAACCTAACTGATCCGCTTCCAGCTCTTGCGTACGAGAATAGGGAAGTAATACGCCTACTTGGGTGCCTAATCCATACAGTACTCCAATGGTTTGCTGTACTGCTTGGGATCTACCGGAAGTTAAAACTCCTGTAAGCGCACCCCCGTACTGAATAGCCATCTGCTGGCTGAGACGCTCGCTGCTATGGCGCGCTACGGCATGCGCAATTTCGTGCCCCAATACCACGGCTAACCCTGTTTCTGTTTGAGTAACAGGCAAAATTCCATCGTACACCACCACTTTACCCCCCGGCATACAGAAGGCGTTTATTTGTTTGTCTTTCACCAAGTTATATTCCCAAGCAAAATTTTGGATGTCTTTCTCATATCCGTGGGCTTTCATATAGCTTTCTACTGCTGCAGAAACACGGGATCCTACGCGTTTTACCATAGCCGTATTGTTTTTATCCACAGAAAGCGGCGCGGTATCAATAAACTTTTTATATTGAACGTAGCTCATCTGGTTGAGTTCCGTATCCGAAACCAAGTTGAGTTGTTTGCGTCCGGTAAGCATTACGCTTGAACAAGCAGCTATAAATACAGTTAAGAGTAAAAGCGGCACTATCTTTTTCATATTTTTAAAATTTTGGGGATAAATTATTATTGTTATTTTTGCAGATAAAATTATTTCTCTTTTTAATAACACAAATAGCGTGTCAAAAGTAAATTGATTTTACAGAATCAACAAAGATTTAAATATTATTAACAGATTAGATGGTTTTCATAAAAATATATTGGCGAACATTAATTGCGGTAGTGATTGTTTTTCTGCTTTCGGTAATTAATTTTTCGCCCGTACCAGCCGAAATACCTGCTTTTACGTACAACGACAAAATTGCCCACATTCTGATGTATGCTTTTTTGACTTTTATTTTGGCGTTGGATTATCACCGAGACACAGTTCACAAAGGAAAGCACAGCCTTTTCTATATTGCTTTGATATTATTCCCTTTTATATACGGTGCGGCTATAGAATATATTCAAGAAAGGTTTTTTTCGCCACGTACCGCGGAATTTCTGGACTGGGTGGCGGACGTGTTGGGGATTTTTTTAGGCGTCGGCGCTGCTGCCTTATGGATACGTAAAAAGAATAAAAAGAATCAAGAAAAGAATTTTAATCCTACGAAATGATACGTTTTATTGCTGAAGATATTCCGCTGCCGGAATTAGATGAAAATAAAATTGCCCGCTGGATAAAGCGCACAGCAGCGGGATATGAAAAAAAAACGGGCGGAATAAATTACGTGTTTTGTTCCGATAAGCGCATATTGGAAGTAAACAAACAATACTTGCAACACGATTATTATACCGATATCATTACCTTTGACTACAGTAATGGTAATATTCTTTCCGGCGATATTTTTATCAGCTTGGATACGGTAAGAAGTAACGCGGAAACACAAAATGTTTTGTTTGAAGAAGAACTGAAACGTATTATTATTCATGGAATCTTGCATCTGTGCGGGCAAAATGATAAATCTCCGGAAGATAAAGCCGAAATGACGCGAAAGGAAAATTTAGCCTTGAACGCCTATTGGCAGTAAATGAATACGCCTTATTTACCAATATTGTTAAGTATTAAAAAGAGGGTATCAATTTTGCAATAAATTGTTAAAATCCACTCGCTTAACATTGATATTTAACTAAAATATAAAGATTATCATTACTTTTGTCCTCACTTTGAGGGATTAGTATGAAATTTATCGCGCAAAAATACGTTGTACATTTGTTCACTATTATCCAAAAAATTATGACAAATCCTTTTGTACAGAAAGCAACGATTTTAAGCGTGTTTTTTTTGCTGACTTTTTTGAGCGCTAAAAGCCAAGAAGTGCCTTTTTATAGAGCCGAGATAGGGATACAATTAGGGGGAAATATTTATGCGGGCGATGCCAATACCATTGCCAGAAAAAATTTCTTTTCCCAGAATTTAAATAACTTGCAAGCGGATTTTGGCGCTTTTTTTCGTTATAAGTTTAATCCGCGTGTGGCGCTGCGTTTAGGGTATGATTACACCGGCGTTTCCGGACCATATAAATACGCTAACGCCGGCGAAGAATACGTTATATCGCTGGATAATAAAGGAATAGGCGCTCTTGACTTGTGGGCGGAATATAATTTTTTTGATTACGAGAAAAACAATTATAAACGCACGAGCCGTACGTTTTCGCCATACGTTTTCGCCGGATTGGGCTATTTGAATATGGCTAACAGCCAAGCAGAGAAGGCATCAGCATTCACTGTTCCGTATGGGGTGGGAGTGAAGATTATCATCGCGCCCCGCTGGAACTTAAACTTGCAATGGACAAACCGCTTATTGCTGGCGGATAACTTGGAAGGATTACCGGAATATGACAATCCGTTGCCTCAAACAAAGTCCAATTTTTTGAACCATGATTTGCTCTCAGGCGTAAGCGTGGGGGTGAGTTTTGATATCTGGCAAAAAGAATGTGATTGCAACGGAGTAGGCGGGGGTGGAATAAGAGCCAAGTCCAAAAGACCGCTAAATAACAGTAAACCAAAAAGATGAATTCATCAAAAGAAAAGATAGATTTAACGCGTCTGCCAAGGCACGTAGCCGTTATTATGGATGGTAACCGCCGTTGGGCGAAAATACACGGCGAAGACGCTTTTGCAGGACATAAAAAAGGCGTATCAACGGTAAGGGAAATAACAGAAGCGTCTGCCGAATTAGGTATTAATTATCTTACTCTGTACGCTTTTTCTACTGAAAATTGGAACCGCGCACAAAACGAGGTGGATTTCCTTATGGAGTTGCTGGTGAATACCATTGAGCAAGAAACCGAGACCTTACACAAAAATAATGTGCGTATCCTTACTATTGGAAACTTACAACGGCTCTCTGCTGAAACACGCGCCAAAATAGAACAAAGCATACAGCTTACGGCACGCAATACAAAACTAAATTTGGTTATAGCATTTAACTACTCTTCACGAATGGAAATTACGGACGCCGTAAAGAAGATAGCACAAGACGTATCAGACCAAAAGTTGAATATCAATAATATATCCGAAGATATTTTTTCCGGTTATTTGACCACTAAAAGTATTCCCGATCCGGATTTACTAATACGCACCAGTAATGAGTTGAGACTAAGTAACTTCCTCTTATGGCAGGCGGCGTACACCGAACTCTATTTTACCGATACACTGTGGCCCGATTTCAGCGCTGAAAATTATTACGATGCCATTTATGAATTTCAGCAAAGAAACCGCCGTTTTGGAAAATAATTCACACATAAAAGAGATAATGAAAAATAATACAAATACCCTCTTCCCCATCTTTATGCGATACTGTAAGCTATTCCTCTTTCTTCTATTCTTTGTTACCCTTCAGTCCGTTAAGGCGCAGACACCCACACCAAACGACACGGTTTATAATTTTGAAATAGACTATGGCACGCCTAAACAGTACACCATAGCAGGTATTGAAGTAGTGGGAGCGGATAATTATGAAGATTTTACGCTCATTGGTTTTTCAGGACTATCTGTAGGACAAAGCATCACTATTCCCGGCGAACAGATTACCGATGCGACCAAGAAATTTTGGCAGCAATCCTTATTTTCAGAAGTTAAAATTTACCCCAAGAAAGCCGTAGGGGATAAAATTTGGTTAGTGATACAGCTCAAAGCGCGCCCCAAAGTATCGGAAATAACGTATAAAGGCGTAAAAAAATCGGAGCGGGAAGAGTTGGAAAAAAGAATCGGGCTGCTGAGAGACAAACAAATTACGCCGAATATGGTGGACAGATCTAAAAAAATCATCAAAAGATATTTGGACGAAAAAGGGTTTGCCAATGCCGATGTAAAAATATATCAAAAAGATGACCCTGCGAAAAAAGGACATGTTTTAGTAGAAGTAGACATTGATAAAAAACTAAAAACCAAGGTTCGTAAAATATTTATTAAAGGGAATAACGCGCTAACTTATAGACAAATAGAGCGCTCTATGAAAAAAACCAACGACGGAAGTCTTTGGAACATATTCAGCACGCGTAAATTTGTGCGAGACTTGTATGAAAAAGATAAGTTGGCTGTCGTTGAAAAATATAACGAAAAAGGTTACCGGGATGCTTACATTGTTTCAGACAGCATCGTACGATTTGATGATAAGTCTGTGGATGTATATCTTACTGTAGAAGAAGGAAAAAAATACTACTTCCGTAACATTAGCTGGGTAGGCAATACGCTCTATCCGCATGAATACCTGAGCGCCGTGCTTAACATTAAAAAAGGCGACCCCTATAATAGCAAGTTATTGATGGAAAGACTTGAATCGCCGGACAAAGAATCTGTGGCAAAACTTTATAGGGATAAAGGCTATTTATTCTTCCACATTGACCCGGTAGAAACTGCTATAGAAGGAGATTCCATTGATTTTGAAATACGCATTTATGAAGGGAAGCCCGCTAAGATAAATGAAGTCAATATAAAAGGAAATGACCGTGTATATGAGCACGTTATCAGGCGGGAATTGCGCACCAAACCGGGCGAACTTTACAGCCAGGAAGACTTCATCCGTTCCTTGCGGGAACTTTCGCAAATGGGACACTTTGATCAGGAGCAATTAATGAAAGACGCGCAGGATGGTGGCATCGTGCCTAATCAGGAAAATGGAACTGTGGATTTAAACTATAAACTTACTACCAAAAGCAGTGACCAAGTACAGCTTTCAGCCGGATGGGGAGCCGCAGGATTAGTAGGGAGCGTCGGCTTAAAATTCAGCAACTTCGCCATTCAAAATTTGTTTAATAAAGACATGTACCGCATAGTGCCACAAGGCGAAGGACAAACTTTTTCCATCAACGCGCAAACCAACGGTAAATACTATACCTCAGCCAGTCTGTCATTCTTGGAGCCTTGGCTGGGCGGAAAAAGACCGAACTCATTATCAGCGTCCATCTATTATACCACCACTTCTGATATGAGTGACCGGTTTTATAACTCCATGCGCAATAACCCATATATGATGAGTGGGTACGGCGGTTACGGCGGATATGGCGGATACGGCGGATATAGCCCTTATGGAAACAACTATGGTTACGGAAATCAGATGAGTTACGGTACGGAGGTGGATAAAAACAAGTATATGCGTACACTTGGCGCCTCTGTAGGTTACGGAATGCGCCTTAAATGGCCCGATGACTACTTTACCTTCTACGGAGAACTCTCTTACCAGCGCTATATGCTTAGCAATTGGAATATGGTGTCCAGAGGATTTCCATTTTCCACCGGTGTTTCTAATAACTTAAGTATCAATTTAACCCTTGGTAGAAATTCTATTGATAATCCTGTGTTTACCCGCAGAGGTTCCAGCTATTCTTTAGGATTACAAATTACACCGCCCTACTCCTTGATAAATGGAAAAGATTATTCCAAATTATCTCCCACAGAACGTTATAAATTCTTGGAATACCATAAATGGAAATTTAGCGCCAAAAACTTCTTTTCATTATTCCCGCAGTTTAATAAAACACCTGTGCTGATGACACGCGCGGAATTCGCATACATCGGTTATTTCAACAAAAACGCCATCACGCCTTTCGGAACATATTTAGTGGGGGGCGACGGCATGTCCGGCTATGGCGGATATACTAATGAATATATTTCACTTCGTGGTTATGAGACCGGCGGTTTAGCTTCTTACAGTGACCCGGCGTATTTGTACAGTAAATTTACCATGGAGGTACGTTTCCCCATTTCCTTAGAACAAAATGCCACCATTTGGGCACTCGGATTTTTGGAGGCGGGAAACGCGTATAGTCGCATAGAAAATTATAATCCGTTTAGTCTCAAACGCACCGCCGGAATAGGCGTACGCATTGTGTTGCCGATGTTTGGAACCATGGGAATTGACTGGGGGTATGGATTTGATAACCAGGTGGGTACTAACAAGCCACACGGGAGTCAATTCCACTTTATCTTAGGACAAGACTTGTAGGATTTGGGATTTGGGAAAGCCACTAGTCGATCATCCCATACTGCTAATAGCTAAATATTAATTTTGGCAAAGATTTTGTATTATTCCTATAAGTAAGTCTGAAAGATTCAAACTTGAAATACAACATAAATTCTATCCCCTCTTTAAAACTCCCCTTTGGGGATTAGGGGCTTAAAACTCGAAACCTCTTAATATTTGATTAAATGAAAAAAATAATTTTAGCTGTATGTTTGTTTGCCGGAGTGAGTTTTGCCACTCAGGCACAGAAGTTTGCCTCAGTAGATATGGCATACATTATGAAAAATATTCCCGCGTATGAAAGCGCTAATGAACAATTGAACCAAATTTCCAAGAAGTGGCAGCAAGAAGTGGAAACTACCACCAAGGAAGTGCAGGAAATGTATAAAAATTACCAAACAGAATTGGTGTTTTTAACTCAAGACGCCAAGGTGAAAAGAGAAGATGCCATCATAGCCAAAGAAAAAGCCTCACAAGACCTAAAACGCAAATATTTTGGACCGGAAGGAGAACTTTTCAAAAAAAGGCAAAGCCTGATGAAACCCATTCAAGACGAGGTATATAATGCTATTCAAGATATATGCAACAGCCGTGATATTCAGTTCGTATTTGACAAAAGTTCTTCCATGAACGCTATTTTTGTATCGCCAAAAATAGATATTAGTGACGATGTATTGAAAAAATTGGGCTATTCGAAATAAATAATTATTTTTGCACGAACTTTTGACGTTTGGAGTTTGCAGTTCGAAGTTCACAGTTTGCGCACAAAACCTCAAACCTCAAACTTCGAACCTCAAACCTCAAATTAAATTTTTACTATTATAATAAATTAATAAATTGAAAAAGAAATGATTAAGAAAATTGCTCTCTTCTTGCTGGCTTTACTTCCTATAGGAATGATGGCGCAAGAAACAAAATTAGGACACATCAACTCACAAGAAATTCTTTCATTAATGCCTGAAAGGACAGAAATAGAAAAGAAATTAAGCGCGCTGCAAGATGAGTGGGAAAAACAATTGGTAAAAAGCCGTGAGGAATATAATGCCAAAGTAAAAGAATTTATCGACAAACAAGCTACTATGTCTGAAAGTATTAAACAAGCTCGTCAGGCAGAAATAGCGGATATGGAGCAGCGTATCAATACGTTAAACCAAACCGCGCAAGCCGATATAGGTAAAAAATATCAGGAATTATCAGCGCCGATGATTGAAAAAGTAAAAAAAGCCATTGACGCGGTGGGCGCTGAAGGCAACTTTACGTATATATTTGATATGGCAACACAGATTCAAATGATTGTTTATCAATCGCCAAAATCAATTGATGTTACGCCGTTAGTTAAGAAAAAATTGAACTTAACTTCCGCCCCTGCGAAACCCGCAGAAACCAAACCGGGAAAATAATAAATATCAAATCCGTAAAAATAAAACCGCGAAGAATACGTATTCAACGCGGTTTTTTTATTCTAAAAAAGCGGGATAATCATTGCCGTTTTATCTTCTCTGCGCTTACAATTTTGAAGACTTTATCGTTCCGGCGTATCAATTCGTTGGTTTTAATGGAAAAATAAGTTCCTTTTTCTACCTTAGATACCGGATTTAATTCCACGCGCATTTCGCTTATTACATCTTCGTATGCACCCGTAGTTTCACCGGTAATTAAAATCTCGTCGCCTACTGATAAACTTTGGGCTTCCAGCAGAATTTCCGCCACGCCTAATTTGCTGAAATAGTTGGTTACTTTTCCCACGTAAATTTTACGGTGTGTAGCTTCTGAACCGTAATTCTTGCTCCATTCGCCCAAGCGCTGCCCCAAGTAATATCCGTTCCAAAATCCGCGGTTAAACACACGCGCCAACCGCTTGTCCCAATCGGCTATTTTTTCTTCGGTAAAATCGTTGTTTAAAGCAGCTTCTACCGCCTCATTATAACACGTTACCACCGTTTTTACATATTCCGCGCCACGAGCTCGCCCTTCAATCTTGAATACGCGTACACCCGCTTCCAGCATTTCGTCCACAAACCCGATAGTTTTCAGGTCTTTGGGCGACATAATGTATTCATTGTCAATGTCCAATTCTATTTCATTGTCTTTATCCTTTACCGTGTAACCTCTACGACAAATTTGGTTGCAGGCGCCTCGGTTAGCTGAAATATTTTTTTCATGAAGACTCAGGTAACATTTGCCGGAAACTGCCATACACAGGGCGCCGTGGCAAAACATTTCTATACGGATAAGTTCCCCGTGCTTTCCTTTGATTTGTTCTTTCTCGATGGTCTCGTAAATTTCTTTGACTTGTGTTAGGTTTAGTTCGCGTGCTAACACTACCACATCGGCAAACTGCGCGTAAAACCGAAGCGCTTCTACATTGGAAATATTTAATTGGGTAGATAAATGCACTTCTACACCTACGCTATTGGCATACATCAGCGCCGCTACATCGGCGGCAATAATGGCGGATACTTGCACTTCTTTCGCCACGTCAATAATTTCGCGCATAAGTGATAAATCATTATCGTATAGAATGGTATTGACCGTAAGATACGTTTTTACATTGTTTTCACGGCAGGTTTCCACTATTTTTCGTAAGTCATCGGTTGTAAAATTACTGCTTGACTTGCTGCGCATATTTAACTTCTCTATCCCAAAATAGACCGAATCGGCGCCGGCTTTGATTGCCGCCGCTAAACTTTCCCAACTTCCGGCGGGAGCCATTATTTCTATATTTTCTCTTTTCATTTTTTTTTCTAAATAAATTTGGGGATTGTGTTAATACTACTCTCCCACAGGTTTTTTTATTCTTTTTGAGAATAACTCTACATAGGATTTAGTAATCCTTTTCCTGCCTAATTCTGTGAGATGGCAAGCGTATATATGCCAAACGGTAAGAAAAAACTCTTTTTTAGTTATATTGTACTTTTCATCATTAAAAATAACGGAAAAACTGTACCATCCGGAAAGAATAAGCCACGTAGTTTTGACTAATAAGTCATAATTATGTTGATGACTTTCCGGATAAAGATAATTCTTTTCAATCATCGTATCAAAAGATTCCCGCATTACTTTCATACGAGTGACAAAAAACTCCTCTTGCATTTCCTTATATTGCGGGAATTGCTGAAAAAACAGATGGATACTTGAGAAAAAGAAGGTGTACTTCATTTGTATTTCGTAGATCCGGTCCACATATTCTACTACTTCAGAAACTTCTTTGGGGAAATGGTTAAAAACATTTTTTATATCGTCGTAGAAATGATTAAGTATTCCATCAATTAAATTTTCCCATTTGGGGTAATGATAGGTCAGATTTCCGATACTTATTCCCAAAGTATTAGAAATATCACGCATTTTAACGTTATTCAATCCCTTGGTATTTAGTAGGATAAGAGTAGTGTCGATGATTTTATTTTTTGTATTAACAGACTTATTTTTCATGCTGCAAAGATAAGAAATATACAGGAAATGCTTAATATTCAATGCGAAAGCATAAGATATTTTAAGAAAAGAACCTTCTGAATATACTGTAATAGAGGGGGGAAGTAAGAAAAAATCAATAGACGATGATTCAAAACGGCTCTTTAGTGGATATAACCTTCTTGAAGTAAATAATCTGCCAGATATTCCTGCTCGGTTTGTCCGGGGGTGGGATGGAATTCTGCTTTTTTTAGACATTGAAGCGCTTCCAAATCCATTACGGTGCTGTAACCGGAACGTGAAACTATTTTATTGCAACCTTTGAGGCAGGATGCCAGTTTTTCATCTTCCAAGTGAGTCATAAGCGTAATCTGTCCTATATTTTCCGATAAAAATTTTTCTGATGGTTTTCCTACAATCATCAATGTTTTTTCTTTGATATGGCGAAATCTCGCTATCATTTTCTGTTCAAAAAGGGTGCGTTGAGGCTCTACCCCTGATAAAATCACCACATTTTCATACGTATTGTCCGGATGAACGTTTTTTATCCCTGAAAAACGGGAAAGTATCCCTACGAATCGAGCATTTCTTGGCAAGGCATATTTATGTGAAAGATCGCCGGAAAGACCGCCATTAGCTTCGTAATCGGGAATCCAACATTCATCGTATTTATGAATTATTTTTTTATGTAACCAATACCCCACAGCTTCCAATAGTTTTAATCCTTTGGGCATTTTAATCATTACCTGATGCGTAATGTAAATACTATGAATAGCTTTATTCCACATCCCGAAACGGTTATCGGATATGACAGTGTCAAAATGCTCGTTTTGAATTAATTTTTGCAGCCAAAGATGTTCTCGCCTGATAAACCACAACAATTTTGGAATAAATTTTATTAAGATAAAAACCTGAGTCTTTTTTTTTGAGTAGTGAATGGGGTAGGATGAATAATCTATAAAACGTAAATCAGGGAACTCTTGCCGCAGAAATTTCAGCGGATAGCCATCTGCTACTATAACTACTTCATTTCCCGCCTTTAATTGCTCGCGAATAAGCGGAACACAACGTGTGGCGTGTCCTAATCCCCAATTAAGCGGACAGACGAGTATTTTTTTAGGCGTCTGCAAAAGAAGTTATAAAACAATAAGAAAAACAGGTGTATTGTGTTGTTATTTCCTTAAAAATACTGTTCAATTTTTTCTGAAATCTGCTTGCTGTCAGGTAACAGATTTTCGTAATTTTTAGGAAGCTTGGATCGCGTAGTGTATGTTGCCACGCCAATAGGCATTTGGCTTGTCATTAATGAATACTCCACAATGGTGCGGTTTTTTTCTTTGCATATAATAATGCCTATGGCATCGTTTTCGTTTGGAAGTTTCATTTTATCATTCAAAACGCTCAGATAGAACTCCATTTTTCCTTTGTGTTCGGGCTCAAATTCCCCTATTTTTAAGTCTATTGCTACCAAGCATTGTAGCTGGCGATGATAGAGCAGCAAATCAATAAAATATTCCTTGTCGGCTACTTGAATCCTAAACTGATTACCCACAAACGCAAACATATAGCCCATTTCTAACAAAAAATTGCGGATGTTTTTTACCAATTCTTTTTCGAGCGTGTTCTCCGAATATTCATCAGTCAGATTCAAAAAATCGAAAGTATATTCATCTTTTACCGCTAAATGGGCTTGATGCTGTACTTTTTCGGGTAGCGTGATGTCAAAATTGGTTTGGTTCAGCAGGTATTTTTCGTAGGTGCTGTTTTCTATCTGATGAATTAGTACATTTTTTGTCCAACCGAATTTCTTAGTGGATAGAATGTAGAACTGACGTTGCAAATTGTCTTTGCATTTATTCATTATTACCAAATGTTTCGTCCAACTAATATCTCCAACCAATGGCTGGAGATTTTCTACCCCTTGATATTCAGTGTAGAATTGTGCCATCTGCCACAAGTTACTCTCTGAAAATCCTCCTACCCCCAGAAACTCTTTTTGAAGTTCTTTGGAAAGGGCAGGGACAATGGATTTACCCCAATTTTCCGATTGTTTTTCGGCAATGGAACGCCCAATTTCCCAGTACAAGTTAATTAACTGTACGTTTACCACTTTTAGCGCTTCATATTGCGCCTGCCTAACTTTTGCTTTTATTTCAGCAATAAAGTTTTTTTGCGATTTTTCGAGTTGCATATCAGCGTCTTTTAAAGGGGTTTTTAGAATTTATCTGGTTTTTTCCTATAAAAATACGTTTTGCCTTCTTCTTTTACGTCAAAGGTAAGAATCTCATCATTTTTGCGGTTTTCAAAATAAGTCAGCAAACCCAGATCGCCACCGGTGAACAGGCTGTGAATGCCGAAAACACTTAGAAAGAAGTAAAACATGGGGTGATTATATGTCAATGCCATTCCTGCGATAGTAAGGGCGGCTATGGTAAGGGCAGGCGCTAAGGCTACTATTTTAAATTGCTTATAATTAAGCACTTGCTTATCTGCCATCACAAAGAAAAGAAACTTGCGTAACCGCATCCCGAACGATAATTTTTTAGCGCCTACCATTTTATATGCCAAAGCGTGGATGATCTCGTGGATAGCGATAAGAAAAGTAACGGAAAAAAGCACGCCGCCTGCCATGGCTACCATGTTTTCAAAGTTCCGGTGTTTAAAAAAAGGCACAAATACTTTGAAAGCACTAATCATAATAGCTAACAACCCCAGCACTTGATACATGTTGGATATGGATGCCCAGCTTCCGCCTTCGCCCATCTCTTTCATTACCACGTGCTTGATGTTTTTGTGCGAAAACGAATCTACTTTTTCGTAGTCAGGGTTTTCTATCAGTTCTTCGTAAGTCATAAGCCCCCAAGCCCCCAAAGGGGGGTGTTTAAATAAGTAATATAATATTTATCTGTGTAAGATTAAATTTGCAGTTTATTTTTGAAAGTAGTTTTCCTTTCCCCATTAGGGGTTGGGTTCGACTGTTGGCGGATTAGGGGTAGCAGATTAAATTCCTGCCACCAATTCTTTCATTATCAATGTCATCAGTGGCTGCGCTTTGTTGCCTATTTCTTGCACTTCTTCATGCGAAACTTCCACAATTTTGCCTTCTACGCCTAAATCGGTAATGATAGACATCCCGAAAACGCGTATGCCGGCGTGGTTTGCTACGATTACTTCGGGTACGGTGCTCATGCCTACCGCGTCGCCGCCGATGATGTGGAAGTATTTATATTCCGCGGGCGTTTCAAAGGTAGGTCCCGAAGTGCCCACATACACCCCTTCTACTACACGGATGTCGTTTTTCTGAGCAATTTCTTTGGCTTTGGCTATGAATTTTTTATCGTACGCCTCGCTCATATCGGGAAATCGGGTACCCAATTCTTTGTAATTTTTGCCACGCAGCGGATGTTCGGGGAAAAGGTTGATGTGGTCGCGGATAATCATTAAATCGCCGATTTCAAAATTGGGATTCATTCCCCCCGCGGCGTTTGATACAAACAAGTTTTCGATACCGAGCGCTTTCATTACCCGCACCGGAAAAGTAACCTGTTTCATATCATAGCCTTCGTAAAAGTGGAAACGTCCCTGCATTGCCAGCACGTCCACGTTGCCGAGCTTGCCGAAAATAAGTTTTCCGCTGTGTCCTTCCACGGTAGAAACAGGGAAGTTGGGGATAGTTTCGTATGGTATTTCTTTTTTTTCGGTGATTTGAGTGGCAAGATTGCCTAAACCTGTGCCTAAAATGATACCCGTTTTGGGTAATACCGCTACTTTTGATTTAATGAAGTCAGCGGTTTCTTGAATTTTTTCCAACATAATCGTAAATTTTTTGATGAAATGTATTTTCCTGATTGTTCAATATTTTTATTTGTAACGGCAGCGCGTAAATTTTTTCTTTCAGTTTGTCGGTCAAGTAAGTGATTGATTTTAAGCGTGCCGCATCTTTTTCGGTAGTAATAATGATTTTGTTTTTTGATTTTTCTTGGATTTCTTCCAATTCTTTTGCTGAAAAATGATGATGGTCGGCAAAAGTAAGGATTTCTACCGATTTTACCAACGACTTGATGTATTTTACCATCGGCGCCGGATTTTCAATGCCGGAAACCACCAATACGTCCGTATTTTGCAGTGTGTCGGCAGTTATTTTCTCGCCGCCGAACACGGGATAAATTTCGTCATACGCTAATCCCGAGAAGAAAACCGATTGATGCGGCGCGGGATTTATTTCGTTCGTAATCCGCTGAAAATCTTCCTGTTTTATTTCCTTCGGACACTTGGTTACCAGTATAACATCGGCTCTTCGGGCATTGTTCGCCTGCTCGCGTAATCGTCCGTAGGGCATTACATGGTCTCGCGTAAAGGGCAGCGCGAAATCGGTCAGCAAAATAGACAGTCCGGGGTGAATGTGCCGATGCTGGTACGCGTCATCCAGCAAAATAACTTCCATATCGGGATACGTTTTTAGTATTTCCTGCACGCCGTGTACTCGTTTTTCATCTACAAAAACACGTACATCGGGAAATTTGGTAAATATCTGAAACGGTTCGTCGCCAATATCGGCAGCGGTGGTGTTTTCATTTGCTTGAAAAAAACCGTTGGTTTTCCGTTTATAACCGCGGCTCAACGTAGCAATTCGGTAATTGTCTTTTAATAAACGGATTAAATACTCAGTATGCGGTGTTTTGCCCGTGCCGCCCACCGCCAAATTTCCGATGCTGATAATGGGTAGCGGAAATGAAACGGAACGAATTATTTTCTTATCGAAAAGAAGATTCCGAATGTCCGTTACCCCTCTGTAAAGGTTTGATAAAACCAGATTGAAGTTATTTTTTTTAATCAGTGCCAATGTACGGATTTGTTTTACACAAAGGTAAGCGATTTGTTTAAAAACCACAATAAAAATATCGGTTTCTATGGTACTAAATCCACTTCATTTTAATTGAATTAGTATTCTTAAAAAGATTTTTCTGCATTTTATCGTATCTTTGTCATATACTTAGCCTGATAGAATTAATTTAAGAATTAAAAACAATTATGGTAAAGATTAAACATTATTTTCTTACTTCTCTTTTTACAATGATTTGTTTTGTAAGTTGTTTCGAAAGAAACACAAATGATGTAAGTCAAGTATATTATTATTGGGCAGGTTCCAAACCGAGTTCAGACGTGAAACTAATTAAAGGGTGGTATTGGCAATCAGCTCATTGGACAAAGGAATATATTGTGTATTTAGAATTAAAACCCTCTAAAAGTTGGCTGAATGAATTTATAAAACAAAATAATCTTATTGAGAGTAAAAATAAATGGACAAAAACCGATGAAACGCCTGTATGGTTTAATCCATCTGAAAGTTCTAAAATATATCGAACAGACGAAGATTTTAATGAATCGCGTTTTTTTTATGATGAAAAGACGGAACTATGTTTTATCTATGAAGTTCAATTATAATTTCTGATTATTAATTACTTATCAAGCTTTTATGTATTATTTACTTGTAATCAGTAAGTTAATAAGGTTTTTTCAGATATTCTTTTAATTCTACTAAGGTTTCTCATTAAAAAAAGAAGGTTTTTCTTCTCTTTAAAACCTTAGTAGCACTAATTTTACAGACAAAATCTACCTTGTTGAGTTATTTTCAGCTAAATATAAAATTTGTTATCCAGAGCTTACGTTATTAAATGAATGGTGTATATTTGCTTTGAATCACAACTAAAAAATATTTTTATTACTAAATTGAAAAATAAGACATGAAAGTTAAGTTCGTTGTTTTGTCTATACTTTTATCATATTGTTTGGGCTGTAACCATAATATAAAAGGTAAAGTAGATAAAGAAAGCCTAAAAGAATATCGTAATTATAATTTTGAGATTAGAATGGAAATTGAAAATGAAAAAGGAAAAACAGAATATATTATTAATCGCACTTATTTTTCTTTAAATAACAAAAACAATTCTTTAACTCAAAATAAAGAGTATCTGGAACAGATTTTTTATGATAAACAATATAATGCGCGTAATAAATTCAATTCAAAACCGACAGATACTAAAAAATATAAATTGACAAGGCTGCAACTTGACAAAATATATTCGTTGGCTTCAAACCTATTCAATATTGACACACTAAATCTTACGAGTGATACAACAATCCACGAAATTTACTATGATGGTTATTCAGCTAAAATATCATTATTGACAAATAATGCTCAATACACAATTAATTTCAATGGTATAAGTGACAAAAATACTGTCGATAGGTATAAAATATTATTATCTTTTATTGAAAACATAAAAAGAGACCCCATATATAAGTTAGACAAGAAAGGGAAATAAAAATAATATTCTTTTTTTAGAAAAAATTAGCTGTTTTATTAAATCTGTAATCCAACTACCTAAAATCCAAAAATAACTGTCTTAAAACAAACTAAACACTAAAAAAACACACTTATAATGAAAAAAAATCTCTTATTATTTCTTCTTTTCCTTCCATTTTGCGCGTTAGAGGCTCAAAACAAGGACAACAAAGTGTTTTGGAAAGAAGATTTCTCGCAAGGAAAATTACCGCAAGGCTGGAAAACGGAAGTCCTCAATGACAGTTCTTCCAATTGGTTTTTTACAGATCAACCTTTTCCCGGTTCCGAAGGGCGTAATTATCAGGCGCCGCCCATTGCCTCAAAAAGTCGCGGATACCACCTTCAAATAGCCCCCGGCGTGCGCGTAGGGAAAAACCTGAAACATTGGAAAAAAGCTGATGTGCAGCCGAATACTTATATTCAGACAGGCGCTATTGATTGCTCTTCCAAAAAATCGGTGGTGCTTAAATTCCAGCAAAACTTTTATTATGGCGACGCGCCTAAAAACAGCGATGCGGGACTGATAGTAGCCGTCAGTAACGACGGTAAAACTTGGAAAGAATTTGACGTGCGCAACGGCATTGACAGGCGAGACGATTGTCCCAATCCGATGGACGTGGAACTAAACATTACACGCGTGGCGGCAGGACAGAAAACCGTGTACATTCGCTTTTGGTGGCGGAAAATTTATCAATGGTATTGGATGATTGATGATGTGGAACTCACCGAGGCGTTTGATAACGATATTCAAGCATTGGATTTAATTTCGCATAAAACCGAAGGAAACGCTTTTACATCCGCCGATAATATGGTTTTTCGCATTGTGAATTTAAGCTCGAAACCCATCATGCAGCCTTTTGACACTTACCTTCAAATAGATAAACGTCCGTTGCTTAAAGTTACGGTACCTGCTTCGGCAAAAAAGCCCATCGGAATTATTGATACTGTAAAAGTAACTTTTTCCGGATTGGACTTGACCGATGTGGGCATTCACAAGGCAACTTTTTACACCAATTCCCCCACCGATATGCGCCGCAGTAACGACACGCTATCCATGGAACTTTATTCAAAAGCGGCGGCATTGGGGAATATTACCGACTTCAAATCAAATGGAAATGAATTTTTGATTTCTTGCGATAATTCCAAACTAAAACTTCAACTTATCCGAAACGATATTTTCCGTATTTGGATGGCTTATGATGGCGATTTTACCAATCCTGCCGGAAAAGACATCATCATCAACACGCCTACCGACAAGGTGGATGGAACTTGGACGGACGAAAAAGAATATTACCTGATTAAAACGCCCGAAATGGCTATACGCGCCTATAAAACCCCGTTGAGATTCGCGCTTTATCGTGCTGACAATAAAACGTTAGTTTGGGAAGAATCACAAGGAATTACTTACGGCAAGGAAACGGTTCAATACCTTAAACGGGGCGCCAATGAACAGTTTTTTGGCGGCGGAATGCAAAACGGACGTTTCTCGCATCGTGATAAAAACATTAAAATGACAATTGATTACAATTGGGAAGATGGCGGCAACCCCAATCCCGCCACATTTTATATGAGCACCAACGGTTATGGCGCGGTAAGAAACACATATTCCCCCGGAAAATACGCCTTTACGGACACACTTAAACTGACGCATACCGAAAGCCGTTTTGACTGTTATTATTTTGTGGGAAATTCATTGAAAGAAACCTTGGACGATTATACTGATTTGACCGGAAAACCTTTCTTGATGCCTCGTTGGGCAATGAGTATGGGCGATGCCAACTGCTATAACCGCGGCGCGCAATCGGGCAAAACCATTGGCAGCACCTCTACGGGGCACAGCGGGCTTACACCCAGCGTCATAAACCTGATAGCCGATAAATATGTGGAACACAATATGCCTCGTGGATGGATTTTACCCAATGACGGGTACGGTTGCGGATACACCGATTTAGCATACACCGTGAAAGAGCTGAAAAAACGGGGATTCCAAACCGGACTTTGGACGGAAAATGGGGTGGAAAAAATAGCCCGTGAAGTGGGCGAATACGGCACAAGGCTTTGTAAATTGGATGTGGCGTGGGTAGGACCGGGCTTCAAATTTGCCATTGACGGCGCTACTACCGCTTACAACGGCATAGAGCAAAACAGTGACGCGCGCGGCTTTGTGTGGATGGTGTGCGGCTGGACAGGCTCGCACCGTAACGCCGTGCTTTGGACCGGCGACCAATCGGGTTCGTGGAATTACATCAAATGGCACATTCCTACGCTGGTAGGTTCGGGACTTTCAGCGCAAAACTGCGCTACGGGCGATGTGGACGGAATTTTTGGCGGAAGCGATTCTACCTACGTGCGCGATTTGCAGTGGAAATGCTTTACGCCCGTATTTATGACCATGTCCGGCTGGGCATCTAACAACAAGCAAGGCATTAAAGATAAACAACCTTGGCTCTTTGGCGAACCTTACACCGGCATTAACCGTAAGTACTTAATGCTTAAACAGCGTTTTACCCCCTATATGTACACGCTTTGTAACGAAGCGTATAAAACGGGCGTGCCTGCCGTTCGCGGATTGGTGTTGGAATATCCCACTGATCCTGTAACTTACGGCGATGCTACTAAATACGAGTTTTTGTTGGGGAAAGACTTGCTGGTAGCGCCCGTTTATAAACCGGAAAACAAGCGTGACAGCATTTATCTGCCCGCCGGAAAATGGTATGATTTTTTTGACGGAACCGAATATGCGGGAAATCAAACCTTGATGGGTTTTCACGCGCCGTTAGATAAATTGCCTTTGTTTGTGCGTGGTGGCGCTATTTTGCCCATGTACTCACAGATGATGTATGACGCGGAGCACCCTGCGGATACGCTTACGCTGAAACTGTATCCGTCAGGAAATTCTTCTTTTACAATGTATGAAGACGATGGTTTAACCCGCGACCACCGGAAAGGGGTGTACGCCACCACTACATTTGAAATGTCTGAATCCAATGGGGCGGTAAACTTTACCATAGCGCCTGCAAAAGGTGATTTTAACGGACGACTGAAAGAACGCGCCTATCTATTAGAAATACTGACATCGAAACAAGCAAAAATTATTTTATTCAACGGTAAAAAACTGAAAAAATCAAAAGACCGAAAGTCACTGAATAAATCAGCGACAGGATGGTGTGTTGACAATAAACTTATTCTAATAAAAACCCCGAAAGTTTCTACGGATATGGAATCGAAGTTAGAAATAAAATAACGTGAATTTATTCAATAAGGCACGGGTTAAAAACCTGCGCGACCCTCGTTCGGCGTAGCGTCTTCGCTACGTTGAGCTAAAAGCAAAGCTCCGGCTTTGCGAAAGTCTCCCCGTTCGGCATAGTGTCTTTCACTATGTCGGAGTTAAAAGCCGGACTATGTTTGGTAAATCATTTTGAATTTTTGAAAGTCCGGAGACTTTTTTTAGCACGACGTAGTCTGGAGACTACACCGAACAAGGGAGACTATGCCGAACAAGGTTTGGGTTTGATTATACAAAAGTTAGACTAGGAAATAAACAAGATTGTATGAGACTAGCTCAGGAAATTACAGCATACCTTATAACTTTAAATCAAGCAGATAAATGGAATGATTTAACCATGCAATTCAAAGCTAGTGAGGGTTATAGAAATAATCTTAACCAGCTTTCAAATTACTATAGAGGAAATTTAATAAATATGCCTAATTATAATTCACATTTTAAATTGTCAAATATAATAAGAAAAGTTACGCCATGGTAAAGATAGTTCAATTTGTATCAATGTTTGTTTTTATCATCTCATTTACTTCTTGTAAAACTAAATTAAATAAAGTAGATAATAATTTATTAATTCACTTTAACTTTTGTGAGCCATTAAAAGTGTCTTTTAATATAGATAGTTTATTTCAAAATATTGCAAGTGATTCTTTTGATGTAGTTGATTATACAAATATTCATACCAAAAAACAATTAAACAAAGAACAAAAATCTTTTTTATTTTCCTCATATTCTTACGCCATTAGAAAACATAACGATTTCAAAGTAGAACCATTAAATTATAGTATTTATACAAAAAAAGAAGATATTATTATTCCTATAGGACAATTTATCCCTTCTTACGAAGATAAGAATATAAAAACTTTAGTTGTCTTATTTGGTAGAAAAGATATAGATCTTAAAATGTTTAAAAATATTGTATTTTTTAACATAAAGAATGATACTCTTCGATCTATTTGCTCTGCATCTGAAAGTTCTGTAAAGAATTTTTGGGGTAAGACTTTGAGCACCGATTATTCAACATATTTTATCAATGGTATTTTTTATATAAAAAAATATATGTCTAATTCATCATACTTAGGAATAGATTCTTATTACGATCATTATTCAAAACAAAGTATATTTAATAAAATTACTGACTCTTATTTTTGGAAAAACCTATTTACTAAAAAAGAAAAAGTTATTTATTATTATACAGCATATTTTATAAATAAAAATGGTTTTATTGAGTATTATTATAACGTGAAAAGAGAAGATCTCCCTAATGTATTAAAGGACTAGATAGCTACGGCTGGCGCAGGGCTCTGACCTACGTGCAAGCGCCGATTATACACAGAACTACAACAGGTATAGTTATTTCTTAAATAATCCGATAAATACACTGATCCGACTGGGGAACTTCAAATAGGACCTTTTTATTTATCTTTAAATTTTGGGTTAAGTTCAAGTGGTTTTTCAATTGGAATAAGCGCTGGTATAGGAATTGAAAACATAGCTTCCGCAGGAATAAGTATAGGATATAATAGAGATTATATAAATTAGATTGCTATATCCTTAGTTTTCAATGAAATCGAGAAATTGTGTAGCCCACATGCAATAATCATGACTTTGTGTGCAAAGCCAAACTTTCGACATCTGAAAGTGTCTTTAACAATCCTCCATTTCTTAGCCTGTTCGGCGTAGCGTCTTCGCTACGTTGAGCTAAAAGCAAAGCTCCGGCTTTGCGAAAGTCCCCCCGTTTGGCGTAGTGTCTTTCACTATGTTGGAGTTAAAAGGCGGACTATGTTTGGTAAATCATTTTGAATTTTTGAAAGTCCGGAGACTTTCTTTTAATACGGCGTAGTCTGGAGACTACGCCGAACAGGGGCTTGTGCGGCAGCAAAGGTGCAGCGCACCTTAATATTGGTAGCGCTTAGATTAGCCCTAGGGCCCAAAACCACAGAGTGGTTTAATATTAAAGAAGTTAAGCCGTTCTGTGGCTCGGGGTTGTTGATGTCGCTTTTTGCTGCAAATATTTAGCCACCCTGTGGCTTCCCGGTGTCGACTTAACGTATGAACTGCGCTAAACATAGGTGGTTAGAAGCCCTGCCTCGCCGGCAGGCAGCCACCCCGGTTGGTGCGGATGTGTAACTCCTTTCTTATTTGGCACATTTCAGAGACCTGCCGGCGGAAGAATAAATAAACCTATAGCTATCATTTTTTCACAGAATAAAAGGCAGAAAACAAACTTCTGCTTTTTATAAATCATTAAGTGTGTACGCACACATTAAATAAATTTAAAATAATCTGAGAAATTAAGTCGTTGGATTTTATTTTTATACATTTGCATTAAAATAGATAGGAAGAATATTCTCTCTCTCTGTTTTTTGATGAAAAATCAACCGTTTAATCTTCGAAAAATTACTCGTAACTACTGATATATGAAAACAAATTATGAATTACGATACGCCGCCCATCCGCAGGACGCGAAATCGTATGACACCAAAAGACTGCGCAACGATTTTTTAATAGAAAAAATCTTTGCCGCCGATGAAGTAAACATGGTTTACACCATGTATGACCGCTTGGTAGTAGGAGGCGCCATGCCTGTAAACGAAAAACTGCACTTGGAAACCATTGATCCGCTGAAACAACCCGTTTTTCTTCAAAATAGAGAACTTGGCATTTACAGTGTGGGTGGGAAAGGCATTGTACACGTAGGCAGTGAAAAGTTTGAATTGGATTATAAAGAATCGCTTTACTTGGGAAGCGGCGCCCGCGAAGTGTATTTTGAAAGTGTGGATAAAAATAATCCCGCGAAATTCTATTTTAACTCCGCCACTGCTCACCGTAATTATCCCGATAAAAAAGTAACCAAAGCGGATGCGGTGGTCATGGAATTGGGTAGTTTAGAAACAGCGAATCATCGGAAAATAAATAAAATGCTTGTAAATCAAGTATTGCCTACCTGCCAATTGCAAATGGGGATGACTGAACTTGCCTCCGGAAGCGTTTGGAACACGATGCCCGCGCACGTTCACAGTCGCCGCATGGAAGCGTATTTCTATTTTGAAGTGCCTGAGGATCAATCTGTTTGTCACTTTATGGGCGAGCCGGACGAGACGCGTCACATCTGGATGCAGAACGAGCAAGCGGTTATTTCGCCCGAATGGTCAATCCACTCGGCAGCCGCCACGTACAACTACACGTTTATTTGGGGTATGGCAGGCGAAAACTTGGATTATGGCGACCAAGATTTCTCTAAAATTACCGAATTGAAATAAGTTTGCAGTTTACAGCTTGCAGTTTGCAGTCCCAAATCCCAAATCCCAAATCCGAAGTCCCAAATCCGAAGTCCCCAATTTAAAAACATTAAATACTTATGAATATCTTTGATTTAAAAGGAAAAATAGCCTTAGTAACAGGCGCATCCTACGGAATAGGTTTTTCCATTGCTTCCGCGTTGGCAGAGGCAGGAGCTACCATTGTTTTTAACGATATTAATCAAGAAGCCGTTAATAAGGGTCTCGCCGCTTACAAAGAGGCAGGCATCACCGCTCATGGCTATGTGTGCGATGTTACCGATGAAACCGGCATCCATGAAATGGTGGCAAAAATAGAAAAAGAAGTAGGCGTTATCGATATTTTGGTCAACAATGCCGGAATCATCAAACGCATACCCATGCACGAAATGAGCGCCGCCGATTTCCGCCAGGTCATTGACATTGATTTGAACGGACCATTTATCGTTTCCAAAGCCGTGATACCAAGTATGATTAAAAAAGGACACGGTAAAATCATCAATATTTGCTCTATGATGAGTGAATTGGGACGTGAAACCGTATCTGCATACGCGGCTGCCAAAGGCGGGCTGAAAATGCTCACTAAAAATATTTGTTCAGAATACGGCGAATATAACATTCAATGCAATGGCATCGGACCGGGTTACATTGCCACGCCACAAACCGCGCCTTTGCGTGAACGCCAACCCGACGGCTCACGTCATCCATTTGATTCGTTCATCGTGGCAAAAACGCCGGCAGCTCGTTGGGGTACGCCCGAAGACTTGAAAGGACCTGCCGTATTCTTGGCATCGGAGGCGTCTAACTTTGTTAACGGACACATTCTGTACGTGGACGGCGGTATTTTGGCGTATATCGGTAAACAACCGTAAAAACAAAACCGTCCTCGCTTTCAACTACTTTCAGGGTTTTCAACCACTGAAAGAGTTGAGCTAACGCAACTCAACGAGTAGTCGAAGACTCTCGTTGTAGTTGGCAATAACCCGCAAAACAAAGGACTGAATGATTCAGCGAACGAAACGAACCCCATAAATATCCACTCACTATCTTTTAAACCTTACAATTTCCCTCTTAGTAAAGTTTTTAAAAAAACTGCCCAATTTTGTATTCTTTTGTTTTGTTAGATTTGTGTACATATGGCTTCAGAGAAGCCCAATATTTCTTGGCAGACCAAGCGAACAAGTTCGAGCGGTAGCAAAAAAGAATGATGCAAAGGTTCGACCCCTATCGGGGTCGAATATTCATAATCTGAATGAGGGCTACAAATATAGAATTACTCTGTAATTAATAGCCAAAAAACCAAAATAATGCAATATTGTTAGGTAATTTCTTTTTCAATTTTACTTAAAACAAAAAAAGATGAAAAAAATAATCTTAACGCTGTTTCTTGCTGTTGTGCTAGTAACAGCTTGTTTTGCGGCGAAAAAAGTAATCGTAACCGTTTCTAACCCACTGAAAATGGATAGGAATAATGAGATGGTGGAAATTCAAAAATCCGCTATAATAAAAATACTCGGACTAAAATCCGATGAACAGTTCATTATTTTAAACAGTAAAAATGAGCAGGTACCTTACCAAATTTCTTGCCAACCGGCGGCAAAAATAATCTTCCCCGCTACGGTAAAACCCTACGGAACATCAGTTTATATCGTTCAAAAAGGAACGGCTCAAACCTACGTGCCTAAGGTGTACGGTAGGTTAGTTCCTGAACGAAAAGACGATTTTACGTGGGAAAATGACCGCGTGGCATTTCGTGTGTACGGACCGGCGTTGCAAGCCACAGGAGAAGTTAGTAGTGGTATTGACGTATGGTCAAAACGTACCGATAAGTTAGTGATAAATAAATGGTATGCTGATGAATTGGCAGGGAAAAAAACATACCATACCGATGGTGGCGAAGGGTTGGATATGTACAAAGTAGGACCTACGCTTGGTGCGGGAGCCGCTGCGCCTTACGTGGACGATAAGTTGTGGTTTAGTAAAAACTTTGTAAAACACCAAGTGCTTGAAAACGGACCGCTGCGTATGACTGTGAAATTGGAATATGCCCCATTTCTGGCGGGTGATACTGAGGTTACTGAAACACGCATCATATCGTTGGATGCCGGTAGTCAACTCAATAAAATTACACTGAATTATAGTTTAAAAGGCACTTCTCTACCTATAGCGACAGGTATTGTGATGCGTAATTCTTCAGAAGAAAAAATCGATGTGTCGTCCTCAAAGAACTATTTTTTACACGCTGAACCGGAAGATAGCGCTAACGGGATAATTTATACAGCAGTAGTATCCGCTAAACCGTTTCTTAGTATTGAAAAGAAAAACGGTCATATTTTGGGCGTTCAAAACGCAAAACCGAATGAAAAGTACGTTTACTATCAAGGTGCCGGCTGGAGCAAGTGGGGATTTTCTACTTTTGAGGACTGGAAAAAATACGTTTCGGATTTTTCATTGAAATTACACAAACCTTTGGTCGTGAAGGTTAAATAATTTTAATCGTTCAATACGTAAATTTTTAATGCCAATTGCACAAATACTTTTTATTAGTGTGTTTGGCGTTATTTTTTTAGCAAGGATGTCACCTTTAAAATATAAATTAGGTTAAAACCTTTTTGTTTTAATCTAATTTGATTTTAGTTGCGGAGGCCCGACTCGAACGAACGTCCGCCGGCTGGCGGATATGAG